>OGUG01001217.1_pt1 | contig 10146 bp, 7 predicted proteins | sample 1573711 | NCBI WGS metagenome assembly OGUG01 (sample SAMEA2582006, study PRJEB24529) | metagenome | biome: Human gut stool | place: China | collected 2011 | reverse complement strand
GAGGCGCGCTCGCGTTCCCATTCCTCGACGAGCTGCTTGAGTTCAGTCTCCTTGGCCTCGATGCGCTTGCCCAGCTCGGCGGCCTTGTCGTACTGCTTGCGCGAGGCCATATAGTCCTGCTCACGCCGCAGCTGGTGCAGTTCGGACTCCAGCTCTTGCCCCGCCACCGGGCGGGCCGTGGCTGACAGCTTCACGCGTGCGGCCGCCTGGTTGAGCAGGTCGATGGCCTTGTCAGGCAAAAAGCGTACGGTGATGTAGCGGTCCGACAACTCGGCGGCGGCGATGATCGCATCCTCGGTGATGCTGACCTTGTGGTGCGCCTCGAAGGTGTCGCGCAGGCCGCGCAAAATCATCATGGTCTGCGCTACCGTCGGCTCGGGCACCATCACCGGCTGGAAGCGACGCTCCAGCGCGGCGTCCTTCTCGATGTACTTGCGGTACTCATCAACGGTTGTCGCGCCGATGCAGTGCAGTTCGCCTCGTGCCAGCATAGGTTTCAGCATGTTTCCGGCATCCATCGCGCCGTCGGTCTTTCCGGCGCCGACGATCAGGTGCAGCTCATCGATGAACAGAATGATTTTTCCGTCGCTCTTTCTGACTTCCTCCAGAACGGCTTTCAGACGCTCCTCGAATTCGCCGCGGTATTTTGCTCCGGCTACCAGGGCTCCCATATCGAGGGAGAAAATGGTTTTATCTTTCAGGCTCTCCGGTACATCGCCGTTGGCGATTCGCTGGGCCAGGCCTTCTACGACTGCGGTTTTACCAACACCAGGCTCACCGATCAGAACCGGATTGTTTTTTGTCTTACGGGACAGGATACGGACAACGTTCCGAATTTCGGTATCACGGCCGATAACCGGGTCCATTTTCTGGTTTCTGGCTTTTTCTACGATATCCTGGCCATATTTTTCCAGGGTGTCGTATGTTGCCTCCGGGTTGTCGGTGGTAACTCTCTGGTTTCCGCGCACGGTGCTTAATGCCTGCAGGAAACGTTCTCTTGTGATGCCGTACTCCTGAAACAGTTTTTTCATGGACGGGCTTGGGTTTTTCAGCATTGCCAGGAAGAGGTGTTCTACGGAAACATACTCGTCTCCCATGGCTTTCGCCTCATCCTCAGCATTTACCAGTGCTTTATTCAGATACTGACCGATATACGGCTGACCGCCGGATACTTTGACGCGGTCGTTCAGTGCCGTCTCGACACGGTTCAGAAAATGTTCTTTGTTGATTTCCATCTTTTCGATCATTTTCAGAATCAGGCTGTCGTCCTGATGCAGGAGATTATACAACAGATGCTCCTGCTCTATTTCCTGGTTGCCGAAATCGTATGCGGTCTTTTCCAGGTCCTGTACAGCCTGCAGCGATTTTTGTGTGAATTTACTGATATTCATAATCGGCTTCCTCCTTATCTATTTGGGTGCTAACATTCGCTCCGAACAAAAAGAGCGTTGATGTGAATTTTCTTTTCTTTCTTTGTTCTAGTCGTACTATAACACTAGTTATTAGCACTGTCAAGAGGTGAGTGCTAATTTTTTTATTTTTCCCGACGCTCCTTTTCTCCCTCCCCCCCTAAAAGATTTTTATTCATCGCCGTACACAGCAATAAAATGAATCAGTGCCTCTGTTTCGGAACTGGCATACTTTTTGGCAGATGCTTCCAGCGGCTGTGATTGATATGCTTCAAACGAATCGCCCTCGTCGCGTCCAGATATGTAGCGATTATCATTTAGTTTCCACTTCCTCATTTCTTCAAAATAAGCAGTATTCGCCATTTCCGAATTCCAGTCCATTCGCTCCAGCAGATAATACTCCATTCCATGATAACATTCTTCGCAAATTCCCGTAAAAAATTCTTCTGCTGTCTGAGATGTTAAATGCTCTGGAGCATACCATATTTCGTTCTCTTCATTATTATATAATGCAACGCAATTCGATGATCCTGTCTCTTTCACATACAGCGGAATTTCGGGAATTCCAAGTCGTTCTGTTTCAAGCCGTACCATCTTCTGCGCTGCAATTGTTCTTTCTTCCAGTGTTTTTTGCCTCCATTCGCTCTCCTTTAAGCTCAGCAGAAATTCTTTATTTTCCTGAAAAATGTTCTCCTGATTCTGGACGAGATTATAGTCCTTTTTTCGTTCGTAAAGTTCTGCCACTCCGGACGGAGACTCAAGCTTCCAATATATCATCATACAAGTCGGTACCATACTCACGCATACTGAAACAAACAGAAATGCGTTTAAGTCACTTCTTTTTAATCTCCAGAATTTTTTCGGAGAATATTTTCGTTTTTTTCTATGTAAATCTCTTAAAACCGTAACAAGAAATATCCCATCCAGCACTGCAAGAAACAACACAATTTTCAGTGAATATTGGGCAAATAAAAACAGCATCAGTATGCTCGGCGGAAATGTATAGAATAAAACTTCATTTGCAGTTCCATCTGCGCAGTAGCTTCGAATGGGTGAGGCCAGCCACAAAATCAGGCACAGCGCATAGGCAAAAAGCATTGTCCCCGACGAAATATGGACGGAACATTCTGTAATATATACCTCAACCTGTTTCACATACATCACATACAAGATACAGATCGGATATAAAATCGAGCTTTTGCTCAACCAGTATGCCGCTGATTTTCTTTCCCGTCTTCTTTTCTGTTCCTCCATATCAGATCCCCCCTGATTTTTCTTTTGTTTTATTTGAAATACTTGTATGTTTATTTTAGCGTAATTTTTCGTTTTTGCCTATCCTTCGTTTTTCAGTTGAATCTTTCTGTAAAAACCAAAATTGCGAAACCCTGTTTTGGCAGGACTCCGCAATCTCTTTTTCCTATTTACTTTATGATACATGACGGGCAGCATATTTCATTTTCTGGTTTCCGGCGCATTTCTTAAAATACTGCCGGATCGCATCTTCGTTCATATCGTTTCCGATAAACACAGCCTGGCCGGCGTTTTTCTGTTCTGTGCCGGTGATGCTGTAGCGGTGATCGGCGACATCAAATTGGAGAAACTGGTCTCCGGCTGCGAACTGTCCTTTTGCACGGATGATATTTCCAAACGCTCCGCGAATGATCTGTTCCAGAAAACACCACAGGGTTTCCGGTGCCTCCATTCGGATATTTTCGAAGGAGAAGGTCTCCGGCATCTTTTCGCCGCTCTGCGTATCCTGTACTTCTTTCTCATATCGGCCGCCCAGCAGCAGGCTCTGGTAATCTTCCCATGTCATCGTGGATGCATAATCCGTGATGATTTTTGCCTGCGGGTTAATTTCCTGCAGAAATTTCTGGATGCGCTGTTTTTCTTCCGCCTGGCATGCTTCTGTTTTGGAAACAATGATCGTATCCGCGCTTCGGATCTGATCCTGATACAGCTCGGGATATTCCGCCATATAGCGGCGGTAACTGTAAACATCCACAATAGTGACCGGCGAGAGAAGCTGAATTCTCTCGTACTCGATCTGACGCAGATTTTCTATAATCCGGGCGAGACTTCCGACGCCTGTCGGTTCTACGATCAGGTATTCCGGGTCTACCACATTGGCAATGGTCAGCACGGATGCTGCAAAATCCTTTTTCCCGATGCAGCAGATGCACTGCTCTGTCATTTCCCATACATTTTTCTGCGTTCCTTGCCGGTTCTGGCCAAGACGTGCGCCGTCGATTCCTGCGGCTCCATATTCATTTTCCAGTATGGCAAACCGCTGATCGACGTTCCTGGCCAGCCGTTTGATAAATGTTGTTTTTCCCGCGCCCAAAAAGCCGGATACGATCAATATTTTCATACGTTTCCTTTTTCAGTCAAATTTTCAAATCATCAGTCAGCCAATTTAACGACTGGTTTGATTAAATCCTTCGGTTTATCTCTCATGAGGAACAGTGCTTCTTCCAGATGATCCCATCCATCAAACACATGTGTGGACAGCGGGCTGACATCCAGCTTGCCTGCCGAAACAAGAGCTCCCAGTTTTTCCATGCGGAGTCTTCCGCCAGGCATCAGGCCTCCGTTAATCTGTTTGTGACCCATTCCAACGCCCCACTCTACACGCGGAATATCAATGTTGTCACCGGATCCAAGATAGTTTACATTTCCGATCTTTCCGCCCGGTTTCAGGCATTTTACTGCTTCTGCAAAGGTTTCTACACCACCGCCGGCGATGACTACTTTATCAACACCTTTTCCATCTGTCATATCAAGTACCTGCTGGAAAATCGGTCCGTTCTTGTAGCTGACAAAATCCGTTGCGCCGTATTTTTTTGCCGCTTCTACGCAGACCGGTCTCGTTCCGACAGCAATGATTCTCGATGCGCCGCGCATATTCGTTCCGGCTACCGACATCAGACCAACTGGTCCGATTCCGATGACAAGAACTGTATCACCAAACTGTACATCGGCAAGCTCTACGCCGTGGAATCCGGTCGGCACCATATCGGAAAGCATGCACGCGTCGACAACATTGATGTTTTTCGGAAGCAGCGCAAGGTTTCCATCGGCATCATTTACATGAAAGAATTCAGAAAAGACACCATCTTTGAAGTTGGAGAATTTCCAGCCTGCCAGCATTCCGCCGGAGTGCATGGAATAACCAGCCTGTGCTTCCAGAGAATTCCAGTCCGGAGTGATGGCCGGCACAAGAACCCGGTCTCCCGGTTTGAAATCTTTTACGAGCTCTCCGACTTCCACAACCTCTGCACAGCACTCATGGCCCAGAATCATGTTATGACGGTCACCGATGGCCCCTTCCCATAAAGTGTGGACATCTGATGTGCAGATGGCAACTGCCAGTGGACGGCAAATGGCATCCATCGGCCCGCATTTCGGGCGTTCTTTCTCGATCCATCCGGATTCACCGATTTTCAGCATTGCATAACCTTTCATATCTTTTGCTCTCCTTTCAGATTGTTAATGATTTATCGATTCCTATGATTCGAATATATCACTAATAGGTTACTAATTCAACAGAAAAGTCACGGAATATCGTAGAATATTCCGTGACTTTTTTATAGCTTTTGCACAATAGATTACTTATAGATACTTTTTATCAAATTCTGCACCGACCGCATTCCCATACCGAAACGGCTGCAGCCGGCTTTCTGCATTTCCTGTATAGTTTCCAGACTGCGGATTCCACCGGCGGCCTTGATCTGAATGCGACCGGCGGCTTCACGGCTCATGATTCGAACCTGTTCCACGGTGGAAGGACAGCCGGGATACCATCCGGTGCTCGTCTTTACATAATCCGCACGGCCTTCCACACACAGATCCACTGCCTGGCAGATTTCCTGCTCCGTCAGCTGCGGTGCCTCGATGATCACCTTAAAAATCGCCGAAGGCACCTGCTCCCGGATGGCCAGAAGTTCTTCTTTTACATAAGAAAATTCGTGGCTTCTGAATGCCGTAAGATTCATCACCATGTCGATTTCCCGGCAGCCAGCCTCCCACAGTTCTTTTGCCTGCCGCTTCTTCTGTCCGGTCGTATCTCCGCCGCCCGGAAAGCTTACCACGCCTCCCGCATGGATTTCTCTGGTGTCCTGCAGCCGTTCTGCCACATGGGCGCTGAACGCCGGCAAGGTAAACACAGCAGCCAGACGATATTTCTTTGCCAGCTCCACCATCGCATCAATTTCATCCATTGTATGAAATGCCTGTACACAGCTGATATCAATCTGCCGCATCAGTTTCTTCTGTTCTTCTGTCTCATCGCTCATTTACTCCGTCCTTTTCCCGAAATCTCCACCTCGTACTTGCTTCCGATGATCCGCACGTGGTCAATGCTCACCGGCCGGTTCTGCCAGTAGGTGACTCTGTGCACCACAAGAAGCGCATCCTTCGGCTCCGTTTTCAGAACCTGGGCTTCCATAAAGGTCGCGGATTTCGCTGAAATTCTGTCTCGTGTCTCATCAATCTGCAAGCCGAATTTCTCCTCCAGAAACTGATACAGCGCTACAAACTGATTCTCATACGCCTCGATGCCAGGGACTTTCGCATATTCGATATAATTTTCCATCAGCGTAACAGGCTCTTCATCCGCAAGCTGCAGCCGCTGAATCCTCGCCACGCTGGTTCCCTCCGGAATTTCCAGTTCATCGGCGAGCTGTTTGTCCGCCGAAATGATGTCGATCATCATATCTGACGTCGTTACCCGATATCCTTTTTTCATCAGGGATTCCGTGACCGATGTGACCTTGTTATAATTCTGAATTGCCTTATGATTCAGCACCCTCGTTCCAGAACCCTGGCGAACCTCAACCAGTCCCTCCTGCACCAGCATCTTTACTGCATTCCGTACCGTAGTACGGCTGACCTGATAGATTTTCTCCAGTTCACACTCCTTCGGCAGAAATCCCCCGACAGGATATGTTCCCTTATTGATCTCGTTTTTCAGTCTGCTGTAAACCTTCACATAAGCCGGTGCATTTTTCATCTTCTTCCCCTCCCGTGAAATATCAATATCCGCTTTTTGATCCTTTTTGCAGTATACCATATTTTGACGGCACAATCGAGTCCCAAAGAAGAGTTCCTGTTTTCTGCTTTGTCACCGACACATACTCTGCCAGACGCACAGAAAAAAGGCAGACGCATGTCATTTCTTTATGACTCACATCTGCTCTGCATGAATCTTCTTTTTTCTGCTGTCTGCGAAATACTTCCATTCTCCAGAAGCAAATCTCTCTTTCTGCGGTGTAAATTTTTGTTACAAATTTTTTATTGTTCTTTTCTATTTTTTCGTATCAAACCGCATCACCGCCATGTGCACCACGTACGGCACCAAGATGACCGGGATTGCCAGGTATGCCAGGATGCTGTACACCTTCTGGATCAGCGTCAGCAGACCAAACTGTGCGATAAGGAAGTCCGCGATGCAGCAGACAAGCGCGGCAAGGATCTGGGTGCGGCTGATTTTGCCTGCGGTTTCTGTTCTGCTGCTTCGTTCAGCGAGACCGGCGTGGATTCGTTTGACCATGGCGGCAACCATGTTGACGGCTGTGGATACGGCACCGAGGATGATCAGTACGGAAATCAGCGGTGTCATGAATTTACTGCCGACGCCCTGCTGAACCATAAATAATGTCGGGACGCTCTGCTGGATCATTTCCGGGTTCTGGTATACGGTCATGATTCCGAGGACGACCATGATCATCAGAAGGGCATTTAATACGGCACCGACTGCCATGCTCTTTCCGGCATCCTGCGGTTTTTCGAAGGATTTGGCATGCTGGACGAAGACTGCGACATTGGCAAGCTGGAAGGTTCCGTAGAGGAATGCGGCGTACAGGGCTTTGCCGAATGGGAGGTCTGCGGTTTTCATGGCGTTTACAGTATCGCCGATCTTTCCGGCTCCGGCGATGATGTTCGGGACGTAGACGATCAGCAGACCGGCAATAATGCAGATGGACAGCACTGACGCTACTTTCCGCACCAGATCCGTTCCGAATACCGAAACGACGAAAATAATTTTCCAGTTTCATAACGATTCTCCCTTCTTCCTAACAAGCAAAAGGGCATACTGACCTTCTGTTGGTCAATACGCCCTTGTATCTCCGATGTGCTTTAGTATATCACAGTTTTAACGCGAATGCACTCAATTTTAAGCAAAACGCAAAAGATCCCGGGATTTTTCTCTCCCGGGATCTGAAAATTCTTACTATGTAATTCTTTTTTAAACCACACGTCTTACCGCAAGAATCGTGGTATACGCTGCGTTGCTGCTGATCTTGATACCGTCGCGCTCATTGCTTGCGTGTACGATTGCACCGCCGCCGATGTAGATGGCTACGTGGCCGCTGTAGCAGATAATATCGCCCGGCTGAGCCTCTGCATAAGATACACCGCGTCCTACACCACGCAGTGCACTGGAGGAATGCGGAAGGTCGTATCCGAAGTGTGCGTAAACGCTCATGATAAAACCAGAGCAGTCAGCTCCGTTGGTAAGGCTTGTGCCGCCCCATACGTATGGATTTCCAATAAACTGTGTTGCATAGGATACGATGGCACTTCCGGTTGCGCTTCCGGTGCTGCTGGAGCTGCTGGAATCATCCGAGCTGCTGGTATCGCTGGACGAAGAATCATCGTAAGAGCTTCCTCCGTTAGACGGTGTTGTTGTCGTGGTGGAGCTTCCTGTGCTGGACGGTGTGTTGTCTGCCGTTGTTGTATTATTTGCAGCACTGCTTGCGGCTGCTTCTGCCTGTCTTGCAGCTTCTGCCTGGCGCGCTGCCTCGGCTGCTTCTGCTGCCTGACGGGCCTCTTCGGCTTTTCTTGCTGCCTCTTCGGCTGCAATCTCCTCCTGGATCTGCTGGATCTTTGCGTTCTGCTCTGCCAGTACTGCGTTGTACTGTGCAGCCATGTCGTTCAGGTCTGCGATCTGGTTTTCGTAGTCATCGGAAACGGCTTTTTTCTGCTCAAGCATTGCCTCAAGGGACTGCTGCTGTGCTTCCTGCTCTGCCTCACTAGCTTCGAGATCTGCTTTTTCATCTGCAAGCTGATTGCTGTAGTCTGTTACCTGCTGTACAAGATCCATGTACTCCTGCAGGCACTCTCTGTCGTATTTGTATAACTTCTGGGTGTACTCAGCCTGGTTGAGAATGCTGCTTAAATCTTTTCCCTCCAGAAGAAGTGCTGCCCAGCCGTTGTCTCCGCCGCTCTCATAGAGGAACTGGATTCGTTTTTTCATCAGCTCGTACTGCTCGTCCTCTTCAGCCTGGGACTGTGCCAGTTTTTCCTGTGTTGTTTCAATTTCTGTCTGTTTCTCTGCAATTTCATTTTTCAGATTTTCCACGGATGCCATGGTTACGACAAGCTGTGCGTCCAGGTCATCAATCTCGCCGGTAATCTGATTCTTTTTGGTTTCCAGATCGTCGATTTCTGCTTTTGCGTTGTCAAGCTGTGCGCTGGTCTCTGCCTGTGCTGCCTGCTGCTGCTGTAACTGCTCCTGTTTCGAGGCGCTTACTGTCATTACCTGAGCTGCACTTACGATCACTGCTAAACTTAAGGCAAGAAATTTTTTTCTCATTCTTTCACTCCCAAATTGATTCGTTGTATGTAGGTTTCTTTGTTTCAGGTTTCCCTGTTTCTTAGAAATTCAATTATTCTGTAACAATTTTGAAATATTTTTCCCAATTCTTTTACATAATATCACAATTCACAAATGGATGCAAGGAAAAATATCCCGACTTTTTGTAAACAATTCGTGAACAGTAACGATACATGTTATTTTACCTTCTGTACACTCACACAACTCAATTTGTATTGATCCGGCGAGGAAAGCGCATCGCCGTCAGGGATTGAAAAGTCCTCTGCGGAGAATTTCGCACAGAGTGCCCGGTACTGATCCTCTGTAAAGTACGGCACCGCATCCTGATTCCATTCCAGACTGATTTCCTGATCGGTCACGCCGCGCGTTACAATTTTCCCGCCTTCAAAATCCTTTTGTTTCATTTCTTTTAACGCATTGTAAACTGCAGTTCCATAATCCAGACGTACTTTCAACACGGCATTGGCGTACTCCTCCACGCCGCCGTTTGCGATCAGTGCTCCGCCTGCCGCAGATGCTGCTGCGCCAAGTACATTCTGATACGATGCACCGTCCGAGAAGAGAATCTGTCCGCCCTCACCATACCAGCTTTTGATTTTTTCCAAATACGACGGTGATACGCTGCTGCTTTTCCGATACGTATAATCCAGCGTGATGCTGTTTTCTCCAAGTCCCAGATCCGCAGCGGCCGCCTCTGCACCGAGTGCATAACCTGTCCCATACTTTGTTCCGTTCTCTTCGTTTTTCTGTCCGATATAGCCCAGGTGCGTGTAGCCGGCCTGTACTGCCGCATATCCTGCCAGGTAGCCGGCCTCTGATACATCAATTTCCAGGCTTTCTGTATTTCCGCGGAGACGGCTGCGGCCGCTCTCACTGACCGGTTCTGCCTCCAGCAGCAGAAAACGGACATCCTTCCAGTCGCGCTGTGCATCGTAAACGGCGCGGCTCATGCTCGTTCCGGCACAGACGATAACGGATGCTCCCTTCTGCGCCGCCTCTTTGATGGTGTTTTCATAGTCCTCTGTTGTCCGTCCTGCCGGAACACTTGCTTCATATTTCAGACCGCTCTCGTCTCCATACTGCGCAAGACCGTTCCATGCTGACTGATACACGGCATCA
>OGUG01001210.1_pt1 | contig 10191 bp, 10 predicted proteins | sample 1573711 | NCBI WGS metagenome assembly OGUG01 (sample SAMEA2582006, study PRJEB24529) | metagenome | biome: Human gut stool | place: China | collected 2011 | reverse complement strand
GTACCTAAACTAGTTAAATGATAGAAAAACATATAGTTTTAGAGGATATTGATCCTGTGATATTTTATGGCGTAAACAACGTCAATATGAAAATGATACAAGCTTTGTATCCCAAATTAAAAATTGTGGCACGTGGAAATGTCATCAAAGTATTGGGAGACGAAGAGGAAATGTGTGCTTTTGAAGAGAATATATTGGCATTGGAAAAGCATTGCGCCCAGTATAACTCACTGAAAGAAGAAGTGATTTTAGACATAGTGAAAGGTCGTTCACCCCAAATAGAGAATACAGGGGATACTATTGTATTCAGTGTAACAGGAAAACCGATCGTTCCCCGTAGTGAGAACCAGTTGAAGCTGGTACAAGAATATGAAAAGAACGATATGCTGTTCGCTATCGGTCCCGCAGGTTCAGGAAAGACATACACTGCTATCGCCCTTGCTGTCCGTTCCCTGAAAAACAAAGAAATCAAAAAAATTATTTTGAGCCGTCCGGCTGTGGAGGCAGGAGAAAAACTCGGATTTTTACCCGGTGATATGAAAGATAAGATTGACCCTTATCTACAACCACTGTATGACGCATTACAAGATATGATTCCCGCCGCCAAGCTAAAAGAATATATGGAATTGAATGTGATTCAAATAGCCCCATTGGCATTTATGCGCGGACGCACCTTGAATGATGCTGTAGTGATATTGGACGAGGCTCAAAATACCACCACCCAGCAAATTAAGATGTTCCTCACCCGTATGGGGATGAACACCAAAATGATTGTAACAGGTGACATGACACAGATAGACTTACCATCTTCACAAACTTCGGGGTTGATACAGGCACTAAAAATTCTGAAAGGCGTGAAAGGAATCAGTTTCATCGAACTCAACAAGAAGGACATTGTACGGCACAAACTGGTTACCCGCATTGTGGAAGCATACGAGAAGTTTGAAGAAAAACAGAAAACCTTTCATTCATGTCATTCTGAACGAAGTGAAAAATCTGAAAACATAAAACGAATTTATTGATTTTAATTATAAATAAAGACATGAGTAAAGCATTAACAAGAACAGACTTTAACTTTCCGGGACAAAAAAACGTGTACCACGGTAAAGTGCGTGATGTGTACAACATCAATGACGAAAAGTTAGTAATGGTAGCTACCGACCGTATCTCCGCATTCGACGTAGTTCTGCCTGAAGGTATTCCCTACAAAGGACAAATGCTGAACCAGATTGCAGCCAAATTTCTGGATGCAACTACCGACATCTGCCCCAACTGGAAAATGGCGACTCCAGATCCTATGGTTACCGTAGGAGTTATGTGTCAAGGTTTTCCTGTGGAAATGATTGTCCGTGGTTACCTGTGCGGTAGCGCATGGCGTGCTTACAAAAACGGCGTTCGTGAAATCTGTGGTGTAAAACTTCCCGAAGGAATGAAAGAAAACCAGAAATTTCCCGAACCAATCATTACTCCAACCACTAAAGCCGAAATGGGCCTGCATGACGAAGACATCTCTAAGGAAGAAATTCTGAAACAAGGTCTGGCCACTCCCGAAGAATACGAAATATTGGAAAAGTATACATTGGCTCTGTTCAAACGCGGTACTGAAATCGCTGCAGAACGCGGACTGATCCTGGTAGATACCAAATACGAATTCGGTAAACACAACGGCACTATTTATCTGATGGATGAGATCCACACTCCGGATTCAAGCCGTTATTTCTACTTGGAAGGTTATGAAGAACTCTTTGCAAAAGGCGAACCTCAAAAACAACTTTCTAAAGAATTCGTACGCGAATGGTTGATGGAAAATGGTTTCCAAGGCAAAGAAGGACAACAAGTTCCCGAAATGACCCCGGAAATCGTTAATTCTATCAGCGAACGCTACATGGAACTGTTCGAACACATCACCGGCGAAAAATTTGTGAAAGCAGACACTGAAAATATCGCCGCACGTATAGAAAAGAACGTAACCGAATACTTGAAATAAATAAAAATGAAAAATTAAAGATTAAAAGACAGGTACAGGAATCTATCCTCCATCCTCTCCTTTTAATCTTTAATTTTCAATTTTAATTAAACATGAACTACCCACAAGAAAAAATCAAGCCCTACAACGCTGACGAAAAGAAAAGCGTCCAAGTAGAGAAAATGTTCGACAACATTGCCCCTGCTTACGACCAGTTGAATCATGCCCTTTCATGGAACATTGACAAAAGCTGGCGCCGCAAAGCCATTAACTGGCTGGAACCTTTTCACCCGCAACACATAATGGATGTAGCCACCGGAACGGGCGATTTTGCCATTCAAGCCTGTCAGACACTTCACCCCCAAGAGCTGATAGGTACCGATATATCCGAAGGCATGATGAATGTGGGACGTGAAAAAGTAAAAGCCGCCGGACTGGACAGCCGCATCTCTTTCGCTAAGGAAGACTGTACAGCACTCACCTTTCCCGACAAACGCTTTGACGCTATTACCGTAGCATTCGGTGTACGCAATTTCGAAGACCTTGACAAAGGACTCCGCGAAATGCACCGCGTACTGAAAGACAACGGAAAACTAGTCATTTTGGAACTCTCCGAACCCGACTGGTTCCCCATGAAACAGCTATATGCTGTCTATTCTAAAATAGTCATCCCCACTTTGGGCAAGCTACTCTCTAAAGACCGTAGTGCCTACACTTACCTGCCGCAGTCCATCAAAGCCTTTCCACAAGGCGAAATAATGACAGACATTATCCGTAAAGCCGGATTCAACCAGGTGAGTTTCAAGCGGTTGACACTAGGTATCTGTACGCTTTATTTAGCAACGAAATAATTTAAAGTATAGAGTTTTATGAAAAAATATGGTTTGATAGGTTATCCGTTAGGACACTCGTTCTCAAAGAACTTTTTCAATGAAAAGTTTCATTCGGAAAACATTGATGCCGAATATGTAAACTTCGAAATCCCATCCATCAAAGAACTGCCTTCTGTGCTATTGGCTAATCCTGATTTAGTAGGGCTCAATGTCACTATACCTTATAAAGAACAAGTCATCTCTTATTTGGACGAACTGGATAAAGATGCGGCAGCCATCGGAGCCGTCAATGTAATCAAAATTGTCCGCCAAAAAGGTAAGACCAGGCTGATAGGCTATAATTCCGATGTGATTGGCTTCACTCAATCTATCGAACCCTTGCTGGAACCCCAGCACAAAAAAGCTCTGATCCTAGGAACAGGAGGGGCCTCGAAAGCGATTGCTTACGGACTGAAAAAATTAGGTTTGGAATGCAAATTCGTATCACGGAACCTGCGTGAAGAAATGCTGACTTACGATCAGCTCACTCCCGAAATCATGGATGAGTATAAAGTAGTTGTCAACTGTACTCCTGTAGGTATGTATCCCCGTGCCGATGAATACCCCAATATTCCATACCAATATCTCACACCCAACCATTTGCTTTATGATTTGTTATATAATCCTGACACTACTCTTTTTATGAAAAAGGGGGCAGACAAAGGGGCAATTACCAAAAACGGTTTAGAAATGCTCTTATTGCAAGCCTTTGGTGCATGGGATATATGGAACAAATAGTTAAGGTATGAAAAGAAAAAAAATGATTATTGGAACGAGTAGTATATTCGTTCTGCTTATTATAATCCTACTTGGAGGCAGTCAATATATGCTGAACTATTCCTTACGCCCTGAAAACAGAGGAAAGAATTTGGAAAGTTCCTGGCAATATATGTTTAAGACTTACCCCTATCTAAAACCGTGGATAGATAGTCTGAAACAGAACCAAGCACTGAAGGATACCTTTATCTATTCTCCCGACCACGTAAAACTGCATGCTTACTATGTGGCTTCCAGCCGCCCGACAGCCAAAACCGCAGTTATAGTACACGGGTATACAGACAATGCCATCCGCATGATGATGATAGGTTATCTATACAATAAAAAACTGGATTTCAACATCCTCCTACCAGATTTACGCGACACTGGCCTGAGCGGTGGAAATGCCATACAAATGGGATGGTTAGACCGCAAAGATGTAACACAATGGATGGAGGTTGCCAATCGAATTTACGGTGACAGCACCAGCATGGTAGTACATGGAATCTCGATGGGTGCAGCCACCACTATGATGGTTTCGGGCGAACTGCAGCCCGACTATGTGAAATGTTTTGTTGAGGACTGCGGATATACCAGCGTATGGGACCAATTTTCCAAAGAACTGAAAGAACAATTCGGCTTGCCTCAATTCCCGTTAATGTACACCGCCGACTGGTTATGCCAGCTGGAATATGGATGGGGGTTCAAAGAAGCATCCGCATTGAAACAGGTAGCCCGATGCCATCTGCCCATGTTCTTTATCCATGGTGATAAAGATGACTACGTACCCACATGGATGATGTACAAATTGTATGAGGCAAAACCTCAGCCCAAAGCATTATGGATAGTTCCGGAAGCAGACCATGCACATTCCTATCTGTTCAATACTGAAGAATATACCCAAAAAGTAAAAGCATTTGTAGACAAATACATCCAATGAGAAAATTGACATTTTTACTTACTTTTTTCATGCTTCTAGGCTCCGTCCAGCTTCAAGCCAAAGAATATGCCATAAAAGACATACCGATGGTACATTTGCAAAACCGTACCCGCTACGTCAGCAATCCCGACAGTATCCTTTCATCCACCGCTGTCACCACTATGGACAGCATCCTCTACGCTTTAGAGCAAAAAACAGGTATACAGACATTAGTGGTAGCGGTAACAGGCATAGAGGGAGGTGATTGTTTTGATTTTGCCCACCGGCTGGGACAGGAAACGGGCGTAGGAAAAAAGGAACGTGACAATGGATTGGTCATCTTGCTTTCCACCGACGAACGGTGTGTGCAATTCGCTACCGGATATGGCCTTGAAGGGATATTGCCGGATGCCATCTGCAAACGGATTCAGAACCGCTATATGCTGCCCTATTTCAAGGACAATAACTGGAACGCCGGAATGGTAGCAGGAATACGGGCTGTAAACGGCTACCTGGACGGTTCCATGGAAAATATCGGCAATGACGAAAGCGAAGATGATCCCTTGGAATTCATTATCATCTTTTTTGTGATTTTCGGAGGATTTATTGGCATCGGATTGTATGCAAACTGGCGTAAAACACGCTGCCCCCATTGCAAAAAACACAAACTGCAACGTCTTTCCTCCAAAGTTATAGACCGAAGTAACGGAACAAAGACTGAAGAAGTAGTATATAAATGCAGAAATTGCGGACATATCCTCAGACGGAAAGAACGGTCGAGAGATGAAAATTACAAAGGCCCCCGAGGAGGAGGGCCGTTCATAGGCGGAATGGGAGGAGGATTTTTTGGTGGCCACGGTGGAAGTGGAGGCGGATTTAGCGGAGGAAGTTTCGGAGGTGGAAGCTTTGGAGGCGGAGGAGCCGGAAGCCGTTTTTAAGAACAAGAATATTCATAATTTTAATAGTATATACATATGAAAAAGTCAACGATTATTGTAATAGTAGTCATTGTATTAATTGCCATTTGGGGAATAACCTCTTATAATGGTATGGTAAAAATGGATGAATCTGTCAGCACAGCGTGGAGCAATGTAGAAAACCAGTACCAACGCCGTTCTGATTTAATACCCAACCTGGTAAATACAGTAAAGGGATACGCCTCACACGAAAAAGAAACTTTTCAAGCCGTAGTAGACGCCCGTAGCAAAGCCACTCAGATGCAGATCAGCGCCGATGACCTGACTCCCGAAAAAATGCAGGCCTATCAAAAGGCACAAGGCGAAGTAGGTAGTGCATTGAGCCGCCTGCTCGCTATCACCGAAGCTTATCCCGACTTGAAAGCCAATGAGAACTTCAAAGAGTTGCAAGCACAATTGGAAGGTACAGAAAACCGGATCAGTGTAGAACGCAAAAGATTCAATGACACAGCACGGGCATATAACACAGCCATCCGTACTTTCCCCCGTAACTTGCTTGCTGGCATGTTCGGATTTAACAAACGCCCATATTTTGAATCTGAGGAAGGAGCCGATAAAGCACCTAAGGTAGAATTCTAACTCGTAAAAGATACCTGTTTCCATCCTTAAGAAACAGTTTCCGGGTACGGATTGTATGAATTTTACAGTTTGGAATAAGAAAAACTGTAAAATTCATACAATCCGTACCCCATTTTTATCCATTCTGCTAATTTTTCAGCAACAATCAAGTATATTATCCCTAAAATCATTATCTTTACGGAAAGAAACTTTTAAAACTACAAGCAATATGTTCAATTCATTTGGTAATATTTTCCGGTTAACCAGTTTCGGTGAATCCCATGGACCGGGAGTAGGCGGCGTCATTGACGGCTTCCCTGCCGGTATTAAGATTGATATGGATTTCGTTCAGCAGGAACTGAACCGCCGCCGTCCCGGACAGTCATTACTTACCACCAGCCGCAAGGAGCCTGATACAGTGGAATTCCTTTCAGGTATATTCGAAGGCAAGTCCACCGGCTGCCCCATCGGATTTGTGGTATGGAACAAGAACCAACATTCAAACGACTACGAGAATATCAAGAATCTGTTCCGCCCTTCACACGCAGATTATACTTATATGCAAAAATACGGAATCCGTGACTACCGTGGCGGGGGACGTTCATCAGCACGAGAAACCATTTCACGTGTAGTAGCAGGAGCTTTAGCCAAATTGGCATTGAAACAACTAGGAATCAGTGTCACAGCTTATACCTCACAGGTAGGACCTGTCAAACTTGATAAAGATTACAAAAGCTATAACCTCGACTTGATAGAAACAAACGATGTGCGTTGTCCCGATCCGGAGAAAGCCAAGGAAATGGCAGAACTTATCTGGAAAATCAAAGGAGAAGGCGATACAATAGGCGGGGTAGTGAGTTGCGTCATCAAAGGATGCCCTATCGGACTAGGGCAACCCGTATTCGGTAAGTTACATGCCGCACTAGGAAATGCCATGTTAAGTATCAATGCCGTAAAAGGTTTCTCTTACGGACAAGGTTTTGACTCCATGGAGCTAAAAGGCAGTGAGCAGAATGATGTATTTTATAATAATAACGGAAGAGTAGAAACAAAAAGTAATTATTCCGGAGGAATACAAGGAGGCATCAGCAACGGGCAAGACATTTACTTCCGTGTGGCATTCAAGCCAGTTGCCACAATTCTGATGGAGCAACATACAGTAAATATCAACGGCACAGACACGACCATGAAAGCCAAAGGGCGTCATGATGCCTGCGTACTGCCGCGTGCCGTCCCCATTGTAGAAGCCATGGCTGCCATGACCATTTTGGATTATTATCTGATAGACAGAACTACACAACTATAAGAATCATTCAATTATGGAAATAAAACAATACATTAAAGAAAATGAAGCGCGCTTCATGGAGGAACTTTTCAGCCTCATCCGTATTCCCAGTATCAGTGCTTTACCCGAACATAAAGACGATATGCTGGCCTGTGCCTTACGTTGGAAAGAACTTTTGTTGGCAGCCGGAGCAGACGAAGCCATGGTAATGCCCTCACAAGGCAATCCATTGGTATTTGCACAAAAGCATGTAAGCAATGATGCTCCTACCCTATTGATTTATGCCCACTATGACGTAATGCCTGCCGAGCCGTTGGACCTGTGGAAAAGCCAGCCTTTTGAACCTGAAATTCGTGACGGACACATTTGGGCACGTGGAGCTGACGATGATAAAGGACAAGCCATGATCCAAGTAAAAGCATTCGAATACGTAGTAAAAAACGGACTGCTGAAACACAATGTGAAATTTATTTTCGAAGGTGAAGAAGAAATAGGTTCTCCCAGTCTGAATACCTTCATCAAAGAACATAAGGAATTGCTGAAAGCCGATGTAATTCTTGTTTCGGATACCAGTATGCTAGGCGCGGATCTTCCCTCTCTGACCACAGGTTTACGAGGACTGGCTTATTGGGAAATAGAAGTGACCGGTCCGAACCGTGACCTTCATTCCGGACACTTCGGCGGAGCGGTAGCCAATCCTATCAATACCCTGTGCAGTATGTTAGCCCAAGTCATTGGCGAAGACGGACACATCACTATCCCCCATTTCTATGACGATGTAGAGGAAGTACCGGCAGCCGAACGTGAGATGATTGCACAAATTCCTTTCGACGAAAAAAAATACATGGAAGCCATCGGTGTAAAAGCACTGAAAGGTGAAAAAGGATATTCTACTTTAGAACGTAACAGCTGCCGTCCCTCTTTTGACATTTGTGGCATCTGGGGCGGATATACAGGCGAAGGTTCAAAAACAGTACTTCCCTCAAAAGCATATGCCAAGGTATCGTGCCGACTGGTTCCACATCAAAACCACGCTGTAATTTCCCAATTGTTTGTGGACTATATCCAGTCTATCGCTCCGGAATATGTACAAGTAAAAGTAACCCCGATGCACGGAGGCGAAGGATATGTATACCCCATCACCTTGCCCGCTTACCAGGCTGCCGAAAAAGGCTTTGCTAAGGCATTCGGAAAAAAACCACTTGCCGTACGCCGTGGAGGAAGTATTCCTATCATCAGCGATTTTGAACAAATCCTAGGTATAAAGACCGTTCTCATGGGATTCGGATTGGAAAGTGACGCCATCCATTCGCCCAATGAAAACTTCTCTCTGGATATATTCCGCAAAGGAATTGAAGCTGTGGTAGAATTCCATCTCAATTATTAATCAATAATAAAAATGAATGCGGCAACAATCTTTAAAACTCTGACAACTGTTACTCTTTCAATAACATTACTAATTACAGGAGGTTGTAACAATATGGAAGCAAAAAAAGAAGAAACAGGAAAGAACACGGCTATAGAAAATATCTTTGCCCGAAAGAGCGTCCGGACCTATACACCCCAACCGATAGAAAAAGAAAAAGTGGATTTATTAGTAAAAGCTGCCATGGCTGCACCGACAGCAGTAAACAAGCAGCCCTGGGCTTTCGTGGTAGTGGATGACCGTAAAGTATTGGATAAACTGGCCGCCGAACTGCCTTATGCCAAGATGACGGCACAGGCTCCGCTAGCCATCGTGGTTTGTGGTGATTTAAGCAAAGCCCTGAACGGAGAAACAGATAGGTACTGGATGCTGGACTGCTCTGCCGCATCCGAAAATCTGTTGCTGGCAGCAGAATCAATGGGGTTGGGAGCGGTATGGACTGCGGTCTATCCGGAGAACGACCGCATTGCAAAGGTTAGGTCAGTCTTGTCTTTACCAGACCATATCATTCCTTTCAATTTGATTCCGGTAGGTTATCCGCAACATCGGGAAGAAGCTAAAGACAAATTCAAGACCGAAAATATCCATTATAACAAATGGTGAACAAAGGTCTAGAAATATAAATTAAGTCGGCTGGTTTAATATAAATCAGCCGACAATCTCTTTCCATTCATCCATAATCAATTTTTCTCAATCTCTATTAGCCTTATCAAGTTTCTTTTTGGCTTTTTCTATCTTGCTTTTAGCTTTATCCAAGGTTTCCCCAACCTCATCGGCTTTATCCTCAATTTGATCTTTGGCATCATCCACCACATCTTCAACCGATTCTTTGGCTTTTTCTATACGCTCCTCGAATTTATCCTTTCCTTTCTTTTCGCCACAAGATGTAACAGCAAACACCGTCATGCACACTAACACTGTAAATAATTGTCTTTTCATACTTTTTCTATTTGATTATAAACTTGATTTTAAACTATGTTCAAATATAAGCATATAGCCTATTTCTTACAAATTCAACCTGTTCTTTGATACATATAAAATCTAAATCCGACAGGAAAAAAACTTATCCCATCAAAAAAAGCCACCATAGCAAGGTGGCTTTCAATATATTAATAAAACATTCAATTCTATACTACCTGTCAAACTACTTTGTAGCAGGAGCCGTTTTAGCAGGAGCCGTCTTTATATTAATAAGAATACTATTTTCAACCCCTTCCTTGGTTACATATATTATTCTATATGCCTTCACCCCTTCTTCTTTCAGAGAAAGAGAAGCACTTTTAAGAGTTGATTCGGGATATTTTTTGGCTATGGCATCTTTAACAGATTGAGGAACCTCTTTCAGGTCTATGTTTTTAAATCCGTCTTCAACGGCAACTGTATCATTCTTTACTTTCATGGTATCATCAGCCATGACAAAAGTTCCTACACC
>OGUG01001203.1_pt1 | contig 10265 bp, 8 predicted proteins | sample 1573711 | NCBI WGS metagenome assembly OGUG01 (sample SAMEA2582006, study PRJEB24529) | metagenome | biome: Human gut stool | place: China | collected 2011 | reverse complement strand
CTTCATCCTCTGAATCCTTAAGATTGTTTACTGCTGAAAGTAACATACCACAAGATTCAATTCCCATCATCTTTCTAGGTGGAAGATTTGTGATGGCAATAAGTGTCTTTCCAACAAGCTCTTCTGGCTCATAATAAGCGTGGATTCCGCTTAAAATAGTGCGGTCTGTGCCTGTTCCGTCATCTAAAGTAAACTGTAATAATTTCTTTGACTTAGGAACTGCTACACACTCTTTTACCTTAACAGCTCTGAAATCTGACTTGCTGAATGTATCAAAGTCTACTTCTTCCTCAAATAAAGGCTCAATCTTTACATTAGAGAAATCAATCTTCTCCGGCTCGGCTTTTACCTCTTCTGAAGGCTTAGAACTTACGCCATTTTCATCCTTTACGCCACCAATGCTCTTCATTGTTGGAAACAATAATACGTCCCTGATTGCCTGGCTATCTGTCAGAAGCATTACAAGACGGTCGATTCCGTATCCGATTCCACCTGTTGGCGGCATACCGATTTCAAGTGCGTTGAGGAAGTCCTCATCAGTGTGCTCTGCCTCATCATCGCCTGCTGCTGCGTTGGCATCCTGTGCTGCGAAACGCTCACGCTGGTCGATTGGGTCGTTGAGCTCTGAGTATGCGTTACACATCTCCCATGTATTACAGAACAGCTCGAAACGCTCTACCTTTGTAGGGTCGCTTGGCTTCTTCTTTGTGAGTGGTGATATCTCAATTGGGTGATCCATGATAAATGTTGGCTGGATAAGCTCTTTCTCGCAGTACTCCTCGAAGAAGAGGTTTACGATGTCACCCTTCTTGTGACGCTCCTCATACTCGATATGATGCTCGTCTGCAAGCTTCTTTGCGGCTGCATCATCAGGTACCTGGTCGAAGTCTACGCCTGCGTATTTCTTGATTGCATCTATCATTGTCATTCTTGCGAATGGCTTTCCAAGGTCGATTTCCACGCCGTTGTATGAGATTTTTGTCGAACCGCATACCTTCTCAGCGAGGTAACGGAACATTGACTCTGTCAGCTCCATCATGCCCTCGTAGTCTGTGTATGCCTGATAAAGCTCCATAAGTGTGAACTCAGGGTTGTGACGTGTGTCTACGCCCTCGTTACGGAAAACTCGTCCGATCTCGTATACTCGCTCAAGTCCTCCGACGATGAGTCTCTTTAAGTAAAGCTCAAGGGAAATACGAAGCTTTACATCCTCGTTCAATGCGTTGTAGTGTGTCTCGAATGGTCTTGCTGCGGCACCACCTGCGTTTGAGACAAGCATAGGTGTCTCAACCTCCATGAAATCACGGCCTGCAAGGAAGTTACGGATTTCCTTGAGTATCTGTGAGCGCTTGATAAATACCTCTTTGCTCTCCTGATTCATGATAAGGTCTACATATCTCTGACGATATCTGGTGTCTGTGTCTGTCAGTCCATGGAACTTCTCCGGGAGTATCTGGAGTGACTTTGAAAGGAGTGTTATCTCCTCTGCATGGATTGAGATTTCGCCTGTCTTTGTTCTGAAGGCGAAGCCCTTTACACCGTAGATATCACCGATGTCTGATTTCTTGAAGTCTGCGTATGAGTCTTCTCCGATATTGTCCCTTGCCACATATACCTGGATATTGCCCTTTAAGTCCTGAATATTGCAGAAAGAAGCCTTCCCCATGACACGCTTGAACATCATACGTCCTGCGATGCTTACCTCGATTGGCTTTGCATCCATGATTTCTCTTCTCTCGTTGTAATCGTTGTTGATTACCTCTCTCTTTGCAGCATCATCCAAGCCCTCAACATCCGGAGCCTTTCTGTCACCGAGAATCTCAGCCTCATGAGCATTGTAAAGCTCCTTTACATCGCTGCTGTGATGAGTGACATTGTACTTTGTAATCTGGAAGGGATCCTTTCCTGCTTCCTGTAAATTCTGTAATTTTTCACGGCGGACCTTAAGGAGCTGGTTTACGTCCTGCTGCTGTCCACCCTTGTTATTATTCTGATTTGCCATTTTTTACCTCTTTTAGTTCTCTTCTGCTCTCTGGATCTCGAGTACCTTGTATGTGAGCTCTCCTACCTGAGTCTCAACAGTTACAGTATCTCCGACTTTCTTTCCAAGAAGAGCTTTACCTACAGGTGACTCGTTTGAAATCTTGCCCTTTAAGCTGTTTGCCTCTGTTGAACCAACAATTTTGTACTCAAGCTCCTCATCAAACTCACAATCTAAGATGCGGATCTTACATCCGATAGAAATCTTGTCAAGGTCAACCTCCTCCTCAACAACAACCTCTGCATTTTTAAGGATTTTCTCGATTTCCTCAATACGAGCCTCGATATCGCGCTGCTCATCCTTAGCTGCATCATACTCAGCATTCTCAGATAAATCACCCTGCTCACGAGCCTCCTTGATCTTCTGGGAAACCTCTTTACGCTTAACAACCTTTAAATGCTCAAGCTCATCCTCGAGCTTCTTAAGACCTGCATATGTCAGAATATTTTTCTTGTTATCCATGATTCTTACCCTTCTATCTTCCTTTTCTTTTATTTTATTATGTTGATTTGCTAAAATAAAACTTCCCACTTCAAAGACTTAATTTACCGGAAAGTATACAGTATATTCCGAAGAAAAATATGAACTGCCACGGGTTTCCATAACCCCCGGCAACGGAAACCCCGCAGCAAAGAAAAACCCTCTATCCGCGATTCGCTCCCGTGGTTAACTTCATATTTTTCTGAGGAATAAACTGTATGCTCGGCCGGTAACCAAAATACCCTAAATGTGGGAAGTTTGTTTTATTAAATCGTAAAGCCTATTTTAACGCGTGTATTATAATTGAAAATCCCCACGCTGTCAAGGATTTGGCCGATTTCAATTTTGAAGCTTTTCTTTATACAAAAGCTCCTCAAGCTGTTCTAAGCTCTCCACCGTATTCACTGCCGCGCGCAGCCTTGATGAATGCGGATATCCTGCCGTATACCACGCTGTGTGCTTTCTCATCTCGTGTATCCCCGTGTACTCGCCCTTGAACTCTATCATCATGCGTGCATGGCGCAGTATCATCCGGCGCACTTCCTCAAAGGATGGCTTTTCCTGATGCTCGCCGGTCTCAAAGTAATGCAGTATCTGTGAGAAAATCCATGGATTGCCCTGCGCTCCCCTGGCTATCATAAAGCCGTCGCAGCCTGTCTGCCCCTGCATTCTTATGACATCCTCTGCGCAAAGCAGGTCTCCGTTTCCTATGACCGGTATTGAGACAGCCTCTTTTACCTGCCTTATGATGTCCCAGTCGGCTTTACCGGAGTAGTACTGCTCTCTGGTCCTGCCATGCACTGCGACTGCGCTTGCGCCACTTTCTTCAGCCACATGTGCCAGCTCTACTGCGTTGACATGCTCATCATCGAAGCCCTTTCGTATTTTTACGGTGACCGGCTTATCTATCGCTTTTACTATGCTCTCTATAATCTGACCCGCAAGAATCGGATTTTTCATGAGTGCTGAGCCCTCACCGTTGTTTACGATTTTGGGCACCGGACAGCCCATGTTGATATCCAGTATGTCAAACGGTCTTTCCTCTATCTGCTTTGCTATCTGAGCCATTATCTGCGGGTCTGAGCCAAACATCTGGAGTGAAACAGGCTTTTCTCTTTCATCTATTGAAAGAAGCGACTCTGTATTTTTGTTTTTGTACAAAATCGCCTTGGCGCTGACCATTTCCATACATAAAAGGCCGGCTCCCTGCTCCTTGCACAATAAGCGAAATGGCAGGTCTGTCACGCCTGCCATAGGTCCCAGTATCAGGTTGTTTGGGAGTGTCACACTTCCTATCTGAAGCTTTCGTATCTGATGAATATCCATACTATTACTTCACTCCCTTGCGGTTCTGCTTGCGATACACGAGGTTTATGCCCTTTAATGTCAGATCCGGATCGTATACATCCACGTTTTCTGTCTCATTGGATATTATTCTGCCGAGTCCGCCGGTCACTACAACCTTTGCATCGTACATGCCTGTTTCTTCCTTTACCTTGTTGATGATGTACTCTGTCTGTCCTATCTGTCCATACACAAGTCCCGCCTGCATGCTGGTGATGGTGTCCTTTCCGAGGATATTATCAGGCTTTTTAATCTCTATCTCAGGAAGCTTTGCCGCATCCTCCCAGAGTGCCTTGGCTGAGATACGTATGCCCGGTGCCGTGATTCCTCCCATGAAGGTGCCGTTTTCATCGACCATATCGTAGGTGGTTGCTGTGCCAAAATCTATGACCAAAACAGGTCCTCCATATAATTCATATGCAGCTACGGCGTCTACTATACGGTCTGCGCCAATTTGCTGCGGATTTGGTGTGGCGATACGGATGCCTGTTTTGATGCCCGCCTCCACGATTATCGGCCTGATATTAAAGTATTTTATAAGGCCATTCTGCAGTGAATGCATGATATTCGGTACGACGGAGCAGATGATTGCATCATGTATGTCGTCCATGCCTACCTGATTTCTTTCAAGCAGAGTGCTCAGAAGCATGCCGTATTCATCCGATGTACGTGGCATTTTGGTTGTAATTCTAAAGCTCGCTTTTATCCTGTCCCCATCAAACACGCCGCATGTTATGTTTGTATTTCCTACGTCCAGTGCTAAAATCATCTGTTATTCCTCCTCGAGTCCTTCTCCCAAAAATACTATGCGATAATACGTCTCTATCGACTCGAGCAGCTCTCTTCGCTCGTTGCGGTACTGCTTTATCTTTAGCACGCTTCCTATCTCGTCATAGAAAAAGTCGTTTTCCTTGCAGGATGTTCTGAAATCGAGGTTTCCGTCCTCATCAAACACCAGCTCCAGTATGCCTCCCACATCCTCTGTATACAAGACGCACATGATTTTGAGCTCGTCCCTTATAGTCTGTGGAAGTCCGTTAAAATTCTCGTTCAGATAATATTTTTTCTGATATGCGTTTGACACGCAAAGTACTACCTCTTTAGACATATCCGTATATTCCTCTCACTGATACTTCTCCGCTTGAAACCAGCTTGCGCGACTCCCATGTGTCCACGATCAGCTCGCCCTTAGGCGTGATGCCCATCGCTTTTCCGTCAAACGGCTCCTTAGGATCCAATACCCTTACTGATTTGTTCCTGTTGACCAACAGCTTGTCATACTCCCTGACGAGGGCTGAAAGGTCCTGCGTCTTTAAAAATGTGTCATAATACTGCTCAAAGTATGACATGGTCTCTGCGATTATCTGCGCACGGTGAAATCTTTTGCCACCTGCTTCTATCATGAGTGAGCTCGCCATCTGACTGATTTCCTCCGGAAAGCTCTCATTGTGCACGTTGATACCGATACCTACAACAATATGGTTGATGTAGTCAAACTGCGCATTCATCTCTGTGAGTATGCCGCACACCTTTTTGCCGTTTATCACAATGTCGTTTGGCCACTTTATCAGGGCTTCCTCGCCGGTTACGCTTGTTATGGCCTTTGCGACAGCAAGCGCTGCCACAAGCGTGAGCATGGATGCATTGTTTGGATTGATATCAGGCTTTATCATAAGTGTCATGAAAATACCTGTGCCGGACGGCGATACCCAGCTGCGGCCGCGGCGCCCCTTTCCTGACTCCTGCTTGTCCGCTACGACTAAGGTGCCGCTTTGATAGCCTTTTTCGGCAAGCTCCTGAGCCTTGGTGTTGGTGGAGTCTATTGTATCAAAATACAGCACCTCTTTTGCCACCCATTCTGTGTGCATTAGGCTTTTTATCTCCGCCTCTGTCATCAGATCAGGCGCTGCCATGAGCCTGTAGCCCTTATTCTGTTGTGCCTCTATCTCATATCCGGCTTCCTTTAGCTGGTTTATGGCCTTCCACACGGCTGTGCGCGATACTCCGAACCGGTTGCATAGCTCCTGCCCTGAAATATAGCCGTCAGCGCTGCGTAGAAGTCTCAGTATTTCTTCCTTCATACTTTATTCCTTAGCTTTTAATCGAATTCCGTCAATCTTTTGTTGCGGTCATTGCTTGCCGTACTAATCAGCAAGTGTTGCACGCATGATTGCCTTGATTGAGTGCATACGGTTCTCTGCCTCATCAAATACCACTGAGCGCTCTGACTCAAATACCTCGTCTGTCACCTCAAGCTCGCTCAGTCCAAACTTCTCATAGACCTGCTTGCCGATAGTGGTCTTTAAATCATGGAATGCAGGCAGACAGTGCATAAAGATTGCGCTATCCTTTGCATTTTCAAATGCTTTTGCATTTACCTGATATGGCTTTAAGTCGTTAATTCGCTCTGCCCATACCTCTTGTGGCTCGCCCATTGATACCCACACATCTGTGTAGATGACATCTGCGTCCTTTGTGCCCTCTGCCACATCCTCTGTGAGTGTGATTGATGCGCCGGTTGTTTCTGCAACATCCTTACAGTATTTTACAAGCTCATCATTTGGGAAATACTTCTTGTTTGTGCATGCCACGAAGTCCATGCCGAGCTTTGCACATGTGACCATGAGTGAATTGCCCATGTTGTATCTCGCATCGCCCATATATACAAATTTCACGCCCTTGAGTCTGCCGAGGTGCTCACGGATTGTAAGCATATCTGCTATCATCTGTGTCGGGTGGAACTCATTTGTCAGTCCGTTCCATACCGGTACGCCTGCGTATTTGGCCAGCTCCTCAACGATTTCCTGTCCGTATCCGCGGTACTCAATTCCGTCAAACATTCTGCCGAGCACTCGCGCTGTATCGGCGATGCTCTCCTTTTTACCTATCTGTGAACCACTCGGGTCAAGGTATGTGACATGCATTCCAAGGTCATGTGCCGCTACCTCAAAAGAGCAGCGAGTTCTGGTACTGGTCTTTTCAAAAATCAGCGCTATGTTCTTACCTGTAAGATCATCGTGTCTGATGCCTTTTTTCTTCTTTTCCTTCAGCTCCTGTGAGAGGTCAATCAGATAAGTAATCTCTTCCGGAGTGTAATCCATAAGTTTTAAAAAGTTTCGTCCCTTTAACTGCATTGCTCTTGCCTCCTGGGTTTTATTTGCATCGTTTATAGATGCAGGTTGCTGTAATTTATATCTGTATGTTGCTATAATGATGTCATTTTACTCTATTTTGGGGTATGTTGCAAGAGTTTTGAAGCATTGACACTCTGACTGCCAAACCATTCCGGTCAAATAATTAAAGAGGCTGCAAACCAACATGCTTTGTTGATTTGCAGCCTCTTTGTTATTTTTATCGGCTGTATATTATCTGAACTTCATATTTCCAATTGATATTCCTGAGCCGTGGTCATTGAAGGATGTACATCCTCCTGTGTTGTCCACTCCGGACATTGCCTCCTGTGCTGCACTGTAGCATGATGAAGAAATGCGTCCGCTAAGCTTTCTTGCAAGCTTTCCGGATGATGCCGGTCCAAACTGGCCTTTCTGATAAATAACACCTGAGATGCTGTTTGGATATGAGCCGCTCTTTACTCTGTTGATGACTGCCGCTCCTACTGCAAGCTGACATTCATAGCTCTCTCCGCCTGCCTCGCACTCGATGATTGCTGCAAGCAGTGTCAGGTCATCTGCTCCTGCACTTACCGCCTCGCCCTGTGTGGTCTCAGCCTTCTTTGATGAAGTATTTTTCTTTGCTGCTTTGGCTGCCTTTTCTTCTGCGGCCTTTCTCTCTGCCTCTTTCTGTGCAGCTATCTGTGCCTGTTCCTCTTCAATTGTGATACCCACCCTTGTGTTGAGGGAACGTGTCGCATAATCTGCTGCGATATATCCTGTCTGTGAATCACAGACTACTGCGATCCAGCCATCTGTCGCCTGCACTGCGCGGTCCACCTGATAGGTCTTGCCCTGGTCTGCTACCGCTAAGGCCTTGCTGTTTGCATCTGCTGCCTCTCTCACACGAAGTCCGTCTGTATTTACTGTGGCGATTTCTCCGCATGTGTCGTAAGCATAGCTTAGTGCGTCAGTTCCGGTCACACAGTAAGAGACATTGACATATCCGTCTACATTTCCTGACTTGATGTGAGCCCATGTGCCATCATTTTCTACGATGTCTGCCACACTTCCTTTATATAGTTTTCCAACAATATCTGACTGTTCATCGGCCTGTGCTCTTACGTTGAGTGATTCTTCAACGTTTGGCATAAGCTTTGTCTGCCATTCCTGCTGCTCCTGTGTGAGCTGGGGCTGTGCCTCCTGCTGTGCATCCTGTGCGGCTGCCACCATCTCAACATTTTCCTTTTCTAATGTAACAGCATTCTCTGCTGTGAGGCTCTTCTCATAATCAAAAAGAGTCGCTGCTACGCCAGCATAACTATTATAACCAGTATGCTCTAAACCAGTGTTTGCTAGCACCTTATCCTCTGCTTTGACCTCAGAGCGTCCGCTGTTAGTAACCGCGGTAACCGTCAGCATAGCGCACAGTCCACAGACCGTAATGCTATCGATTACTTTTTTGTTTAGCTTCATATAATCCTCCATATGGTGTAGTATATGTTGTTTTTGTTACGTTTATTACACCTATGTTGCATTTGTTACAACTTTGTTACAGTCGGTATAATATCACAGTAATAGCATTTTGTCAAATTTCATGGAAAAATCTCCTGAAGCACCGATGAAATCACCCCATTCTGATGTGCCTTATGCTCTATCTCCAGCTTGTCGCTTTCGCTTCTCGACAGCTCGTCTATGTAGTCGCTCACCTGTTTTTCTATTTTATAAATCTCGTTGCTCAAAAGTCTTATCCTGTGTGAGAGTGCGAACAAGGTCACAATGACTGTCAGCATGAAAAGTGCAAGCATTATCGCAAGTATGCCTCCTGCCATGATGTCCATATTGTCCATTGATAATTCCATATTAATGTGTCCTCCCTACTATTCTTTTTCCGATACATCATTCAAAATTTAACTTAACCTATAACGCAGGATGATGTACTATTGATTATTATAACCAATTCACATGAACTTAACAGTTCCTATCGGTCGCAAGTTTCGACATTTGTTTGATATTGCAGGGCAAACTTTCACCGGTAACTTGGTATTGACTTTTATTGTGTTGAGTATAATATAAATATGAGACAAACAGGAATGCAAGAAAGGATACATATATATGAAGAAAATAGTTATGACAGGCGGCGGTACTGCAGGTCATGTCACTCCAAATATAGCTCTTATGCCGGCACTTAAGGAGGCCGGATACGATATCGAATACATTGGCTCAGTAAACGGAATGGAGAAGGGACTGATCGAAGCCCAAAAGATTCCTTACCACGGCATTTCATCAGGAAAGCTGCGCCGATACTTTGACTGGAAGAACTTTACAGACCCGTTCCGCGTGTTAAAGGGCTACGGTCAGGCTGTAAGCCTCATGAAAAAACTCAAGCCTGATGTAGTATTTTCTAAGGGTGGCTTCGTTTCCGTACCTGTCGTGCTTGCCGCAAAGCACTGCCATGTGCCTGCCATCATCCACGAGTCAGATATCACTCCGGGGCTTGCCAACAAAATCGCCATAAAGGGCGCCAAAAAGGTGTGCTGTAATTTCCCTGAGACCATGAAATATCTGCCTGCAGACAAGGCCGTGCTCACCGGCTCACCTATCAGACGCGAGCTTTTTAGCGGCGTTGCCGAAAATGCCATAAAGCTTTGTAATTTTCCTGACCACAATAAGCCTGTCATCCTCATCATCGGAGGAAGCCTTGGCTCTAAAAAGGTCAATGAAGCTGTCCGTGAGATTCTTCCTGAACTACTAAAGGATTTCTATGTGATTCACCTCTGTGGAAAGGGCAATCTGGACAACAAGCTTGCCGGAATCACAGGCTATGCACAGTTTGAGTACGCCAATGCTGAGCTCACCGACATGTTTGCTCTGGCTGACATGGCTATTTCAAGAGCCGGAGCCAACTCCATCTGCGAGCTGCTTGCTCTGCACAAGCCAAACATCCTGATTCCTCTTTCTGCTGCTGCCAGCCGCGGAGACCAGGTATTAAATGCAAAATCCTTCAAAAAGCAGGGCTTTTCATATGTCATCGAGGAGGAAGAGCTCACAAAGGATTCTCTGCTTAGCGCAGTAAAAGAGGTATACAGCAACAGGGATAAATATAAGGATGCCATGGCAAAAAGCGGTCAGATGGATTCCATCGCTACCATAATTGATTTGATTAACTCTCAGGTGAAGAAATCGTCATAGGGTTAGAGTCTGTTTAAAGCGTCATTGCATATCATAAAAAAAAGCCCGGATATGAACTACATTTGCATATCCGGGCTTTTTGTTTTTCAATAATATAT
>OGUG01001192.1_pt1 | contig 10318 bp, 8 predicted proteins | sample 1573711 | NCBI WGS metagenome assembly OGUG01 (sample SAMEA2582006, study PRJEB24529) | metagenome | biome: Human gut stool | place: China | collected 2011 | reverse complement strand
TAGAGCAACTGACTCTTAATCAGTGGGTCCAGGGTTCGAATCCCTGAGGGTGTACCGAAGCCGTGAGGCAAAATGAGGAAAGGCTCTGAAAATCGATAGATTTTCAGAGCCTTTTTTAGTATCCTCCTACTTTATGCATCAGATTCCGGAGTACCTATATATGATGAGAAAGAGACCTTACATTACCTAATTTTGGCGATTGACACAGCTTGCCAATAAGGATACCTTTGCGCCTGAAATCATCAGGATATGAAAACAATCGTTTTAGCCTTTTTCGCAAGTGCCAGTCTGACTGCCTGGGGGCAGTCGTATAAGGTAGCAGGAACCGTGCTCGATGCCAAGTCGAAAGTACCGGTGGAGTTTGCGACTTTGTGGATTGAAGGAAGTGGTATCGGTACCATGACCGATTCGCAAGGAAAGTTCGTCATTCAGCATTTGGCAGAAGGAAAGCATGAGGTGCTGGTGCGTTGTCTGGGCTATTCTGAATATAAATTACAGCTGGACGTCAGAAAGGATAAGGAAAACATCGTGGTATATCTTTCCGAACAGACTTTGGCCCTGAACGAAGTGACTGTCACGGCAGAAAGAAAAACCGCAGATGCTACTACAGCATACACGCTGGGCCGTACGGCACTGGACCATTTGCAGAGTGTCAGCGTGTCTGATGCGTTAAGTCTTTTGCCCGGAGAACAGACCAGCAAGTTCAAGGGAGTGACTTCTTCCGCTCAGGTAATCACGTTGAGAGGAGAAAGCACTGAAATGGGGAATCCTGATTTTGGAACCGTAGTTGAGATGGACGGGGTGCGCCTGTCGGGTAATGCTACGGCCGCTTCTACTTCCGGAACGGATACCCGTAATATTGGCAACAGCAATGTAGAACGGATTGAAGTTATCACCGGTGTACCTTCTGTGGAATATGGTGACCTGACCAACGGAGTGGTAAAAATTGTGACACGCAAAGGAAAAAGTCCGCTGATTGTCGATGTGGCTGTGCGTCCTACCACCCAGTCGTATGCCGTAAGTAAAGGAGTGGAACTGGGGGCAAAAGCTGGCGTACTGAACCTGTCCTATGAACGGGTTCGTTCTGTGTCAGACATTGCATCGCCCTACACCTCGTATGTACGCAATGCGTTTGGCGTGAGATACTCTAACAGCCTGCATACAAAGACCGGAAAAACCTTGTCTGTCGATTTCAGTCTGAACGGTAATGTGGGAGGTAATAATACCAAGGCCGATCCGGATGCCTTCAAGGAGACTTATACCAAGAGTCGGGACAATGCGTTATGGAGCAGTCTCTCGTTTAACTATATGCTGAATTCGCCCTGGTTATCCAATTTGCGTGGAGGAGTGACCTTCTCGTACGCCGACAACCGGGTGGAAGAAAAGAAAAACCAGTCGGCTTCGTCCGTCCAGCCTGCACTGCATACTATCGAAGAAGGGTATTTTGTGGCTTCCAAATATGAAGAGGATCCCTCCTCACCTATTATTTTGTTGCCTACCGGCTATTGGTATGTAACGTCATTCAACGATAGTCGTCCCATAAATTACACTGCCTACCTGAAAGCACGCTGGAGCCATAAAATCGGAGGCGTAACCAGCAACCTGCTGGCAGGAGCAGATATGAAAGGAGAAGGCAACCTGGGTAAGGGAACGTATTATGAAGACATGTCGGTAGCTCCTACCTGGAGGGAATACCGTTACGATGAGTTGCCTTTCATGCACAATCTGGCTGCGTATGCAGAAGAAGAGATAACCCTGCCTTTCCGTCATTCGCAGTTGCTGCTTAAAGGAGGACTCCGAAGTGACATGACTTTCATCCCGGGCACGGTGTATGGCACCGTATCCAGTCTGTCTCCCCGTGTCAGTGCCAAGTATTCATTTGGCGAAAAAGAGCATGGTTTCTTTCGAGGAGCGACCCTTCGTGCCGGATGGGGAAAGGCGGTGAAACTTCCTTCGTTCGAGATGCTGTATCCCCGGGAAACGTATGTAGACCGTCTGGCATTTGCCCCTGGAGCAATGGCCGACGGAACAACCTATTATGCTTATCACACCCATCCTGTGCTTCCTGTCTATAATCCGGAGTTGCAGTGGCAGTACAGCCTTATGCGGGAAGCCGGAATGGACATTCGTCTGAAGGGGGTACGGATTTCGTTGTCGTTCTTCTACAACACCCTGTCACAGCCTTATACCAGTACGCGTATCTATACTCCGTTTGATTATAAGTTGACCGACCAAAGCGCGCTCAATGATTGCCTGATACCTTCAGCCGACAGGGTGTATAGCATTGATCGTACAACAGGAGTCGTGACCGTGTCCGACAAGAACGGGATACTTACCTCTCAGACGCTTGCCTATAAGGAGATTCATGATTTCCAGTCGGCCGTCATGAATGTGAATGGTTCTTCCTCTTCACGGATGGGACTGGAATGGGTGCTTGATTTTGACCGGATAAAGGCAATCAATACCTCCATCCGCATAGACGGGAAGTATTATCGCTACAAAGGAATTGATGAAGTGATGGTACCGTCTACCAGCAGCCTGACCGATACGGACGGACAGCCTTATAAATACATCGGTTATTATGTAGGAGGCAATGGCAACTATAACGGATTCATGACGCAGCGACTGAACACCAACCTGACCCTGGTGACGCACGTGCCGAAAATCAGAATGATTTTCTCTCTGCGTTTTGAGAGCACTCTTCTGAATACGCGGCAGAACCTGAGTGAATACAGCGGTGGAACCCGGAGCTATGTGCTCGACTCGCAGAGCGATTATCTTCCCTCGTCCACCCAGACGGATATTTATAACGGAGCCAGTTACGTGGCTACGTATCCGCTGTATTATGTATCGAGAGAAGATATGGAAACCCGTATACCGTTTACGGAAAAGTTCTTGTGGGCTGCCGAACATGACAAGGAGTTGTATAACGAACTCAGTAAACTGGTGGTAAAAAGCACCACCGGCTATATGTTCAGGAAGCAGGGATATTCCCCCTATTTCTCAGCCAACCTGAACGTATCAAAAGAAATCGGGAAGTACCTGACGGTGTCATTTTTTGCCAATAATTTCTTCTACAGCATGCAGAAGATAAAGAACTGGCAGACGGGTAATGAGGGAAGTCTGTTTGCTTCTTCGCTGGTCACTCCCTTTAACTATGGCATATCATTTAAATTAAAACTATAAACACGTATGAGTATGATGAAAAAGATGTTATTTGCGTGCTGTGTCTTAATCCAGATACTGGCTTTCAGCGCGTGCAAAGAGAAAGAAAACGGTGGTTATCAGGTGAGCAGTGTAAGCATTCGGCTGGTGTATCCCGAGGGAAACGGATTTGAACCAGTGGAGGGAGTCAGTGTAACTTTGAAGAATACGTCGGGCAGTACTACTTTCAGTCAGTCGACCAATGCGGAAGGGGTGGCTGTTTTTGAAGTGCCGCAAGGTATCTATGAAGCTTCGGCTTCCGACAAACGGGTGGCCGATGCCAAAGTGTATCTTTTCAATGGATTGAATACATCGGTCAATGTGACTCGGGAAACGGTAGAGGCTACCATCAAACTGGAAATGTCTTCAGGAGGTTCCGTGCTGATTAAGGAACTGTATGTAGGAGGCTGTCCGAAAGACGATGGTTCGGGTACGTTTGCCATGGATCAGTATGTCGTGCTGTATAACAATTCTTCGGAAACACTCGATATCAGCGACTTTGCATTGGGTATGGTCAATCCTTACAACCCTCATGCTTCGAATAAGGACTATGTGAACGGTGAACTCTTTTATGCGGCAGAAGGATGGATACCGGCCGGAACGGCTGTCTGGTATTTCGACAAGCAGGTACAGCTGGAAGCCGGAAAAGAACTGGTGATTGCACTGAATGGGGCCATCGACCACACACAGACCTATTCTCAGTCCGTAAATTTGGCCAACAGTGCCTATTACTGCCTGTATGATATTGAGGACTTCAATAATGCCTTATATTATCCTTCGCCTTCGGAACTTATTTCTACCGACCATTACTTGAAGGCTTACAAATATGGTTTGGGTAATGCATGGCCTGTCAGCCAGTTCGGTCCGGCATTCTTTGTGTTCCGTCCGGAAGGTACTACCCTACAGGCTTTTGTAGACGATGCATCCACCACCAACCTTTATGGAGGAAGTGCCAGTCAGCCGCGTAAGAAAGTGCCGGCAGAGTGGGTGGTAGACGGTATCGAAGTATTCGTGCAGGGAGCCGACGGCAACCAGAAGCGCCTTCTTCCCTCGGTAGATGCAGGCTATGTGGAACTTACCCGCGGCATGGGATATACCTTGTATCGCAACGTGGATAAAGAGGCTACGGAAGCACTTGCGGAGAATGAAGGAAAGCTGGTCTATAACTATTCGCTCGGTGTAGGAAATTCAACCGATGCCAGCGGAATAGATGCCGAGGCATCCTTGAAAAACGGAGCCAGAATTATTTTTCAGGATACAAACAATTCGACAGCTGACTTCCATCAGCGGAGCAAATCTTCTTTGAGAAACTAAACATGAAGCATTTTCGTATCGCTTGCTTTTTTCTTGTACTTGTGGCGGGAGGCAGGTCCTGGGGAAGTGTTCCCTCAGGGACCTCCTCTCCTCTTCGTACGGACTTTCAGGAAACCTTGTGGAGGTATGTGGCTTCTGCCGGAAGCAATCCTTCTTTTCTGTCGGGGATGGAGTGCGGACGCATCTCCTATCTTCAGGCGGAAGGCAGTTACGGAAGCGGGAAACTGGTGAATTATTATCAGTCGGACAGCCGGCTGGGCGGATTGGTCTCAACCGAATCCTACTGGCGGCTGAACTCGCGGCTGGTATTAGGAGGTGCCATGGCATACGGCACGGAAAAAGGCAAGCACATGTCGGGTTCGGCTTTTCTGCATCCGGAAGAGATACCTTTTGACATTGTGGAGATGGACGACTCGGGAGCCGGTACGAAACGGCATGAATGGTACATGCTCAAAGGAGAAGCAGGCTATCTCCTCACTCCTCGCCTTTCATGGGGAGGGCAACTGGAATACCGTACGGAAAACTACGCCAAGTTCAAGGACTTGCGGCATCAGAATTCCCTGATGAACCTGCATTTGTCGACGGGCTTCTCGTACGAACTCTTTTCCGGATGGCAGGTCGGACTTTCTTATGGGTATTTGCGCAACGTGGAAACGGTAGGCTTCGGAATCTATGGAACGACCGACCGTCAATACACTTCTCTCATCAGTTTTGGAGGTTTCTACGGGCGCAGTGAGGTGTTTGGTGAAAGTGGATATACCTCGAACACGACACCCTTGTTTACCCAAACGCATGAAGCAGCCTTTCAGGGACAGTATCATCGCGGAGACCTGCACTGGTTTCAGGAGGTATTCATCCGAAAGACTTCCGGACGCTTTGGAAGCGGTTCTTCGACTTCCATCACCTACTCTACTCATACAGGGAGTGAGGTGGGTTACCGTGCAAAGCTTACCTGGCAGCAGTCCCGACTTTTTCAGGCGATGGAACTGGGCATTGCGCTGAAATCACTGGAAAACAGGGAAAACTCATATAAGGAGAGTACGGACGGACTGGGCGTATCGCAGATTGTCTATTACGGTAGCAATGAAGTGATGAGCAGGGACCAGCTGCGTGCCTGGTTGGCGTATCAACTTCTTTCAGGAGGTAAAGAGAGCCGTTCAGACTGGTCGGCCGAAGTGCGGCTGGACTATCGTTCCCGCTCTGTGACGGCATCGCAATATCCGTTCTTCCGGAAGCAGAGTCTGCACGTCATGGGGCTATGGCTTCAGGGTGCCAGAAACTGGTATAAAGGCCGGCAGGTATGGACTGCTTCCGCCGGACTGGGCTTGCAGGGCGGATGGGGCTGTATGAAGGAAGACGGACAATATGTCAGTGTATCGGAGGACCAGCAACGTCCGGCAGAAAGAGCAGACTTACTGGTGCAAGAATACGATTATCAGACAGCTGTCCGGCTGGTGCCATATGCGGCCGTGGGGTATGAAAGAGAAATTACTCCTGCCTTGTCCGGTTATGTCCGGGGCGAGGTGACGTATGCTAGGGCTTTTACAACTACAATGGCAGGAAAGGATTTCGTGCAACCCGTCATCAAGGTAGGGGTAAAATTTTAAGAACTAATCATTTAATCGTTTTACAATGAGTAAAATAATAGAGTGTGAAAATATTACGCATTATTACGGAAACCGCTTGATTTACGAAAATCTCAGTTTCGACGTGGAGCAGGGAAAGGTATTGGGCCTGTTGGGAAAGAACGGCACTGGGAAAACCACCATCATTAATATCCTCAACGGTTACCTGAAGCCTCGTTCGGGCGTGTGCAGGCTGTTTGGTGAGGAGATGGAACACCTCTCTCCGCTTACCAAATCGAAGGTGGGACTGTTATTGGAAGGGCATGTGCAACATGCCTATTTTACGGTTTCGCAGATAGAGAAATTTTATTCGGCCTTCTTCCCGAAATGGAAGAAAGAGGCCTATTATGAATTGCTGAAAAAGTTGCAGGTACTTCCTTCACAGAAACTCTCTACCATGTCGTGCGGACAGCGTTCGCAGGTAGCGCTGGGACTTCTTTTTGCCCAGGACCCGGAACTGCTGATTCTGGATGATTTTTCCATGGGACTGGACCCGGGTTATCGTCGTCTGTTTGTAGAATACCTTCGGGAATATGCGTCGGCAGAGAACAAGACAGTCTTTCTCACTTCGCACATCATTCAGGACATGGAACTGCTGATAGATGATTGTATGATCATGGATTATGGTCGCTTGCTGTTGCATAAGCCGGTAAAGGGAATCATGCACCATTTCAAGCGATACCGTTTCACCCGTCCGGGAGATGGATTTAAGCTGGAAGCCGATGAAGACTTCTGGCATCCCTCCGCATTGGGTGATAAATGGGAAGTATATTCTTTTCTGCCAAAGGCCGAAGTCGAACAACGGTTGAAGGCGATGGGTGTCACGGAAATTACAGAAGAGAATCTTTCGCTGGAAGATGCATTTATTGGTTTAACAGGTAAATATTAATGTCATGAATTTATTCAGAGCCTTATCTTATAAAGAATGGATGAAAACCCGCCGCCTGATTGGGGTGATGTTGTTGCTGATGGCAGCAGCTGTGGGTTATACCTACATCGACCTTACCCATGAAATCCGTTTGAATGAAGCGGTCAATGTGTGGTATGGCTGTCTTTTTCAGGGCACATCGGTTGCCCCGTGGATGATGTATCTGCTGCCACTGGCCGGAATTGCACTGGGAGTCGTGCAGTATGTGCCCGAGATGACGCAGAAACGGCTGAAGCTGACACTCCATCTTCCGGCAGGAGAAACACAGATTATGGCCTCCATGCTGTGGTATGGTTTCAGTATTGTCTTGTTGCTTTGTCTGCTGCTTTCGCTGGTCCTTTCAGCTGTGGTTTGCCTGTTCCTGCCTTCCGAAATTGTAGGAATGATGCTCCAGCAGTTGCTTCCCTGGATGGTGGCAGCAGTGGCAGGCTATGGCTTCACTGCGTGGATTTGTATCGAGCCCCAGTGGAAACAGCGGATGCTATGCATTGTGGTATCGGTGGGACTGCTGTCCATGCTGTTTGTTTCCTCCTATCCCGGAGCCTATTCACAGTTCGGAGCAGGAATCTGCTGGATACTGGCAGCTTCTTTTATCTTTCCTTTCTCATCCTGCATTCGGTTCAAGTATGGTGTACAATAAAAACAATGAACAATGAAATACAAATCTCTCATTTTTTCAATCATTCTGGTGTCTGTCACCCTGCTGGCTTCCTGGACGGTGCCGGCACTGGTACAGAAAATGACCGATGATTCGCACAGCTATCCGCTAATGTATTATAGTGCCCGGTTGAAGGAACTTTGCGTGATTGACTTTCGCGAGCATAAGAATTCATTTTATGATATTCATGGCAACGAGTATCCTCGTGCGCAATACGATTCACTGCTTCCGTTGCTGAACTATCGCCAGCTGGCCATGGAAGGCCAGTTGCCCGATTCGCTGGAGGGACAGGCCATCGACGTGAAAATCCTGCGGAGCAAACAAGTGATGTTCCGTTTTCGTCCGGTCGATGTATTCTCTCCGCAACCCGCTATGGGGGTGTTGCTGGAAGCCATGCCCAAACGGGGAAATCTTACGCTTCCCGGCGACTACTTTCGGATGGACCGTGAACTGACTTTTGTCGATGCGAAGTCCAATTCGGTAAATCGGCAGAAGAGTGAAATCTTCACCAAAGAGCTTATCAAGAAAGGGTTTAGCTTTCCGGTAAAAGCTTATTGGGGAAACCCTACAGTGAGAAAGCCTTATGAGGAGGGCTATTTCTGTCTGGACAGCAAAGGAGCTCTTTTCCACCTGAAGATGGTGAACGGACGGCCTTTCGTGAAAGATACAGGTATCGGTTCGCAGCTGGGCATCAAATGGTTTGTCATGAGTGAGACGAGCGACAAGCGTTTCTATGGCTATCTGTTTGGTGAGAAGGGTGAAATGGGCTTACTGGAAAGCACGGACGAAGGTGGTTATCGCTTCCTGCCGTTCGATATCCGTCCGGTAGACATCACGAAAGACGAAATCAGCATTCTGGGAAACCTGCTTTACTGGACCGTACACGTATCGGATGCGGAAGGAATGGACTGCTACGGATTGGATGCCGTGACGCTTCAGTCGCTCTCTTTCTATCATCAGGACCGGAAGCGCGTTTTGTGGGATGAGCTTTCGGAATGGCTGTTCCCGTTCCGTTTGTCACCTTCGTCCGAAACGAGTTCCTTTGTAAATCTCTATGCGGGCAATCTTTCTTCAAAGGGATTGGCGGTGAGCTTCTTTTTAGCCCTCCTGACTTTCTTTTTGTGCAGAAACAAGGTATCTTTGTACAGACGGATACTGATGGCGCTATGCGTGTGCGCTGCCGGCTTATCCGGGATAGTCGCACTGTTATTTCTTCCTTGGAATAAATATGAATAACTATAAACTCAATTGAAAATGAAAAAACTGTTTTTTATCGTAGCTGCGGCCTGTCTGCTGACGGCTACTTCGTGTGTGAACAATGGCAAAAAATCAGAGACCTCTCAGGAACAGCCTACTGCCGCTCTGTCGGTCAATGAGGCAAAATATGTGGAAGACATTCTGAAGGATGCAGAAAAGAATGTAGACAAGGAGGTGGTGCTGAAAGGATTCATCACGCATACCTGCAAGCATTCCGGACGCCGTTGCTTTGTGATGGGAAAAGACCAGAAGACTTCCGTACGTGTGGAGGCAAAAGGTAATATCGGCGGATTCAACCGTGAGTTGATTGGTTCAGAGGTCATCATCAAAGGGATTCTTCGCGAGAACCGTCTGACCAAGGAATACATTGACCAGGCGGAAGAAGAATTGAAGGAAAAGCAGGGAAAAGCAGAAGGCAACGGCGAAACCTGCGATGCGGAGATGAACAACATTCAGAGCATGCGTGAATGGATGAAGGCCAATAACAAAGACTATTATTCCATTTACTACATAGACGGCACGGAATATGAAGTGGCGGAATAAGAGTCTCTCCTACTGGTTTCGTGTGCTGCACCGTGACTTGGGCTACCTGATGGTAGGAGTCTGCCTGATTTATGCCGTGTCGGGCATCCTGCTGAACCACATGAATGGCAAGGATCCGGCTTTCCGTACCACGGAAGCGGCCGTTCAACTGGAGAAAGGCATGCAGGCCGAAGAACTCCTTGCGGCATGGAACCGACAGGAAGATTTGCCTCCTGTAAAGCGGGTGCTGTCTATTGATGAAAGCCATCATCGCCTGATGCTGGAAGGCGGCGTGGGTGTGTATGACGCTGCCAGCGGTTGTGTAGATTATGAAGTACACGAAAAACGTCCGGTGGTGTACTGGTTCAACCGGTTGCATTATAACCGCATTCAGGGATGGAATCTCATGGGCGACTTTTTCGCTGTCTCGCTGGTATTCTTTGCCGTTTCCGGATTGTTCATGGTCAAGAGAAAAAACGGACTGGCAGGACGCGGAAAATGGTTGCTTTTAGCGGGTATTCTGATTCCGCTGGGATACATCTGGCTGGCTGCCTGAACATGAAAGTCTATATGATAAAAATCGCCTGTCTCTTTACCAATGAGACAGGCGATTTTTTATGTTTCAGCACCGTAAACCTTACGTTTCTGTACGCAGAACCCTAAGGCTTACGCTAGGAAAATATACGGTTCTGCATCGGGAAACATAAAAGGTGAAAAAAGGCTTGCAAATTATCTTCTTTGCTTTTTTACATCATTCTATCAAGAAACCTGATTATTCTATGTTCCGTATGAATTTGGCCGGTACACCTC
>OGUG01001180.1_pt1 | contig 10431 bp, 9 predicted proteins | sample 1573711 | NCBI WGS metagenome assembly OGUG01 (sample SAMEA2582006, study PRJEB24529) | metagenome | biome: Human gut stool | place: China | collected 2011 | reverse complement strand
CAACTGTGCCACACTTTCTATCGGCAATCCCATTGCAAATGCCCTGCGGGCTGTTTCTCTTGTCGTTTCCTCTACTGCCTTTTCAGCTTCCTCTGCCGCACGCATATTCGCATAATCCTCTACCAGCTTACACATTGTACTTCTCCCCTTTCCTTCTTTATATTCCCTCAACTTTTCACAAACCTTCTGAAAACGTTCATCCTGTAAAGGCTTCGTGCTTTTAAACACTTTCATCAATGCCGCTGTACTGGATAACCGTGAATATGATACTATTAGCAAACTATTTTTTTAATCTATCATATAAAATAGTTTTCTCTCCTGTGTTCAGATTACATTTCTTTTTATACAACATTGTCCAAGAAGCTTGATTTTTCGTATAATCTTTTTTATCCTCAGGGAAAAATGGCCTACATAAATACTTATCATCTGTATCATGAGATAAAAACAAATCAATACAATCTCATATTCAATATTTAAAAGTGGAAGGAACGCACTTACACATTCTTTTATATTCCGCATAAATCCATCCCCCTCTAAAAAGAAAAGCTCTGCCAAAATAGCAGAGCCTCCAACATTTTCTTTTAAAACTCGTAGTTTCTAGCCAGATTGTGGTAAATATTAAACCCTTATAAAGCTTATAGAGCACTGCTTTCTGGCACAACACCCTACTTCAACACTTGACAGACACCCAAGTTGCCTGTCTTTAATATTATATTACTCACTGTAAAAAAATATGTCAATCCATAATTTTTATTTTTACAAAAAATTAACATTTTATACTTTAGCATCTATTACGCAATATCAACCTCAGTCGCAATCTTTTCCAATTCCTTTGTCGAAAGCTTTACCAGCTGCGCTACACTTTCTATCGGCAATCCCATTGCAAATGCCCTTCGGGCTGTTTCAACCTGCATTTCTTTTGCCTTTTTATTCGCATAATCTTCTACCAGCTTACACATCGTATTTCGCCCCTTTCCTTCTTTATATTCTCTCAACTTTTCACAAACCTTCTGAAACCGTTCATCTTGTACAGGCTTTGTACTTTTAAACACCCGCATCAAACCCGCTATGCTTGATGAATCATCTACCTGTGTATTAACATATACTTCATACAGTCCGTTGTCAACTACATCTTTTGTTTCCCGCAGTGTCCTGTCTACATGATATACAGTCTTCCTTTTTTTGAAAATGTCAAATTTTGAAATGTATACAATACATAAATCCGGTAATTCTGCATATTTTCTGCCCTTTTCAAGCATTGTTGTATCAATGCTTGCTGCATGATAACGCACACGTCTTTGATGGTCATCGTTATCTTCCTGCTGAACTTCTATATTGTAATTTTTATTGTGGGAATCTTTACATAATACATCAAGAATTACTGAATGACTATGAATGTGATGCAAATCCTTCTGAACCTGAACGGTTATGACTTCCAAATCTTCTTTCTGCAATATTACTCTTAAAACTTCCTCGCAGAACTCTTTATCCTGCGCTACGACACGAAACAGCGTATCGTCCATAAGACAAAGTCCGTCTACGACCTTCTCCGCCTCCTGCGTAATTTTCAAATGCATCCCTCCTCTGTTTGTGTACAATGACACTTAAATATTTAACAATCACGCGCATTATTGTTTATATATAATATATAGTGTCATTTGATTATTGTCAATATATTTTACTAATTATTTATAAAATAATTTTCCCCGGCAAAATACACTGACTACATATTTTACCGGGAATTTCTACTTTATTTAATTATTTCTGCTTTTATATTAACAGTTCCCATGAATTATCAGGACACTTTGCAGGTGCTCTCAATCCCCATGGTCCTTTTCCGTACTTTGCAAATAATTTATACTCTAATTCTTTGCATTTACTTACCGGACAGCACTGCCATGATACCATAACCGAATCCCGATTTTCTTTTGTTACTGACCATAAATCGCCTCTTCTGGCTCTATCATCATAATTCAGATTATAGTATTGTACAAATCGCCACCTTACTCCCTGTCCGTATGCAGCTCTTCCGCACTTCATCACCTGACCGTTTAAGTATAAAATATAAACCCCCGTACAGGAATCAGCCGTTTGAATTGCTTCCGATAAGCTTACATTTTTCCGATATTGATAATCTCTTGGTTTCTTATCTAAACCCGTATTATCCTTCTCCAAATCATAGTCTGTACGTCTTCTTACCGCAGACTGACTTGACTGTGTCCTTTCTTTCATTTCATTTAATTTTCTTTTTGCCTCGGCAACTTTTTTCTTTGATTCAACATCACCATGCTCTTTGTCATATTTATCAATTTTACGTTCTGTAGCACGTATCTTTCTATTAACCTCCCGCTCTACACGTTCCTGTTGAGCGATTGTTGAACTTACGATAGCATCTGACGCAGAACGGACAATATCCCAAATCCCCATATGTATCCCTCCGTTTTATTCATTCATCCAGACAATATCCTGCGGACCTGCAATCATTTTTGTTTCTGTGCATAACACTGCCACGCCATGGTCATCCCACACAGCATCGCAAATAACTGCAAAATCACCCGATTCCATAAACAGAATATGATTAATACTTACGATTTTTCTTATATCATCCGGCATCTGATCAAAATCCAAATATGCGATAATATCATCAGAAATAATTTGTAAATATTCTTCCATCTTTTTGAAACTCATTCTGGAAATCTGTTTTATATCTTCTTTAAAACGACTATACGCATCTCGCTGATTATCATTCGGCTCTTCATCTTTATATGCTGACACACGTATTTTTACGCTTTCCTGTCCCCAAAAATCACAGTCTAATTTTTTTTCCCAGCCATTATTAAACACTAATTCTCCAAAAACTTTGTCATTCATCTACTGCACCTTCTTTCTATGTATTTAAACGGCTCTATTCTTTAAGCTGCGGCATCCCGATTTGCTTTAGCCTCTGATATACCGCCGGAATGTCTGATATTACCATGGATTTCAGTAGGTACTTTATCCATTGTCTTACAATCAGACCGTTCATGCCAGGTATATTTATTTTCTTTCATCCAGGCCTTGACTTCCTCCTTTGTGCATCCTCTCTGCTCTGCCAGTCTCTCACACGCCTGGTCAAAATTACCTCCTTTTCCGTATCTGTTATCGGTAAAATGGTCAATTTCAACTGTTCCCTTAGCAACCGGTGAAAAATCCGGCTCCCCATTTTTAAATTCTATTCCATCAATACCGTATTTGTCCAGTATTTGTCCCCATGTCAATCCATCCGGATTTGTCAAAGGATTTTTAGGTATCTCATCCCTATTCGGAAACCATTTTGAATTTCCTCTTTCTCCTTCCCAATGCCCGCCGTTTCCTTCAATCGGGCAGCCCTTCACTTCATCCAGTTCCTTTGCTATCGGTTTATCAATATCCTTTTCATCTGTTAATTTGTCCATTGACTGCGCCAGCTTTGAAAGTTCTGATCTGTCAATGCCAAGTTTTTCTATTCCACTAAAATCACCAAAAGAAAACATTGAATCCCTCCTTTACTTGAGTATCTCTGATTAAAGTACACTTTTGTTTCTAAGATGCGTAATCCATGCTGCATAAATGTCTCTGCTTTCTTTATTATCCACAGATTCATTTTTCATCAAACACTGTGAAGCTGCTAAAGCAAATGACCTTGGTAAGTCCTCGGTTTCTTCTGCAATATACTTCATCAGATGATTGGTTAATTCATCATAATCCTGCGAACATTCAATAGCTGACTTTGTTTTTAATGCACCATCGAGAATTTCTGTTACCACACCGGAAAGTTCTTCAAAATTATCATCTTTCCACATTGGCAAATCCTCTGTTTTTTTGCATGTATTTAATAATTTACGCAATACCAGTTTATTTTTCACCGCAATGTCCGCATCATTTAAAAGTTCAATTACTTCATCAATGTCGTTGTCTATCGGGTCATTCACGCGGTATTTTAAAAGCAGCTCCAATATTTTTGTTTTAAATAATGCCGTGGCATTTTCTTCTGTTCCTTCAAAAACATACTGGTATCTGCCTTCTTCACCTCTGAACTTCTGAATACTGCAAAGCACCGGTTCAACCCAGTCATTTTGATATACTACCGCTACACCTTTCGGAAGTTTTGCGATTTCGTCAAGCTGCTCATCTTTAAGTCCTGCTGATTTTCCTGCCATGCGCCTGTCCTGTTCGTCCGGAAGCCGCATAATAATCTTTGTATTTGTATTTCGGATTGCAGAAATATCAACTGCACTCGGTGACTGGTCTACAATAATAAATCCTTCGCCATATGTTCTCATTTCAGCAATCGCATTTGAAATCATCTCAACCGATTTTCCTGCTACATTTGCCCCTTCTGAATTTTGTTCCGTAGATACTTTCTTTAAAATATTATGTGCTTCTTCCAAAATTGTCACATGTTTAAGCGGCTGATTCATTTCATAATTACTGGTCATTCTGTATTCGCTTAATCTCATAATCAGTATACCCATAATTAATGATTTTGTTTCCATTGAACCGATTCTACTCAAATCAATAATCGTTTTTTTATCAAACAATATTTTATTATCAATTTCTTTCGCCGCAAAAATCTGTCCATTAAGACCATTTGTAAGAGATTTTACTCTTGTTACAAGCGATCCCATATAATTGCTCTTAACTTCTTCCGAATATGCCGAATTTTTTATTACATCTACCAATTCTGCCAATAAATCCTGAAATGTCGGATATAAATCATCCGAATACATATTTTTAGAATTAACCAAATTCCAGCCACATACCCTGTATGCCTGAAGCAGTGCGTCCTTTAACACTGCCGGCATTGCTGCATACATAGGCCAGCATACATTAAATATTTCCACCAGCCTGTCAATGTGTTCCAAAATATGAATTCCTTTCGGGAACTTAAACGGATTAATTTTCAGAAGTGGTTCATAATATGGATTTGTTCCGTATACTTTTACATCTGGCAGTAATCCGAAAACATTTTTATACTCTCCTTTTGCCGGTTCTATTATTAAATAATTTTTGCCATTTGCATCAAGCTGTCTTGCAAGTTCATAAACGGTATTACTTTTACCTGAACCGGTAGACCCCGTAATAAATGTGTGCATTGATAACGTATTAATATCCAGCCTTACCGCATTCTCACTTGTACTCCCCATATTAAAGACTTTACCCAGATTTATGCTGGCGCCTTTTGAAGCTCGTCCGTAAGTTACAACTTCTTTTCCAAAATCCGCATGTTCAATAACCGGCAGACCACACACTGAACGTCTTGGCAGCCCCATGTGAATTGCCAGTTCACTGCCGCTTACCAAAGAACATGGCGTTACTTCTATATTACCGGCTGTTCCTTCATATCTAAAAACAGGATGAATAAAATTCGTAACATACTGACCTATTTGCTTGGTTATTTCTTTTTCCGACTTTCCCCATGAATTGACTGCCGATATTTCAACGCCCGAATTCTCGCCTCTCATTAACGCTTTGTAAGTTGAAGCGGCGACTTCTGCCGCGTACTGATTTTCTGAAAGAAAATATGCTGCACACTCATACATGCCTAAACTTTCAAATTCATCAATTCGCTTTAACTGTTTATCAATTCTTTCTAACATTGTTTCAACCGACTTATCATGAAGCGTTAATGTCATTCCTTCCGACATACCGTTTGTGTAGCCTTCCGATTTAGATGTTCCGTAATTAACACCCTCTGTAATACCGTCACTAACTCCGGATACTTTTGCAATACTATGAGAAATTGATTCATTAACCGTTGTTGAATTGGATACTGTTTTTTGCACAGCATTTCCAAGCAGTCCTACACCGCCTGCTACAACTCCGCCAACCGCAAGACTCATACCACCTGTAAGCGGTCCCAATGCCGCCCCGATAATAGAAGCCGCAGAAGAAATTCCCTTGAGCGTTTTCCCTGCAACACTTTCTTTTGATTCTCCATTCGTAATACTGCTTCCACTGCTGGTTGTTTCCGTTTCAGATTCAGAAGAATTGGTTGTATGTGAAGTTGAACGACTTTTCCCTTCCGTTTCAGTAAAAGTATAATTAACGGTTTTATTCCCCATATAATTTACCTGGGTTGTTGCAAACGGCGACATCTGGGTATATACACTTTCATATCCTTTACGCAGTTCTCTTAATTGATCCGATGTAGTACCATTTGCAATGATTATTCCTGTATACTTTTCGCCCTGCATTGAAAGCACCAGTTTTTCCAGACCTTGAACAAAATTTTTATTGGATTCAATCGTATGTGCCTTACTATTTGCCACACATGAAACGGAAGATATGCTATTTGCCTGTATCTTTTCTAAAATACTCTCCATTTCTTCTATTGTATAATCCGTAGTTTTAATGCCCGGAAACTGTCCCTTCATCGCATTTTCAACTGTATCACGCAATGAACTTGTCGTTCTTTCCGAATCCAGAGAGCGGACTCCCATATAAAAATCCGTTTTTATGCCGTCACTGTCAATAATAACAAAAACCGCACTTTCCGTTGTTGCCAGTGAATTAAATACACTGGCAAATTTATATGTAGCAAACTCTTCTTTCTCATAAACCATTTCGGTAATCTTGAAAAAAAGCACATTGTTCTTAATATTATTTTCAAGAATATCTTTTGACAATGGCACAACCGGCATTTTTGTCAGATTTCCTATATAATTTTTAAGAACAACATCATCAACAACCTGCAACGCAGCCTGATACCCATTTACTATATTATGATACTTTACATTCGCTGCTCTTTGCTGTCCATTCGTTATTGCCGTTTTTACATCCGATAAATCGGCATTATTATTCATCTAATCACCCCTTATCCGTAACAATCATGCCTACACCAACTGCTGCAACTACCACACCACCTGCTATCAGTGCACCCGACTGAACGCAGATTCCCGCAACTGCCGCAACTGCTCCAACTGCTGTCACACCGGTTCCAACCTGTTTTCTTGTAATCTGATAACTCTGCTCTGAATCTGCCTGTGTTTTAATCTTCTCTGCCTTATCTCTGTATAAAAATCTGACCATATTCCGCAGCAATTCAACCCGCTCTTTAGAAAAATTGCCAACAACCACTACCATCTGATTGTTTAAATATGCCTCATTCCACTCTGTGCGGTCATATTTTAACGTTTCATCGTCATGCTCATCATATAAATCATTCATTTTTGATGACGCGTACTTTAACATCTCATCAAATTTCTCCATAGTCGGGTCAACCAGCATGATGTCCTTTAACATAATCCTCACGCGTGTTCTATTCCCATTATTAACAGCTTCCATAAATTCACTTGTTATTGCCATTTTTGCACCTACTTCCCGTTATTTTGTCACAATGTTTTATAATACTCTTTGCAGCCTTTATAATTTTAGCAATGTCTTTATCATCCATATATTTTTTTTCATCAATTAGTGATACAACATTTAAAATATCTGTACTGCTATTAGTTATTCTCTTGCATTCTTGTTGCACTCCATCTGTCTGCCTAATAACAAACCGCTTTTTTTTAACCAGAGGTAACTTTTTTCCCACTTTCCGAGGATACATCGTACTAATCATTTTCTTCAGGTGATTCACCCTCTTATGGCTGAAATTATTAACTAACCCTGCAAGAATTACATCAAACTCCTGCGGGTCATCTGACAATATTTCATCGTCTTCCTCATCTTTGACCCAAAATTCCATTAATTTTGATTCAGCATATCTAAGCATTTCATCAAACTGATTAAAAGATGTATCTACAAGCAAACTGTCTTTTAACATGATTTTCGTTTTAAGATTGTTATTTTGCAATACAGCCTGCTTAAATTCCTGCGTTACAGCCATTAAAACATCTCCTTAAATTTCAAGTATTCCATTTACCTTGTTCTGAATTTTTTCCAGCCAGTCAAGTCTTTCCTGTGTTTCCTTAATTCTTGCTTCAATATTTTCATTATCTTTAGCACATATTTCCAGTTCTTTTAACTTTGACTGTAATACAGCATCAAGTTCATCGAATTTCTTTGCAAATTCTTTCTTTATTAACGCTGTCTGTTTCTTTGCATACTCAACGGCACTTTCACTGTTTTCATACAGTAATTCCTGAATCGGAGCAAAAAACTTCTGAGCCAGTTCGGTTCCGTCTACATATTCCTTATCCTCATAAATCTCTTTATAATGTCCTTTTTCCTGGAACCATGTCCATGGCTTATACCATTTCTTATCTGTATTAGCAATCCACTCCTCTCCTACTTTCACCTTTTCCGATTTTGTCATTTTAGAAATCAATGCACTTGTGTCTGATATAATATCTCCCTGCATTAATTCAAACGGATTCAGCTCAACACTACCGACTTTCACATCCTGCGCTAATTCAGCAATCTTTTTCTTGTACTGTTCAAGAAGGTCCTCTGCATTTTTTTTAACATGATTGGATATTAAATTTTCCAGCTTAACCTGTACCTCAGCCTGCAATCCCTCTGCAAATTTTGCAAATACCTGACAAATACTCTCCGCATCCCGTTTTGACAACTTTGCATCTGTTGATGACAACTGTTTGGTGATTTTTTTCTGTGCAGCAACAATTACACTTTGAGCAAGCTTACTTATTTCTTTATCATAATTAATCTGCTCAATCTGGGTCTTGAACTTTTTCGCATCTTCTCCGCTTGCCAGTTTTTTCTTAATCACATCAATCTGAGCCAGTATTTCTTTCTGTTCATCTCGGTTTGTGGCAATTTCCTGTTTTGTTTTTTCAAATGACTGTGTACTTTCGAGTTTTTTGATAAATGTATCTACAATATTTTTTATCTTAGCTGTTTTTGCATATTTTTGTACATACATTCTAATTGCTGCTTCAATAGGAACTATTCCTGCATGAATAAGTGCCTGCTGATTATCATCTCCTTCGGCAACCGCTTTTGCAAGCATATCCTCCACTTCCCCCCGCATTGACGGTGTTAATGGGGCATACTTTTCAAAATGCATTTCTTCATTCCGGTTAAACTTACGTACTTTACCTTTTGCTTCATACACATCATCATCATTGTCATCATCACTGTTTGCCAGTATTGTGCGAATATTAAGTGCTGTCAAAGCAGATGCCGGATAAATATTCGGATTTTCAATTCCGTTGTCCTTCAAATAATCCCTGACTTTTGTAATTGCCGCTTCAACACTGTCCTCGCCTTTTTTAAAATCGTCCAGCTTATTAACAACGAAAATAAATCTGTCTCTTGACTGTTTTCCACCGACTTTCATGCTTTCTGCTACATGACTGAGTAAATTATAATCATCATTCACCGCTAACTGTGTGGCATTCATAATATAAAGCACAAGAGGCTTTGAAGATTCTGATAACATTCTGTAAGTTGCCGCCTTATGTTCAGGATCCCTTGAATTATTCGGACCCGGAGTGTCAACTAACACCAGTGATACATCATCAGCGGTAACAAATGGTATATTCCCTTCCACCTGAATTCTGGATACACTTGGATTGGAGTTGAGCTGTTCCATTGTCTCGTATGTAAGCTCTGCATGCGTCTGAATCAATGTTCCATCTTTATCATATACCTTTGCCATAAAACAGTCTGCATCATTATCTTTAATCTTTGTTATTGTTGCCGTACAAGCCTCCTGCTTTGCCGGCATAAGTTTCTGTCTCAATAGTGAATTAATCAGTGTTGATTTTCCCGCACTCATTGTTGCAACCACATTTACCTCAAAATCTTTGCTTTTTGCCAAATCAAAAGCCTTTATAACATCCGGCTGTCGAAGTTCATTAAAAGGTCCGTTTTGAATCTCATCAAATACTTCCTGAATTGCTACTTCTTTATCTCCTATTTCCTTTGCCGGAATATGTTCCAATTCAATATGGATTCCTTTTGCTTCTGCCTCTTTAGCCATTGCTTCCATATCTTCATAATCCGGTGTTGTTCCATGGAATGTAATCTTAAAATCTTTTGTATTACATTCTTCAAATAATAAATCAGGCAGACTTTCGACCCATTCCTGAAGACGTCTATCTTCAAAATTTAATTTGCTGTTCTTTTTTAATTTCTGTCCATCAATAGTGATTTCCGTAACAAGCTGATACGGATTATACTTAATAAAAATTTCTTTCATTTGTTTTACCTCTCTTCGTAAAGCATTTTTTCAAGCGACAAAATCCCCGAATGTAACAATAATTGATGATTTTTATTATCAGAAACATCTTTTATATGATATTTTTCAGGATAATATGTATCAAACTTATATTCGTTCTTACTAAGTTTTCTATACAATCGTTCTAATTCATCCTGTTCATCATCATTCAGTTCTTCCTGAAACATATTCATTTTTGCAAGATATGCCGCATACGCAGATACCGGACATATTACAGGATTCTTAAATCCTATATTCTTTAAATCTTTATAAACTGCTTTTATTGT
>OGUG01001179.1_pt1 | contig 10443 bp, 8 predicted proteins | sample 1573711 | NCBI WGS metagenome assembly OGUG01 (sample SAMEA2582006, study PRJEB24529) | metagenome | biome: Human gut stool | place: China | collected 2011 | reverse complement strand
AATGATTATGGAAATTCCGAGCAGGAAATGCGGCTGCAGGCGGCAGCCAACTACATCAACAGCGGCCACTTCCGCGAGGCGATGAACGTGCTGAACGACATTTCCGACCGCAGCGGAAAATGGTATTTCCTGCATGCGATCGCAAATTCGCGCCTCGGCAACAACATCAATGCCGTGCAGGATGCCGAGATGGCAGTCAAATTAGAACCGCAGAATCTGCAGTACCAGCAGCTTTTAAGCCAACTCCGGGGTGGGGGTCAGTGGTATTCCGACATGGGAAGCGGCTACGGCTACGAGAGAAGTGCAGGTGATCTCGGAAAATGGTGCTGTGAATGTATGGCAATCAATGCCATCTGCAATTGCTGTTGCTGCGGCGGAAGAGGATTTTTCTGCTGTTGATCAAAAAATAATTACAAGAAATGTATAAAAGTGAACATTCAGGGGAGAATAACAGTGTCATCGAAATTCCCCTGTTCGATGATACAAAAGAAAAATAAGGAAATACTTATCCTCCCCTTAAAAGCCCCGCTGCAACCGAAAAAACGGTTCGCTGTGGGGCTTTTTTCTAACAGCCGAAAGTCCTTGTTTTTCCCATCAAAACAGATTATAATGAAAGAGATCGCAATTATGACCGGAGCAAAAAAATACGAACGGATCATAGAAAGAAAACAGAAAGAGAGAAAAGTTATGGAACGAAAAACAGCATGGAATGAGTACAAGAAAAAAGATATGAAAAAGCTGGAAAAATTAAACGCCGGCTACCGCGCATTCCTGGATCACGGAAAAACGGAGCGTGAGTGTGTAAAGGAAAGTGTACGTCAGGCAGAAGAGGCCGGATACGTAAGCCTCGACACCTATGTAAAAGAAAATCGTGCGTTAAAACCGGGTGACAAGGTTTATGCTGTATGCATGAAGAAGGCCATTGCCCTGTTCCAGATCGGAACAAAGCCTCTGACAGAGGGTATGAATATTCTCGGTGCGCACATCGATTCTCCGCGTCTTGACGTAAAACAGAATCCACTGTATGAGGACAACGGATTTACATATCTTGATACCCATTATTACGGTGGTATCAAAAAATGGCAGTGGGTAACGCTTCCGCTTGCAATCCACGGTGTTGTAGCCAAGAAGGATGGCGAAGTAGTGGATGTAGTCATCGGCGAGGATGATAACGATCCGGTATTCTGTGTGACAGATCTTCTGATTCACCTTTCCAGAGAGCAGCAGACCAAACCGGCAAGTACGGTAGTAGAGGGCGAGAACCTCGATCTTCTGATCGGAAGCCAGCCGCTGGAAGGAACAGAGAAAGATGCAGTGAAAGCCATGACCTTAAAGCTCTTAAACGACAAGTATGGCATCGAAGAAGAGGATTTCCTCTCCGCAGAGCTTGAAATTGTACCGGCAGGAAAAGCGCGTGAGCTTGGTATGGATGCCAGCATGATTCTTGCATACGGCCAGGATGACCGTGTATGCGCATACACTTCTCTTGTCGCAATGCTCGAGGTGGAAGCACCGGAGAAGACATCCTGCTGCCTGCTCGTAGACAAAGAGGAGATCGGAAGTGTCGGTGCATCCGGCATGCAGTCCCATTTCTTTGAGGACAGTGTGGCAGAGATCATCAATCTGCTTGGGGAATACAGCGAATTGAAAGTGCGCAGAGCGCTGCATAATTCCAGAGTGCTTTCTTCCGATGTATCTGCGGCATTTGATCCGAATTATCCGTCTGTGATGGAAAAACGTAACTGTGCTTACTTTGGAAAGGGACTTGTCCTGAACAAATATACAGGAGCCAGAGGAAAATCAGGTTCCAATGATGCAAATGCAGAGTATATTGCAAGACTGCGCAGAATTTTTGATGATAATGATGTATCGTTCCAGACATCAGAACTTGGAAAAGTAGATCAGGGAGGCGGCGGAACCATCGCATATATTCTTGCAAATTATGGCATGAATGTTATTGACAGCGGAGTTGCCGTACTGAATATGCATGCGCCATGGGAAATCATCAGCAAAGTGGATCTGTATGAGGCATTGCACGGCTATGTGGCTTTCCTGAAGGAGGCATAATGGATCAGTGGCTTGAAGAAATCAGGGCGGCATTGCCTGAGCTGGTCGTATATCAGCAGGAACCGATGAAAAAACACACGACATTTCGCGTGGGAGGTCCTGCGGATCTTTACGTGTGTCCAAAGAAACAGGAACTTTCGGTAATTCTTGGCCTGGCTAAAAAGAAAGGGCTTGCAGTGACCGTGATCGGAAACGGAAGTAATCTTCTGGTTGGAGACAAAGGAATCCGTGGACTTGTTATTGAAGTCGGGGCACAGATGAATGCGGTGGAAGTGCAGGGAAATATCCTGCGTGCGCAGGCAGGTGCCCTGCTTTCCCAGGTGGCTGCAAAAGCGGCAGCTGCCGGTCTGGGCGGCATGGAATTTGCTGCCGGAATTCCGGGAAGCATGGGCGGTGCAGTGACCATGAATGCGGGTGCCTATGGCGGAGAAATGAAAGATGTCATCCGGCAGGTGACAGTGCTTACCCCGGAGTGTGAGCAAAAGGTACTCTCACGGGAGGAACTGGATCTGTCCTACCGGCACAGCTGTATTCCCAAGAATCATTTTCTGGTACTGGAGGCAGAGTTGTCCCTGACGCCGGCACCGGAGCAGGAGATCCGTGCAAAGATGGCAGAACTCAGGGAAAAACGTGTGGAGAAGCAGCCGCTGGAGTATCCAAGTGCAGGCAGTACGTTTAAGCGTCCGGAAGGCTATTTTGCAGGAAAACTGATTATGGATGCCGGACTGAGAGGCTATGCAGTGGGGGATGCCCAGGTTTCCGAAAAACACTGCGGATTTGTGATAAACAGAGGAAATGCCACCGCAGCAGAGATTTTGCAGCTGATGAAAGATGTACAGGAACGTGTGAAAAAACAGTCTGGTGTGACACTTGAACCGGAAGTGAAAATGATAGGAGAGTTCTAGATGAGATTTGTAATTGTGACGGGCATGTCAGGAGCCGGAAAAAGTACAGCAATGAAGATGATGGAAGATATGGGATTCTTTTGTATCGATAATCTTCCGATTCCGCTTCTGGATAAACTTGTGGATTTTGCAACAAATTTTGATACGCAGATGAAAAATGTGGCGATCGGAATTGATGCGCGGAGCGGTGAAAATCTGGATAAAGTGCAGGATATGCTGGAAATTTTAAAAAGTAAGGATGTCCAGTATGAAGTGCTGTTTCTGGATGCAGAGGATGCGGTTCTTGTAAAACGCTATAAAGAGACCCGAAGAAGCCATCCGCTGGCACAGGGGGAGCGTGTGGATAAGGGAATCATGCGGGAACGTCAGAAAATGGAATTTCTGAAAAAAGAAGCGGATTATATTATCGACACCAGCCGTCTGCTTACGAGAGAATTAAAAACAGAACTGGAAAAGATCTTTGTGCAGGATGAAGAATTTAACAGTATGTATGTTACTATCCTTTCTTTTGGATTCAAGTATGGAATTCCGGCAGATTCTGATATCGTCATGGATGTGCGGTTTCTGCCAAATCCGTATTATGTGGAAGAACTTCGTCCAAAGACAGGAAATGATGTGGAAATCCAGCAGTATGTCATGAAATATGATGAGGCAAAGATCTTTTTAAACAAGCTGGAAGATATGGTGACATTTCTGATTCCACACTATATTTCCGAGGGTAAGAATCAGCTGGTAATTTCCATCGGATGCACCGGAGGAAAACATCGTTCCGTCACACTTGCCAATGAATTGTACAAGCGTCTGAGTCAGAAAAAAAACCGGGAATACGGATTGAAAATTGAACATCGTGATATCGGGAAAGATGCGCTGAGAGGAAAATAGGATGTCGTTTTCGAGTGAAGTAAAAGAGGAACTGGCAAAACAGTTCGGACGGAGCAGACATTGCCAGATCGCAGAACTGGCAGGAATACTGGAACTGGAAGGCATGCTGGATGAAGAGGGAAAGCTTGTAGTTTCCAACGAAAATTCTTTGCTGCAGACAAAATATGGTCTGCTGTTGCAAAAAATATTTGGAGAGAAACAGGAGGTTTTACAGATCATGCAGACACTGCACTGGGATCAGGAACCGTACCGGTCCCGGAAAATAAATCACCGGAGAGCGGATGGGATGCTGGTGCAGCAGACATGCTGTAAGAGAGCATTTATCCGTGGAGCATTTATGGCAGCGGGATCGATCAGTGATCCGAATAAATCCTATCATTTTGAAATTGTCTGCCATACGCTTGAACAGGCACAGCAGCTGAAAGAACTGATGGAATTTTTTGAGGCGGAGCCTAAGATTGTAGAACGCAAAGAGCGTATGGTGGTTTACCTGAAAGAAGGTTCACAGATTGTGGATCTGCTGAATGTCATGGAAGCTTATGTATCTTTGATGAATCTGGAAAATGTAAGAATTTTAAAGGAGATGCGCAATTCTGTTAACCGCAAGGTAAACTGTGAGACCGCAAATATCAACAAAACGGTGAATGCAGCAGTGAAACAAATGGAAGATATCAAACGGATCCGGGATACGATAGGGTTTGACAACATTCCAGAACCGCTGGCGGAGATTGCACAGGTACGTCTGGATTATCCCGAGGCAACTTTAAAGGAACTGGGAACTTATCTTGATCCACCGGTCGGAAAATCGGGAGTGAATCACAGATTACGGAAACTTGCCGCAATTGCGGAAAATCTTATATAAAGGGGAAACTATGTATGAGCCAGAAACTGTTATTTATTTTTAATCCGCATGCAGGGAAAGGACAGATTAAAAATCATCTTGTAGATATTGTGGACATGATGGTGAAGGCAGGATTTGACGTGACAATTTATACCACACAGGCACAGGCAGATGCGACGCGCAAGGTGGTGGAAGAGGGTGCGGGATATGACCGTATTGTCTGCAGCGGGGGTGACGGAACACTTGATGAAGTGATGACCGGGCTGATGCAGGCGAAGCTGCATATTCCGATTGGATATATTCCTACCGGAAGTACAAACGACTTTGCCAATTCTCTTGGAATTCCGAAGGAGATGCTAAAGGCAGCAGAGCGGGCGGTTGGACAAAACAGATTTCCATGCGATATCGGAGATTTCAATTCGGATACCTTTGTCTATGTAGCAGCGTTTGGTCTGTTTACAGAGGTTTCCTATAAGACATCCCAGCAGCTGAAAAATATTTTCGGGCACGTGGCGTATATTATGGAGGGTGTCAAACAGCTTCGGGACATTCCATCGTTCCGTATGCAGGTGGAATATGACGGAAAAGTGTTTCAGGATGAATTTATATATGGAATGGTTACCAATTCCGTTTCTGTCGGGGGCTTTAAGGGAATGACCGGAAATGATGTAAAACTTGATGACGGTCTGTTTGAAGTGACTTTGATCCGCAATCCGAAGAATCCGATTGAGCTGAATGAAATCCTTGCCTGCCTGACAAATATGATTGATGATTCGGATCTGATTTATTCGTTTAAAACCGATGCCGTACATATTACGGCGAAGGAAGAAGTACCGTGGACACTCGATGGTGAATTCGGTGGAGCACACCGGGAAGTAGTCATCCGAAATTTGAAGCAGAGAGTTGAAATATTTTGTTAAAAAATTAACTTTATTTTTTGGAAAAAGTGTACTATAATCTAGGTAACTTATGATTAGGAGGAAATACAAATGTTAGTATCTGCAACAGAAATGCTGAAAAAAGCAAAAGCAGGCCACTATGCAGTTGGTCAGTTCAATATCAATAATCTGGAGTGGACAAAGTCCATTCTTCTTACCGCACAGGAATTAAAGAGCCCTGTAATCCTTGGTGTATCTGAGGGTGCTGGTAAGTACATGACAGGTTTCAAGACCGTAGCAGCTATGGTTAAGGCTATGGACGAGGAACTCGGAATCACAGTTCCTGTAGCACTTCACTTAGATCATGGAACATACGAAGGATGCTACAAGTGTATTAAAGCCGGATTCACATCCATCATGTTCGACGGATCTCATTATCCATTTGAGGAGAACCTTGCAAAGTCTACAGAATTAGTAAATGTAGCACACAACTTAGGACTTTCTATCGAGTGTGAAGTTGGTTCCATCGGTGGTGAAGAAGATGGTGTTGTTGGTATGGGCGAGTGCGCAGATCCAGACGAGTGCAAGACAATTGCAGATCTGGGCGTTGATATGCTGGCTGCTGGTATCGGTAATATCCATGGTAAATATCCTGCAAACTGGGCTGGATTAAACTTTGATCGTTTAGAAGAAATCCAAAACGTAACAAACGGAAAACCATTAGTATTACACGGTGGTTCAGGAATCCCTCGTGAACAAGTTCAAAAAGCTATCACATTAGGTGTTTCTAAAGTTAACGTTAATACTGAATGTCAGTTAGTATTTGCTGAAGCAACTCGTAAATACATCGAAGCTGGAAAAGACCAAGAAGGAAAAGGATACGATCCACGTAAATTATTAAAACCAGGTGCTGATGCAATCACAGCATTATGTAAAGAAATGATGGAAAACTTCTTTGGTTCTGCTGGAAAAGCTGAATAATTAAAGTTTTTAAATAAAGCAGGCTTTAAGCCTGCTTTTTGCATAATTTGGAGGGGAAATATATGAAGTCAGTTGAAATTAATGATTTATTGTCTTATCACTTTTATGGAAATTTAAAAGTGAAAGATGGAGTAAAAGTTTTTGTTGATGGAGTAGCAGCTGAAAAAGACAATGCTTATGAATATACTTTAAAATGCGTAAAGGACGATAAAGTATATGATTTAACTTCTTTTGGAAAAGAAGCAGGGTTTTATATTGAAAATGAAAATTCGGTTCTATTCTGTGGAAATCGTAAGAATATTGAAAAATCTACATCTTTATATCGTTTGGCATTGAATGGTGGAGAAGCCAAAGAAATTGCTCGCTTTGATAAACCAGGAATGAATGTTTTGGGATATTTAAACGAGAATACTTTGGTTTTGATGACTAAAGAAAAACTTGTTGAAGAAGAAAGTGATTATGAAGTGTTTGATGAGATTCCTTTCTATATGAATGGTCAGGGAATCACCAATAAACATCGTACGCATTTATATACATATAATTTAGACACAAAAGAACTTGTTTGCGTTACAGAAGGTACTTTTGATGTGTCAAACGCAAAGATTCATGATGGTGCTTTGTATTATACAGGACAAAATTGGACAAGAAAACAAGCTTTATATGAAAATCTTTATAAATATGATGGCTCTGTAAGTACAGTTGTAGATGCTAAGGAAAGAAGTATCCAAAGTTTTGATTTTATGGATGGTAAATTGGTTCTTATCGCAAGCACACATGAAAAATATGGTTTGAATGAGAATCCAAAATTCTTTGATCAAGACTTTAATTTAATTGCTGATTGGCAAGAATGTGTTGGAAACAGTGTAGGTACAGATTGTGCTTTAGTTGCAGGTAATGCGACTCTAGTAAATAAAGATGCGTTATATTTTGTTTCTACGATCTATGATCACAATAATTTGTATAAATTAGAAAATGGAAACATTGAACTTGTATTTGAATGGTCAGGAACAATTCAATCTTTCGCATTTGAAGATGACACATTATATTTTATTGGAGCTGATGTGGCAAGTCTTCAACAATTGTATAAAGTTGTAGATGGTAAAGCCGTTCAATTATCTGATTTTAATAAAATGGAAGATACATATGTGGCAGATTCTGTAGAAGTTAATTTTGGTGAAGATTTAACAGGATGGGTATTATTGCCTAAAGATTATGATGAAACAAAAAAATATCCGGCTATTTTAGATATTCATGGTGGACCTAAAACAGTATATGGAAAAGTGTTCTATCATGAAATGCAAGTGTGGGCAAGTAAGGGATACTTTGTATTCTTCTGTAATATTCATGGTTCAGATGGACGTGGCAACGAGTTTATGGACATTCGTGGAAAATATGGAACGATTGATTATGATGAATTGATGCAGTTTACAGATACAGTCTTAGAAACATATCCTCAAATTGATTCAAGCAGAGTTGGTGTAACTGGTGGAAGCTATGGTGGATTTATGACAAACTGGATCATTGGTCATACGGATCGTTTTGCGTGTGCTGCTAGTCAAAGAAGTATTGCCAACTGGAGCTCATTCTCTCAGACAAGTGATATTGGGCCATACTTTGCACAAGATCAACAATCTGCTACATATGATGAAAATCCAGAAAAATTGTGGTGGCATTCACCATTGAAATATGCACGTAATGTGAAAACACCAACATTGTTTATTCACTCTGATGAGGATTATCGTTGTCCACTTTGTGAAGGCCTACAAATGTTGAATGCTTTATTAGATCAGAATATTGAAGCTCGCATGTGCTTGTTCCATGGTGAAAATCATGATTTATCACGTACGGGACTTCCTCAACATCGTTTGCGTCGTTTAAATGAAATCACAAATTGGATGGAAAAACATTTAAAATAGATGGCTTTTGGAATTTACAATATTTTTCTAGATTATCCGGATTGAATAGGCTATAATAGATAGGCATTACCTTGAAATGGGGGAAAATGAATGGAAAAAGTCATTAAAATTGAAGGTGGACATGATTTAAATGGAACAGTACGTATTAGTGGTTCAAAGAATGCGACTGTGGCATTAATTCCAGCATGTGTTTTAGGAAATGAGCCGGTTACAATTTATGGTGTACCTAATATTTCAGATGTACAGTCTTTGATCGTTTTATTAAATGAACTTGGTGTTTATGTTGAAAAACGAGATGAAGAAACATTATATATAGATCCTACTCATATGGAAAATATTCCTATGGTATCTAAAGCTGTTTCTAAATTAAGAGCAAGCTACTATTTTATGGGAGCTTTGTTAGGAAAATTTGGGCATGCAGAAATTAAGATGCCTGGTGGATGTTACTTAGGTCCAAGACCTATTGATTTGCACTTAAAAGGGTTTGAGGCTTTGGGTGCAAATATTCAATATGAAAATGGATGTTATATATTGGATGCGAAAGAATTAAAAGGAACAAATATTTTCTTAGATATTTCGAGTGTAGGAGCTACAATCAACATTATGATGGCAGCTGTTTACGCAAAAGGTAGAACGGTTATTGAAAATGCCGCACGTGAGCCTGAAATTATCGATATCGCAACATTATTAAATAAAATGGGTGCTAGAATTCATGGTATGGGGACAAGTACTCTTGTGATTGATGGTGTTGAATATTTAAAAGGCTGTATTCATGAAATCATTCCAGATCGTATTGAAGCAGCAACTTATGTGATTATGGCAGCCGCTATGGCCAATGACATGCGCATCGAAAATATTATTCCTCAACACTTGGAAGCCATTGTTATGAAACTTCAAGAAGTGGGAATCAATATGGAAGTTGGTTCGGATTTTATTCATGTATTTAAAACAGATAAACCTTTGAAACGTACAGAAATCTTGACAAAACCATATCCAGGTTTTGCCACAGATGTTCAACAACCATTTACTGTATTATTAACACAATGTGAAGGTCAATCTGTAGTAACGGAAACAATTTATACAGAACGTTTCAAACATTGTGCAGAGTTAAATAAGATGGGTGCTGACATTGATGTACACACACCAAGTGCGTTTATCAACGGAAAGACAAAGTTACATGGTTCTAAAGTAACTGCAACAGATCTTCGTTGTGGTGCTGGACTTGTCATCGCAGCTTTAATGGCTGATGGGGTGACAGAAATCCATGATATTTATCACATTGATCGTGGTTATGATAACTTGGACGGAAAGTTAGCTCATTTAGGAGCTAAAATGTGGCGTGAAGAGGTAGAAGAATAAAAGGTGTATGGTGACATACATCTTTTTTCTTTGTATAATCATCTTATGAACATGATGGAAATAACGGCGCAGATGCGCGAAAATAAAAAAATAGAATTCAAAGATCAATTAAAAATCGTCATTTTATTATCTGTACCTGCAATATTAGAACAATTAGTTGGAACGGCCATGAGTTATATTGATACAGCTATGGTTGGATCACTAGGTTATAAGGCTACGGCAGCCATTGGTGTTGTTGCCAGTACAACATGGCTTTTTGGAGGAATTTGTACAGCTGCGGTATTAGGTTTTTCAGTGCAGGTAGCTCAATATTTAGGGGCTGGTAAAAATAAATTGGCAAGACAGGTAGTATGTCAGTCGATTCTCTTTAATATCATCTTTGGTTTATGTATGGCATTGGTTGTGGTAGCATTCAGTTTTTATTTGCCAAAATTATTGGGAGCAGACCCATCAATTTGTAGAGATGCCACTTTATATTTGGCTATAGTAGGTGCTTTTATTCCATTTAATATGATGGCGATGTTACATTCAGGAATGTTAAGATGTTCAGGGAATGTCTTGCCGGTACTACCTTTGAACTCAGCATCTCCCAACAGACATTGAAATTCATCCAC
>OGUG01001178.1_pt1 | contig 10447 bp, 8 predicted proteins | sample 1573711 | NCBI WGS metagenome assembly OGUG01 (sample SAMEA2582006, study PRJEB24529) | metagenome | biome: Human gut stool | place: China | collected 2011 | reverse complement strand
ACCAAAAGAAGCGGCAGTAGAAGTAGAGATCAATGGAAAGACAGTTACAATTGCAGGTATGTGCAAAGGTTCTGGAATGATCCACCCAAACATGGGAACAATGCTTGGATTTATCACTACAGATGCAGCAATCGATAAAGCTTTATTATTAGAACTGCAGAGGGAACTCATTGAAGATACATTCAATATGGTATCAGTTGATGGAGATACATCTACAAATGATACGGTTTTTGTATTTGCAAATGGAATGGCAGAAAATAAAGAAATTACAGAAAAAGATGCAGACTATGAAGCATTCAGAGAAGGATTATTATATGTTAACCAGTCTCTTGCAAAACAGATCGCAGGGGATGGAGAAGGATGTACACGTTTATTTGAAGTTCATGTAGCTGGTGCAGATTCCAAAGAAAATGCGAAGATCTTAAGCAAATCTGTCGTAACATCAAGTCTTACAAAAGCAGCAATTTACGGAAAAGATGCAAACTGGGGAAGAATTCTCTGCGCAATGGGATATTCAGGCGCACAGTTTGATCCGGAAAAAGTAGACCTCTACTTTGAGAGCAAGGCAGGTAAGATCCAGATCATCGAAAACGGTGTGGCTGTAGATTACAGCGAAGAAGAAGCGACAAAGATCCTTTCCGAAGAAGCGGTAACTGCGATCGCAGACATCAAGATGGGCGACTGCACCGCAACCGCATGGGGATGTGACCTTACCTATGATTATGTCAAGATCAATGCGGATTATCGTTCATAAAAAATTTAAAATCGAGGAGAAATGAAAAAATGGTAAATCAGAAATATCTGGACAAGGCAGAAACTCTTATCGAGGCTCTTCCTTATATACAGCGTTTTAATCGTAAGATCGTAGTAGTAAAGTACGGCGGAAGTGCCATGCTGGATGATGAACTGAAGAAGAACGTGATTAAGGATGTTGTTCTTCTGAAACTGGTTGGTTTCAAACCGATCATCGTTCATGGCGGTGGTAAGGAAATCAGCCGCTGGGTTGGCAAGGTTGGTATGGAGCCGAAATTTATTAACGGTCTTCGTGTTACAGATAAAGATACTATGGAGATTGCAGAGATGGTTCTTGCGAAGGTGAATAAGGAACTGGTTGCCATGGTGGAATCTCTTGGTGTAAATGCTGTTGGTATCAGTGGTAAAGACGGTGGTCTGCTGAAATGCCGCAAGAAACAGACAGAGGGTGGAGACATCGGATTTGTTGGTGAAGTTACAAAGGTTGAGCCGAAGATTCTGGAGGATCTTCTGGAGAAAGATTTCCTGCCGATCATTTTCCCGGTAGGTTATGACGATGAGTTCGCTACTTATAATATTAATGCGGATGATGCTGCATGTGCCATTGCAGAGGCTGTTCATGCTGAGAAGCTTGCATTCCTTTCTGATATTGAAGGTGTTTATAAAGACAAGGATGATCCGTCCAGCCTGATCTCTGAACTTCATGTAGATGAAGCACAGAAACTGATCGATGACGGTTATGTAGGCGGAGGTATGATTCCGAAGCTGAAAAACTGTATTGATGCCATTGAAGAAGGCGTTAACAGAGTCCATATCCTTGACGGAAGAATTCCTCACAGCTTACTGCTGGAGATCTTTACAAACAAAGGTATTGGTACTGCGATTCTGAGAGAAGACGGGGAGAAATATTACAATGAACATGAATGAACAGATGAAGGAATCCGAAGAGAGTATCCTTCACACCTATAATCGTTTTCCTGTTGTTTTTGAAAAGGGACAGGGATGTTATTTATATGATTCCGAGGGAAAGGAATATCTGGATTTTGCAGCAGGTATTGCTGTAAATTCTCTGGGATATCACTATCCGGGATATGATGAAGCATTAAAAGATCAGATTGATAAGCTGATGCATATTTCCAACTTATATTACAATGAGCCGATCATTGAAGCAGGTGCGAAGCTGGTAAAGGCAAGTAAAATGAGCAAGGCATTCTTTACCAACAGTGGTACAGAAGCAATCGAAGGTGCTTTAAAAGCAGCTAAGAAATATGCATATGTACGTGACGGACATGCAGATCATGAGATCATTGCCATGAACCATTCCTTCCATGGAAGAAGTATCGGAGCACTTTCCGTGACAGGAACTGCTCATTACAGAGAGCCCTTTGAGCCGCTGATGGGCGGTGTGAAGTTTGCGGATTTTAATGATCTTGAGAGTGTAAAGGCTCAGATCACAGATAAGACCTGCGCAATTATTACTGAGGTTGTTCAGGGTGAGGGTGGTATTTATCCGGCGAAGAAAGAATTTCTGGAAGGTCTGCGTCAGATCTGTGACGAGAAAGATATTATGCTGATTTTCGATGAAATTCAGTGCGGTATGGGAAGAACCGGAGAAATGTTCGCATGGCAGCATTATGGTGTGAAGCCGGATATTATGACGAGTGCCAAGGCACTTGGCTGTGGTGTCCCGGTCGGCGCTTTCCTTATGACAGAGAGAGTCGCAGAGAAATCTCTGGCACCGGGAGATCACGGTACGACCTATGGAGGCAATCCATTTGTGGGAGCCGCTGTAGATAAAGTACTTGAGATGATGGAGCGCGACCATATCACAGAGCATGTGAAAAAGGTCGCACCGTATCTGGAGAAAAAATTAGATGAACTGGTTGCAAAGTATGATTTCCTGACCGAGCGAAGAGGTATGGGACTCATGCAGGGTGTTGTCTGTGAAAAACCGGTAGGCCAGATTGCAGCAAAAGCATTGGAGGCAGGACTGATCGTGATCACAGCAGGTTCGAATGTACTTCGTTTTGTACCGCCACTTATCATTGAAGAAAAAGATGTGGATGAGATGATATCCAGGCTGGAGAGTATTTTATAATGAAAGTAGTACAGAAGAGAATGATCGCAGCGGGCTGTATCGGCGTGCTGGTGATCGGAGGTGCCGTTGTTGTATCCAGACACAGCACTTATGAACAGAAAGAAAATGAAACAGAAAATGGAACAGAGACAGCATCAGTTAGCAGGGTGGTAAAACAGCCTGCTGATTTGATGTTCTGGTATAGCGATAAAAGCTATCAGAAGTTTTTTGAGAAGGCGGCAGAAGAATATTATGAGGATACCGGTATTGTTGTGGATGTAGAGTATCAGGACAGCATGGATTACATGGATGCAGTATACACGGCAACGATGCAGGGAGAAACATTTCCGGATATTTACATGATCGGAAGCGATGAGTTAGAGGAAGCATATCTTTACGGACTTGCAGCAGAAAACACGGCATCTGATATTTATGAGAGCACCGTGGCGTCGAATGCAGTGACAGCGTCCACTTACAAAGAGAAAATGTATGCGTATCCATTAAGTTATAATACCTGTCTGTTTGTCTATAAAAATGGTTATTTTGAGACAGAACCGGAGACATTGCAGGCAATCATTGATTATTCCATCGACAATGAGCCACCGGAAAATGTGCAGTATCTGTTAGAGTGGGATGTGAATGATGCGTTTTATGATTTTCCATTTATATCGAACAGTGTCAGCTTTGTAAAAGATGAAGTGGAAACGATGCAGGTGAATTATGATGAGGATCTGTATAACGAAGATCTGGAGTTCTTTTCACAGAGTCTGGAGTCGTTTTCCATTGATGCTTCGACGGTTACGGAAGCGAGTGTGATCTCAGATTTTAATGATGGAAAAACACTCTGTGCAATCATTGATTCAGATTCTGTTGCCGGTCTCACAGGAACTGATTATGAGATCCGGGAGCTTCTGGCATTGAATGACACGTTGCAGACATCTTCCGCAGCGTTGACAGATCTTGTGGTTGTGAATGATTTCTCGGAGAAAAAGGAAAAAGCGGCTGATTTTGCAGAGTATGTAACACTTACCATGTCAGGAGAACTTCATGGACTTGGTGGTCATTATTCCGTAAAATTATCAGAGGACGCAGACGAGAAGGAACAGATTGCCTATCAGGCTTACGAAAATGCGATCCCGGTACCGGATTCACAGGATGCAAAAGAATTTTGGGTAACATTAAAAGAAACAATATCTCAATATTTTTAAAAAAGTGGATATAATATATTTAATAGTCTTGTCATATTTGTAAAATTTCGTTAAAATATATACATCAGGCGTTGAGGGCTCTTTCATCCATCTGTGATGATGCATCCGGTGGAGAAGGAGAATGCTATGAATCGAAAGAGGAAAGTATTCCTGGTAATCATATTCTGCATGGGAGTGCTCTGTGGATGTGGTTCCAGGAATAATGTGTATTTGGAGAAAATACAGACAGAGACAAGTGAAGTTCCGCAGACAGAGGAGAAAGACTGCCAGGAAGAGATGGGCAGTTGTATGGTGTATGTCTGCGGGGCAGTAGAAAATCCGGGAGTGTATGAGCTGCCGGAGAACAGCCGTGTTTATGAAGCAGTAGCGATGGCTGGCGGGATGACAGAGGATGCCGGGATGGAAGCGGTAAATCAGGCAGAGTTTGTCACGGACGGACAGATGTTAAGAATTCCGACCATGGAAGAAGTGGCGGCTGCACAGGAAGAATCCGAGAGCAATGTGGATGATGGCTTACTGGACATTAACCGGGCAAGTGTTGCAGATTTTATGACGCTTCCGGGAATCGGGCAGTCAAAAGCAGAGGCATTGTTTCAGTACCGGGAAGCACACGGCAGATTTTCTTCTATTGAGGAGATCATGAATGTGGATGGAATCAAAGAAGGAGTTTTTAACAAAATAAAGGATAGTATAAAGGTGTAAAAATGGCAAAAAAGGTTCTTGTTGTTGATGATGAAAAATTGATCGTAAAAGGTATCCGTTTCAGTTTAGAGCAGGATGGAATGGAAGTGGACTGTGCATATGACGGGGAAGAGGCACTGAAAATGGCAACAGAGAATCATTATGATATGATTCTTTTGGATATCATGCTTCCGAAGATGGATGGATTTGAAGTATGCCAGCACATCCGCGAATTCTCTGATATGCCAATCGTGATGCTGACTGCAAAAGGCGATGACATGGATAAAATCCTCGGTCTGGAATACGGAGCAGATGATTATATCACAAAGCCGTTCAACATCCTGGAAGTCAAAGCAAGAATCAAGGCAATTATGCGGAGAACCGCAGGAAGCCAGCCGAAGAAAGAGGATTCCAAGGTCATTGAAGCGGGTGATCTTCGTCTGGATTGCGAGAGCAGAAGATTGTTTATCCTGAATAAAGAAGTGAATCTGACTGCAAAAGAGTTTGATCTCTTAGAACTTTTGGTCAATAATCCGAATAAAGTATACAGCAGGGAGAATCTGCTCAATCTTGTATGGGGTTACGAGTATCCGGGGGATGTCAGAACTGTGGATGTGCATGTCAGACGTCTCAGAGAGAAGATCGAAAAGAATCCAAGCGAGCCAAAGTATGTTCATACCAAGTGGGGTGTGGGATACTACTATTACCAGAATTAGTCAGGGTGCGAAAGAATGTCCAGATTTAAAAATGTTATTAATTTTTTTAAAAGTCTGAAATTCAGACTGATACTTTTCTTAATCCTTTTTGGAATTGTACCGGGAATCGTTTTAAAAGTTGGAATTGTAAAGACATATGAGGACCGGTCTGTTTCAATCAAGACAAGTGAGATCTTAAGCCAGGCAAAAATCCTGGCGAATCAGATTGTTTCCAATGATTATCTGAATTATCCAAACTCAACGATTATCAATGCAGAATTAGATCAGTTATCGAATATTTATGATGGCCGTGTCATGGTGATCGATAATGAGTTTCACATTATCAAGGATACGTATGATCTTGACACGAATAAGACGATCATTTCCAAAGAGGTAATTGAGAGTTATTACGGCCAGGAGATCAAAAAATATGACGCGGAAAACCGCTATATTGAACTGACCGTTCCATTGAGCAGACCGGTGGAACAGACCGGGGCAACAGAGGTTTTAGGTGTTATGTTAGTCAGTGTGTCGACGGACAGCATTAACCTCAATATGGAGTATCTGGCGAGAAACGCCTATGTGATCCAGTTGATCTGTGCTGTGGCGGCAGTTTTCCTTGCAGTGATCTTAAGTATCCAGTTGGTAAAGCCTTTCCATAAGATGTCAAAGTCTATCGATGAGATCAAAACCGGATATGGGGAAGATGCACTGTCTGTGAATGATTACACGGAAACAATTGAAATCTGTAAAAAGTTTAATGAGATGTTAGGCAGAATGAAAGTGCTGGATGATTCCAGACAGGAATTTGTATCCAATGTGTCTCATGAGTTAAAAACACCGCTGACATCCATGAAAGTTCTGGCAGATTCTCTTAACAGCATGGAAGATGCGCCAATCGAACTTTACAAAGAGTTTATGGGCGATATCGGAAATGAGATCGACCGTGAGACGAAGATCATCAACGACCTTCTATCTTTGGTGAAAATGGATAAATCCGCGGCAGACTTAAATGTTACCAATATGAACATCAATGAGCTGCTGGAGCAGATTTTGAAGCGGTTAAACCCGATTGCGGAGAAACAGAATGTGGAACTTGTGTTAGAAAGCTTCCGCCCGGTGTCCGCGGATGTGGATGAGGTGAAGATCACACTTGCATTTACGAATCTGATCGAGAATGCGATCAAATATAATAAACCGGGTGGATGGGTGCATGTCACACTGAACGCGGATCACCAGTATTTCTATCTGAAGGTCGAGGATTCGGGTATCGGTATTCCGGAGGACTCCTTAGAGCATATTTATGAACGTTTTTACCGCGTGGACAAGTCCCACTCAAGAGAGATCGGTGGAACCGGTCTTGGGCTTGCAATCACCCGCAATGCAGTGCTGATGCACCGCGGTGCGATCAAAGTGTTCAGTACAGAGGGAGAGGGAACCATTTTCAATGTCCGTATTCCTTTGAATTACATCGCGTAGTGCGATATGTGACAGCAGATTTTTGGTAATGGAGCAAAAAAGTAATGAGAAAAAAAATAGTCTTTCTTTTGGCATTTCTGTGCATGCTTTTACTGGCGGGGTGCTCGAATGGAAAAGAGACAAGTAAATACAACATCGAATATCTGAATAAAGATAAAACCGGGATTGCCGAGATGCCTTATGATGCGTCCGCAACAACGACAGATGCGTTGATCGAAGAATTTTTTGCAGCCTTAAGTTCTGATCCGGATAATGTGGAATACCGTAAACCGATCCCAAATGATGTGGAGATCACAAAGTATTCGCTGGACGGAGCACTTCTCACTATCTATTTTGATGTAGATTATCTGAATATGAAAGAAGTGGAAGAGGTTTTGTGCAGGGCGGCAGTGGTACGCACGATGACACAGATTTCCGGGATCGACTGTGTGTCCTTTTATGTGGATGAAAAGCCGCTGACGGACGTGAACGGTAAAATGGTCGGAACGATGTACGCAGAAAGTTTTGTGGAGAATCCCGGAGAACAGATCAATACGATCCAGAATACGAATCTCACACTTTATTTTTCCAATCAGGCGGGAGACGGACTCGTGAAAGAGACAAGACGGGTTCACTATAGCAGTAATATCTCATTGGAAAAACTGATCATGGAGCAGCTTCTCGAAGGGCCGGAATCGAAGAATGCCAGGTCTGCAATTCCTTCGGGAACCAAATTAATGAGCGTATCGCTTGTGGATGGGGTATGCTATGTCAGCTTTGATGAGAACTTTAAGAATCAGGATTATTCAGTGAATGAAGCCATTGTGATTTATTCTATTGTGGATTCATTGTCAGAGTTATCCTCCATCAGTAAAGTGCAGATTTCCGTGAATGGCGATACAAGCGGTGTATATCGGGACAGTTTTAAACTTGCAGATATGTATGACAGGAATCTGGATTATATCGCCAAAACAGCGGAAGCGGATACAGAGGTTGTAGAGGAGACAGAAACGGAGGAACAGTAATTATTGTTTAAACGGCCATTATGTGAAATGGCATCTGGATTGATTCTTGGAATTTTGTTTATGAGATATCAAAAATGGTATCTGGCAGCAGTTGCTGCCGGAATACTGTTTGGAATTGTATGGAATTTATGGCACAATACGATCCGTAACTGTAGTGAGAAAGACAGTATGGCAAATGCCAGAGCGTGGATATACCCAGCCTTTCGTGTGGGATGTTTTCTGGCATTTTTTTTGGCAGGGATATTTCATTTTGCAGAAAATGAGGCATTCCGTCAGAACTATATGTCAAAACTACAGGATGGAATGAATGTGACTGTGCAGGGAAAACTATGCAGCAAACAGTTAAAAAACGGACAATATTCCTATTATTTAGATCATTGTTATCTATCTATCGGGCAGGAGATACTGCCATGCAATCAAATTCTTTTTTATCAGACTTCCGATGATGATTCCATCGGGCAAACCCTTATTGTAACAGGAACGGTTGAATTGTGGAAAAGTGCATCCAATGATGGTAATTTTGACGCAAAAGCATTTTATGAATCCAAAAAGATCGATTTTCAACTGAAGGAAGCTATTGTGAAAAATGTTTACGGAGCAGAGGATGGATTCGGGGAGAAAATTTACAGGCTGCGCCGGAAGATAAGCGGTGTATACGAAAGCTGTATGAGCACATCAGATGCTGGTGTGCTTTCCACGATGACGCTCGGAGAGAAAAATCTTCTGGACGCAGAGGTGAAGCAGATGTATCAGAAAGCAGGAATTTCCCATGTGCTGGCGATTTCCGGACTGCATATTTCTGTGATCGGAATGGGACTTTATAAATTGCTTCGGAAAATAAAATGCTCCTTTTTGACTTCCGGTGTTATTGCAGGCACGGTCATCGGCGGCTATGGGATGATGTCTGGACTTGGGACATCGACCATACGCGCGGTGCTCATGTTTTTCGTTTTATTGTTCGGACAGTGGATTGGAAGGAGTTATGATACGCTGTCTGCTCTGGGACTGTCCGCCATTGTGATTTTATTGGACAACCCTTATCTGCTCTGGTATGCAGGATTTTTGCTGTCATTTGCAGCGGTGCTTGGAATTGTGGCTGTGGGACAGACACTGATCAAAATAAAAAAGCCGTTCTTTACTTTTTCGGAGAACTTTCTGGTGAGTTTTGCAATTCAGCTTGCAACGGTGCCGCTTACGGCTTATTTCTTTTATGAGGTGTCGGTCTGGTCAATGCTTATCAATTTTTTTGTACTGCCGATCATTGGAGTACTGTTGTTTCTTGGACTTCTTGGCGGCTTTGTTGGGTTACTGTCTGTCCGTGTGGCAGGGATTCTTTTTGTGCCTTGTCACTGGATTTTGGTATTTTATGAGAAGGTGTGCAGGCTCAGTGTCAGTTTACCGGGGGCTGTCTGGATCACGGGGCAGCCGGATTGGCAGAAACTGTTGCTTTTTTATCTGATATTGGGAGCCGTGCTTTTCGCAATGAAAAAGATGAAGCAACGGCGTGGATTTGTTTTCATAGGCTGTTTTATGCTGCTTGCAGTATTGCATAACCCGGTGAAGGGATTTGAGCTAGATGTGTTGGATGTGGGGCAGGGGGACGGTATGTATCTTCACACGAAAGAGGGGACAAATTTCTTTTTTGACGGCGGCAGTACGGATGTGAGTAAAGTTGGAACATACCGGATGCTTCCGTTCCTGAAAGCAAAGGGTGTGAAAAAAATAGATTACTGGATTGTTTCACACACAGACGCAGACCATATTTCAGGGTTAAAGGAGATCTTGCAGGCAGAGTATGAGATCGATCATATTGTGTTTTCAAAATATGTATTAAATGACGAAGCCTATCAGGAACTTTTGGCACTGGCGCAAACGTATGGAACAGAAATTTTGAAAATGGACTGCGGTGACATATTCACCGATGGTGAGGCGGGGCTGCGCTGCATTTTTCCGGATCAAACTTATAAAAGTGATGATAAGAATGCACTGTCCCTTGTGCTGCGCTATGAAGATCAGGAGTTTTCCGGTATTTTTACCGGGGACATCAGCAGCGCAGAAGAACAGTATCTTGTGGAACACAAAAAGGCTGGCAGCGTCACATTTTACAAGGCGGCGCATCACGGCTCGAGATATTCCAACAGTCGGGATTTCCTAATGGCACTCTCACCGGAGATCACAACCATTTCCTGTGGGGAAAACAACCGCTATGGGCATCCGGGTGAGGAGGCTTTGTGCAATATAAAGGAGAGCGGAAGTGCAGTCTATGAGACAATGGAGTGCGGACGTATCCGCATCCGTATGGAAAATGGAAAACCTGTGGTGGAAAAATTCCTTGAAGGAAGATGAATTGTTCTATATAATGGGGAAAGAGTTTATAGATAATTGCGAAACTCATGAAAGTGTAGATTGAATTGTGAAAAATTAACAAAAGACATGAAAGACATTGGGGAACCGCCGGTACTTAGAAGGCTGGTACAACGGTAAGTTGTGCCTGACTTCTTAGTACCGTTGCGAGCGACACATAGCGAAAGCGTGTCTTGAATGTTTTTG
>OGUG01001170.1_pt1 | contig 10496 bp, 9 predicted proteins | sample 1573711 | NCBI WGS metagenome assembly OGUG01 (sample SAMEA2582006, study PRJEB24529) | metagenome | biome: Human gut stool | place: China | collected 2011 | reverse complement strand
CCATGGTCATCCGCAGCTTTGCCGTGCCCATTTTTCTGGGGCTGCTGGGCGGCATCCTTGGCATTTTTGCCGGGTCCAAAGGCTTTTCCCTGCTCTGGCCCTACGCCCTGATGCAGGCGGGCATGAACGCCAACAAAAGCGAGGACGCGCTGGCCGGAAGCTATGGAATGTTTTTTCTCAGCTGCGCATTCTGGCTGGCAGCGATGTTTTTGCTGGCATGGGGCCTGCTGCGGAAACGAGATGTAAAAGCGTGACGTTGTTCCTGTAAAAAGAAGCGTTCCGCCACAATAAAAAATCTCCTGTTCAGAAAATCAAGACCCCGCGTTTTCACGCGGGGTCTTGATTTTAAAGTCCTTTTAGGATGCACCCATCCTCGATTCGGATGATCTGCTGCGCTTTCTTCGCGATCTCCGGGTTGTGGGTGACAACGATCAGGGTCTGTCCGAATTCTGCTGCACATTCTGTCAGGAGCTTCATGGTGTCCTCACCCGTTCTGGTGTCCAGATTTCCGGTCGGTTCGTCCGCAAAGACAATGCGCGGTTTTACGATCAGTGCGCGGGCGATTGCCACACGCTGCTGTTGTCCACCCGAAATCTGAGAAGGACGAGCATCGAGTTTCTCTGCGATTCCAAGAATTCCCGTCAGTTTACGGAGCATCTGCTCGTCCGGTGTCCGATGGTCGAGATAAAATGGAATCAGAATGTTGTCCCGCACCGTATACTCCGGGAACAGCCGGAAGTCCTGAAAAATAAAGCCAATTTTTTGCCGTCGCACCTGTGCAAGCTGCTCTGCATTCATTGCATAGAGGTCCTGCCCATCCAGCAGAACGTTTCCGGTCGTGGGCGGCAGCAGTCCTCCCAGGATCTTCAGAAGAGTGGATTTCCCGCTGCCACTGGAACCAATGATGGACGCAAATTCCCCCTTCCAGATCGTCAGGTCGCTGGCTTTTAATGCCTGCACCGCACTTTCGCCCTCGCCATAGGTTTTGGAAATTTGCACAGCTTCCAGAATTTTGTCTTTCATAAGATGTCCCCCTTCGATGCTTTTTTCCGGATAAAGGAGAAAACCGGCAGCAAAGCCGCGCCCAGCCAGAATCCCATCAGCAGAATGCTGACCAGGATCTGACTTCCCACAGGTCTGTGAAATTCAAATACACGTCCGTCTGTATGGATCCGGATCAGATCCAGAATGCTTTGAATCGGGACAATGTGCGAAACTGCCACCGATACAAGGATATTGACGATCAGCGTAGTTCCAACGATCACCGGTATCACCCGTTTTGCATAAGAACACACCAGTTTTTTCGGGGAAACGCCCAGCGTCAGAAGAAGGGACAACCGCTGCTGCTGGACTTCATAGGCAGAAAGGTTCAGGACGACCAGCAAAGCGCACCCCAGAAGAACACCAAGTACCGCCAGAATTCCGACCAGAAATGCACTTTGCGTTCCTTCCGTATAGCTTTGGCTGAGCAGATCGTAGTTGTCTGCGCTCAGAATCCCATTTCTGCGTGTGGCAATGGATGCAATGGAACGCCGCAGCGAGAAGTTATTGTCGGCAGCCAGCTTTACATTCAGGCTGCTGTATCCTTCTTTTTCCATATGGTAGCTTCCTGCGCCTTCAAACATTTTATGATAAAGAGCCGTGCTGACAAAAACCATGCCATTGTAGAAGATCCGATCCGTTGTCAGCAGTGTGTAATCTGCCGTGGATTTTACAATGCCGGCAATGGGCAGCTCGGCGGCATACGTCTGATAAACATCATTCCCGGCTTCATCCTGCCCGGTATAACGCTGGTATTGGATGCTCAGCTTATCACCGGCCGAGAAGACCGGTTCAACCGGCGTACTGCCATCCGGTTGGAAGCCCTGATAATATTCATCCGCAGCGGGATCATAATAGCAATCTCCCCACCGGAGCAGAACAGAATCTCCGGCCAGCAGTGCATCCATACTGTTTTCCGGAACGTCTGCATCCTCGGCAATGCGTTCCAGTTCATCATCCGGCAGGGCGCAAACGAACGTATTCAGCGTCCCATTCGAGGCGTTATGCATGAGATTCGGAACGCCCGTATAAAATCCGTTGTCCTTGACCCGGATCTCAGAGAGCATCTGGCTGCTCCGGATCTTGTCCGAAGTAATACTGTAGATGTCGGTCAGGTTGATCGCAGCCGAAACATCTTCCACACCGGGCAATGCTGCAAGATCTTCCTTCAAAGAAAATGGCATCCCGGACGTTCTTCCGTTCATCTTGATGGACAGACAAGCATACGGCGCATCCAGATTATAAGGCAGCATGACACGCCATCCGACATAAAGGCAGCTGACTGCGATCAGCAAGACCGCACAGCCGACACCGACCTGCGGTGCAAGCGGAAGCTGCGCCAAACGGAACTTTTTGGCCTTGCTTTCCTTCTTCTGTGCTGCCTTTGGGCGGGTCAGAACAGCCGGAAGGAATGCACCCAACAGCACAGCAATCAAAAATAGTACGGCAAGTAGGATCAACGATGCAAAAGGAACTGCAAAGAACGAAAGCTGTTTTTGCAGTCCAAGCCCTATGGCGGCAGCACCACACCCAAGAGCAAAACCAAGGAAAACTGCCGCAAGACCTGCAAAAAGAGCTTCCCACAGGCACATCCGGTGCAAGTCCTGTTTTCTTGCGCCAAGGATCTGGAATGTATGCAGTGTCTGCACTCGTTTATGAAGCACAATCACAAAATACTGCGCAACGGCAAAGAAGCTGACCAGGATCGCGATCATCAGCAGGAACGTCAACGAAGAAGACACCGTATCTTCCTGCGGATAGGCATATTCATTTGCAATGAGATCCGGGTCATCCGATGCAGTACCTACGGTGTCGGCATTCAAATCGTAGAAGGTCTGGAATTTTTGCCCAGCCAGTGCAAGCGGCTCAGCGACAACTGCACTGACCGTCAGGTTGCTGCCAAGATTCCAATAGACGTCATAGGCCGGAAGAACACCACACAGGGTATAGGTCTGTTCCACGATCTTACCGGAACTGGATAACGGGTCATAATCATTGTCTGCGACCTTCAGCGTGATCGTCTGCCCCAGATCATAGGAACAGCCCAACGCATCCAACAACGTTGTCGTCATAGCGATCTCATCCGGTTGTGCAGGAAAGTTTCCGCTGATCGGCACGATACGCCCCAGTTGTGCAAAGGCGCTGTCTACGGTTCCGATACCGCCCGCCAGCCCATTGTCTGCACCAAGAACGATCCCATTCTGAATTGCCGTGCTGACTTTTGCGGATGCGGGCAGATTCTCCCGCACCTGTGCAGCATCCGTGTCCGTATCCGATAATCTCAGGTATTGCCACTCACCGTACAGCTCGCATCGGGTATCCTGCAGCGCCTGGGCAGAGCTGCCAGAATAAATCGTGGCTGCTGTCAGGAACGAAAAAACCATCGTCAGCAGGATCAGCAACAGGCTGGTTTGCTTTTTCCGCCCACGCATCCCATGGAACGCCAAAATAAGAGATGGGTTTTCTTTGCCTTTCATAAAACACCTTCACCTCCGCTTTTCATTCTGATCAACTGTTTCTATCCAATTAACGCAATTCCCGCTCTTTCGTTACAGCTTTCAAGAGAATTTTTTTATTTTTCTTTTTGTTCATCAATTTTTCAGGGCACACAAACGAAAAAGAGCATCAAGTCCAACGACTCAACGCTCTTTTATTGTCCAGTCATCCTGCACATCACTGTGCATCCACTTTGATTCCTGGCAGGGAGTTCCAGACACAAAAGGTCATCCGATGCCGTTTTCTATGCATCGGATGACCTTTTGGGGCAGCGTTTCCGTTTAAGCCACCCTGGTCTTTCTCAGATACCCCCATGCTGCCAGTCCAACGAGCAGAACGATCTTGATCGGTGCCGATGCCAGCAGTACATCGGCCTGAAAGAAGGCATGCCCGCCTGCATAGAGAAAATCAAAACTGATCATTTTATACATCAATGCGTTGGAAAGCCCAATGCCTCCTGCCGGAAGCAGGGTGGACAGCCATTCTCCAAAGGAGCCCGGCACGACCATATAAACGATCAGCGGTGCCACCACACTGATCAGCGCCACAGACAAAGCGGTCAGGTTGTTCTTGGCCCATACGGATGCCATCAGCACAAAGGCCACCTCCGCAAAGAAGATCAGGAAGTTTGCCACCAGCATGACCCACTCCATCTGGCCAACGGTATACGGCAGCAGGCTGGTCACAGAAAACAGCCATTGCACGGAAGTTTGGGTACTTTCCCAACCAAACAGAGCATTCGTGACCAGGATCCACACCACGCCGCAGAGCAGATACGCCGCCCCTGTGATACTGAACGCCGCCGCCAGCTTTGCCGCTGCCAGCCGCAGACCGCCGTTTTTTGTGCACAGTTGGATGTCCTGCGCCCCGGTCTGTGCATCCGATGCAAACACCGGGGCCGCAATCACCGCGCACAGCAGGGTGAGCAGCAAGCTCAACAGGGTCTGGTAATCCATTGCGTCTGAACTGACCCCAAATGAATAGGTGAACGGTTTTTGTACAGCATCGAACTTTTTCTGTGCAATGGCCTGCGCCTGCTCATAGCCGGGCTTTCCGCTTTGTTCCAGCCAGATCACCGATTCCAGCCGTTTGGGGAGCTGGCTGTAAAAGTTCTGCATATCCTCTGCGGTCAGCCCCATCACGCCCGGTGCCATGCCGGTTTTCAAGTCGGCAAAGGCTTCCTTTGCGTTGTTCACAAGAGGCTGATACCGGGCAAGTTCTTTATAAAATACCTCGACCGGGATATCGTTGATGGAGCTTGCATCATACTGCCGGTACACCCGCTGATAGGCTTCCAGTGCTTCCTGCATGACATCCGGCGTGATGGTACCGGATACCTGCTGCTCCTGCCGTTTCCGGATTGCTTTCAGACCCGTGTAACGCACTTCGTTTCCGCTGGCATCCAGTTCCGTCCAGCCGATAAAGGTTACCGGCAGATATGCCATGACCACGGCCAGCACCAGTGCAATGGCCAGCAGAATAGCTGTCATACGGGTTTTGCACACACGTTTCAATTCCAAACGATACAGGTTCATTTTGCTTCCTCCATTTCCTCTGGGAACAGCCACAGATACAGATCTTCCAGCCGGGGCTGTGCCGGGACGCTGTCCGGCAGCTGCGGTGCATCCGCCAGATACCGCAATGTTACCGTTCCGTCCGGCTCGTTGCGCAGGTTCACCACCCGCAGCCGGTGTTCCCACCGGGCAAGCTGTTCCATCGGGATATTCCCCTGCCAGACCTTGGCTTCGATCTGCTTTACCAGCCCTTCGGTGGTGTCCTGTGCAATGATTTTGCCAGCCTTCATCACGGCATTTTCGGCCGCAATGTATTCCACATCCGAAACGATATGCGTTGAAATAAGAACGATCCGTTCCTGCGCAAACTCCGACAGCAGATTGCGGAAGCGCACCCGTTCTCCGGGGTCCAGCCCTGCCGTGGGCTCATCTAGAATTAAAATTTCCGGGTCGTTGAGCAGTGCCTGTGCGATGCCAACCCGGCGCTTCATACCGCCGGAAAGCTTTATGATCTTTTTGCGGCGCACCTCAGTGAGGCTTACCCGCTCCAGCAGTGCGTCGATCTGCCGGGCAGCCTCTGTGCGCGGCAGACCCTTGAGCGCCGCCATATATTCCAGATAGTCCTGCACCGTGAATTCCGGGTAAAACCCGAATTCCTGCGGCAGATACCCCAGCTTTTCCCGGTAGGCCGCACCAAGCGTTCCAATCTCCACCCCATCGCACAAAATCCGGCCACTGCTGGGCCGCAGAATGCCCGCCAGCATCCGCATTAAGGTTGTTTTGCCTGCACCATTCGCCCCCAGCAGTCCCCACACACCCGGCGTGAGCGTGATGGACACATCATCCACCGCCGTTTTATCCCGGTATCGCTTTGTAATATTCTGAATTTTCAGTTCCATGACTTGTTCCTTTCAAGCTTCTGCAATATATTCTGACCGGGCGGCAAGCCGGATGCACTGCAGCACCATGCAGAGCACCAGCACGCCCGCCGCCAGCGGCAGACCTTTCGGCAGTTCCGATAATTGCACGAACCGCAGCAAACACAGCTGCCCTGCAAACAGTGGTACAGCCCCGGTCATCATCCATTCCGGGCGCACCCAGCGCAGCAGCAGAAGCAGCTCATTGTTTGCGGTCAGGAATGGCACGGTCAGCACCGCCAGCAGTTGCCCGATGCTCCATGGCACGGCTGCCCGCACATTGAGTACCAGCACTCCCAGCAGGATCGTTTCCCCCGCCAGCAGCAGCAAAAACCGCATCACCAGCGGACGACCGATTCCTGCATATGTGGCACGTTCCAGTTCAAGCATCTTATATTGACTTGCCCGGTATAAAAACGGCAGACCGAGCAGGGCTGTCAGCATGGCAAGTGTGCTCAGACCAAACAGTGCATTGCGTAATGTCCATGCCTTCTCCCACAGGGCAAGTTCCCGACCCACACTGTACAACGCCAGTGCCGCCATTGCTTCCAGCGCCCAGACCTTCCAGCCCAGCAATTTGAACTGGCAGTGCAGCTCACGCCAATCACTCCGTTGTTTTACGACATGTTCCGCCCGGCAGCGGCGCAGCAGCGTTTTCGGTGCGGCTGTGTCAAGCTCTGTCGCCAGTGCTCTGGACAGTTCTTTTTCAAAGGCTCGATTCATCTCCAGTCCTCCTTTTCCAATTGCATTTTCAAGGTTTTCAATGCGGCACGCAGGCGGGACTGCACTGTGCGCAGGGGCAGACCTGTGATCTGCGCGATCTCCCGCAATTTAAGCTGTTGTGCGAACCGCAGCAATACCAGTTCCCGCTGTTCCGGCTCCAGCTGGGCCGTCAGCGCTCGCAGGTTTGCTTTCTCCTCTGCCGCAGCAAAGCCGCTTTCCTGATAGACGGGTTCGCCCGGCAAGCTTTCCAGCGATACCTCCGTCCGCTCCATCGTACGGTTCAGATCGATGCAAATGTTTTTTGCGATTTTGTACAGAAAGGGACGGAATGCCCCCTGAAATCCACCACAGGAATCCAGCCAGCGCACCGCTTTCAAAAAGGTTTCCTGTGCTGCATCCTGCGCCTGCTGTTCGTCTGCTGTATGCCAACGGCAATAGTTCAGAATTTGTGGATAGTACGCTGCAATCAGAGTGTCCAGCGCACCCGTATCTCCGCTCTGCGCTTTCCGCAGCAATAATTCTGTCTGGATACGGTTCACCCCCTTCCTGTCTATTAAAACGTTCCACATCATCAAAATGATTTCCGTTTTTTCAAAAATTTCAAACAATCGTCTTTATCCTGTTCTTATAAGCTTTGTCATCCTAAAGAGCCTTATGCTTTTTCTCGTCAAGAGGGCTGGCTCCCGCAAGATAGAGGAGCCTTGCCCCGACAAGTCCGCGTTTGCGCAGGCGGAACAAGCTCATCATGCAAACAAAGAAAAACAGAGCGTTCCCGCTGGGGAACGCCCTGTCAACCTTATCGTCTGTGGATTTTTGCAGGGTGCGTCCGGCAGGGCGCCCCCTGTTTTTGTTTTATCCGAATCTGCCTGCGGACTATTCTTCTGGCGAATCATCCGCTTCAACACGCAGCATCCGGTAGCCGACCCCCACATGGGTCTGAACCAGATGCAGAGAATGTGCGCCTGATTCCAGCTTTTTGCGCAAAGATGCCATGTAGACACGCAGGGATGCAATGTCGTTTTCTTGCGAGCTTCCCCAGACTTTTTGCGTAATCGCCGTATGGGTCAGAACCTTTCCTACATTGTGCGCAAGGACACAAAGCAGCTTATATTCGATTGGGGTCAGATGCAGTTCTTCATCGTTCAGCCAGACACAGCCGGCAGCAAAATCAATTTTCAGCGGGCCATTTACAAAAACGGAGCTGCTGACCTCACCGGATGCCTGCAAATTCAGCCGCCTTTGCGTCACGCGCAGGCGAGCCAGAAGCTCATCCACTGAGAAAGGCTTCGTCAGATAATCGTCTGCGCCCTGATCCAGTGCTTCGATCTTATCGGAATCCTCACTGCGGGCACTCAAAACGATGATGGGTAGATTCGACCACTCCCGGATGCGGCGGATCACCTCAACGCCATCAATATCCGGCAGTCCGAGATCCAGCAGCATAATATCCGGGTTATGGCTGGACGCCATCATCACAGCCATCTCTCCGTTGGCCGCTGTCAGGAATTTATACCCGTGTGCTTTCAGGGTGGTTGTGATCAGACTCCGTACCGATGAATCGTCCTCAACAACCAGAATCGTTGGTTTATTCATGAATACTTACCTCGCTTTTGGGAAGTTCAAAAGAGAATATGCAGCCGTGCGGTTCGTTATCCCGGAGAGTCAGGGTACCTTTATGAGCTGCAAGGATCGTTCGGCAGAGCGCAAGTCCCAGCCCCAGACTGCGGTGGCTGTCTGCAATCTGATTCTGCCCGGTAAAGAACATTTCAAAGACCTGCGCTTTATTCTGCTCCGGGATACCGGGGCCATCATCGGATACATCTACCACGATATTACTGTTTTTTGCATACGCAGAAATATTGATCCGGGAGCCTTTCTGCGTGTATTTGATGGCGTTGTCCACCAGATTGATAATGACCTGCATGATAAGCCGTGCGTCCATGTCGGCAAGAAGAATTTCATCCGAATAAGTCGTTGTGATGATATGCTCCTTGCTTTTTCGGCTGATATGCCGCAGCGTTTCCTCGACCACCTCATCCATGAGCTGCGGAGAGATTTGAAGATTCATCCGCCCATCCTCAATGCGGGTGATGGAAAGCAAATTTTCCACCAGACCGATCAACCACTGTGCATCATCAAAAATATCCGTACAGATCTTTGTCCGTGTTTCTGCATCCAGCGTTTCCGCATTGGAGAGCAGATTACTTGCATTGCCTGAGATGGAGGTCAGCGGCGTCCGAAGATCATGGGAAATGGTTCGCAGCAAATTTGCCCGAAGCTGTTCATTCTGTGCATGAACAGTGGCTTGCTCCTTTTCCAGTGCAATGCGACGGTTTTCCACTGCCAATGCGCATTCACCAAGGATCGACAGCAGGACGCTGTTTTCAAACGCATCCATGGAGCGTTCCGACAGGTCGATGCCGATAACACCAAACACACCGCTGCCTGTACGAATCGCAAAGTACAGTCCTTTTGCATCGGTGCAGTAATCCGTCGATGCACCCGAACGCTTCTTATTTGCAAAGCACCACTCCGCGGCACTGCGTTCCGGCGCAGAATCAAAACGGAGTCGGCTGCTTTCTTCCACTGTGTTAAAAATTTGCCCCTGTCCAAGAGAACCATCCTGCTCTGGATACACGATCAGGTTCCGGTTTAGCAGTTTGGTAAGCTGCGCTGCCGTCAGGGATAAAATTTCGTCTTCGTTGGTCGCTTTCTGCAAAAGCCGGCTGGTATCAAACAGCACCTTCGTCCGAAACGCCGCCTGTGCAGACATTTTTGCCTGATCTTTCAACCGGGTCGTCAGCGTACAGGTGACGATGGCAGAAGTCAGCATCAGCACAAAGGTGATTTGATACCCCGGATCATAGGCATGGAATGTCAGTCTTGGCTCCGTCAGGAAGAAGTTATAGAGCGCAACGCTGGCGATCGAACCCAAAACGCCGCAGGAATAGCCAGATGTTGTAAGAGCCGTGAGCAAAACACCCAACATATAGAACATAATGATATTGTAGCGCGCAAAGTCCAGTTGCAGGAACAAAAATCCAATCACCGTGATGCAGGCTAGAATCCCTGCCGTAATCAGCAGATCACGGAACGATGGGACGATGGAACGGGCAAACAGCCTTCTGCCAGAGCCGTAATCCTGCTCAACTGCTGCATCCGGGATGATATAAATATCCAGATTGGGCGCAGTCAGCGTCAATTTTTCAGTCAGTGACGGTCCACTCCAGAAATGGCGGCGATGTACGCTGGAGCGCCCCAGTACGATTTTTGTAATGCCGGAGATCCGGGCAAACTCTGCGATCTGCTGCGAAATGTCATCGCCGTAGAGGGTCGTAATATCTGCGCCCGCCTGTTCCGCCATGTGGATATGCTGCTGCAAGCGCTGTTTGTCCTGCGCACTCATCCAGTCGGCATCCGGTGTTTTGACATACAACGCAGTAAAAGAGCCGCCGAAAGCCTTTGCCATTGTTGCCGCCGTCCGCACGATCTTTGCATTGGAGGGAGAGGACGACAGACATGCCAGAATATGTTCGGTGGGTGGGTTGTTCCGATTCATGAAGATCACCTGCCTTGCCCACAGTATAGCACAATTTGATGGTCACGACCACCAGCCACGTCTTTTTCCTTCTTGGCGAATGATCTCCTTTCGTATGTGATCCAGCGCATCTGCTGCCCAAAAGCCACTCAACATGACTCCAAGAACCATCAACAACAAAACGACATCCATATGATCCGTCCTATCTTTTTAGAGCCGGAAACACTTCTGGATCGATGCGTATTTTCCCAAAACCAGCATACTTTC
>OGUG01001167.1_pt1 | contig 10509 bp, 10 predicted proteins | sample 1573711 | NCBI WGS metagenome assembly OGUG01 (sample SAMEA2582006, study PRJEB24529) | metagenome | biome: Human gut stool | place: China | collected 2011 | reverse complement strand
TGAGTTATACATTAATTCTATTGTAGGAAGACCTTCACCATTTTCATAGCCAGCTTCTTTTAATAATTCTTTAGCTTTTTCTATATTTCCATCCATGTCAGAAGGATCATAATATTCTTTCCATTGTTTACGTAAATCATCAAGATAATCTAATTCATGATCATACTGTGTAGGATCTACAGAACTAAATGAATTATAGAAATTATGTTTATCTTCCCAAGATTTTTTATCATCTTCAGATACATTTTCTTCTTGATGCACTTCTACTATATTATCCAAATGATACTCAACAGAGTTTGGACGTTTTCTAGACATTTGTTTTAGTGCTTTATTACGATAATCATCCATATCATCAGACTTTAAAGCTTCTTCATCTAATTCTGCATCAAGACTTGCAACATAGTCCTTCCACTCATTGACAGCTTCTACATAGTCTTCTTCATCACTAAATTCACTTGGATCAACAGGATATTGATGATTTGGATCATATAGTTCCAGCCAATGCATTCTTTCATCTATTTCATATTGATACTCATAAGGTGAATCATAATCTAGAGGATCAATACAGTAAAATTCATTTTCTGGGTCATACTTTTCTTTTATTCTCTTTGTTAGAGCATCTAGATAAGTATCTTCATTCTTATAGTTTTGTGGATCAATATCAAAGTCACCATATTTAAATACTTCTTCAATCCATTCAAGGTGTTCTAAACATATATTAACTGCTTTTTCATAGTCTTCAAAATTATCATATTTAGATACATCAACATAATGATCACATTCATCAAATGGATCTGCTTCAGATTCCCAATCATCACGTAATGCATTTAAATAGTCTTCTTCAGTATTATACCAATCTACATCGACAAAAAATCGTTGGTGAGGATTATATTTTCTCACCCATCTATCTTTGTTTAGATCTTTAATTGTTTGAAATAGTGTTGATATTCTTCCCATAGTATCACCTTATTTTTTAAAGAGTTATAATCATATGAATTTACATTAAAACAATTGCCTGGATTATATATTTCAGCCCACTTGTCCTTATTTACCATGTTAAGCAATTCATTTATTCATTGTAATCTCATATACTAAATTATATAAAGTTTTTACTTGTACCTCCATGAAAAACGTAAAATGTAGAATTATTCTTGTGTTCATCTAAACTTTTGGACTTTTTTCTTATTTACAATTTCATTTTTTTCATCCACAATTGACTTTCTATGACATATGGGTTATATTGTATTTGCGATCAGATTGCAGATACTTGTGAAGCCTGCGATCGGGGGAGGGTGCCGAGGCCCCTCTCCTTTTTTTATTTGGAACATTTTGCAGCGAGGTACATATGAGCAAACCGTTTATTACATATACCGCACAGGTTGAAAAACTGAAAAATGAAAAAGATCTAGTTATTACAGATGATGACTTTGCGGTAGAATCCTTGCAAAATATCAGTTACTATGCACTAATTGGCGGATACAAGCATCCTTTTATTGATATTCATACCCGCAAATATATTAATGAAGCATGTTTTGAAGATATAGTTGCTCTTTATGAATTTGATGAAGAGTTACGTGGAATATTCTTTAAATATTTATGTCGTGTAGAAAGAAAAATGCGTTCGTCCATTTCTTATCATTTCTGTAAAAAACATGGAGAACGTCAAGAAGAATATCTTAACTCCAATAATTACGGCAATATTCCAAAAAATAAAAATGGAATTACTAAATTAATCAAAATGCTAGATATGATGGCTAATAAAAATAAGGATCATGAATATCTTGTTTATCAGCGTAACAAATATCATAATATTCCGTTATGGGTGATTATGAATACCCTTACTTTTGGTCAGATATCCAAAATGTTTGAATTCTTACCTCAAAATATGCAAGGAGCAATTTGTCAGGATTTTGGAAATATCAAGAAAAATGAAATGATAAAATATTTAAAGGTATTAACACTGTACAGAAATGTATGTGCTCATAACGAAAGGTTGTTTTCATATCACACATATATTGACATTCCAGATACATTGTTACATAAAAAATTAGGAATTTCTAAAAACGGTTCAAAATATATATATGGTAAAAATGACTTGTTTAGTGTAGTCATTACTTTTCGTTATCTACTTCCAAAGACTGATTTTTTACTGTTTAAAAAGCAATTATGGCATATTTTTGACAGATATCAAAAGCAGAATTTAAATTTGAAGTTGAATGATCTTTTTGAATATATGGGATTTCCGTGTAACTGGAAAGAGATAACAAAATTTCGCAAAATATAAGTGGAGATATGAGTAAAAATATTTCCGCTAATATTTAAAGCTATTATATTTTTAGCGATTTCTTCGAACTATTCAACCCATCCACACAATTAAACAAAAAAAATTCTCATATTAAATTTTTTCATAGACCAGGCGGGGATACTTCACATGTACCGGCTTCCTCTTTGTAATGGAAAAAGTATTGCGTAAAGTAAATAAATCAGTATCATATATTTATACACACAAATAACGGAAAAGATATAGAATACAAACGGTATTTACAGGGCAAATCAAATTCGATGTAAATCGGTTTGATTTGCCCTCGTTTTTTAGTTCGATATTGCAGAGTATCACTCCACAGACACGCAGTACGAACAAGTCTATAATTCCTTGATTTTTTCATTCATTTTTCTGACATCATTGCGATAGTGAAGCATGAAGCCTCCCCAAATTATAAATGCCAAAGCTATTTGAAATATGGCTGCAATAATTCCGTGGAGGATAGAACTTGTTCCTCCTATCCATCCGACAGTATATGCGACGATTGTATAAATAACACAGCCTGTTCCCATGTGGATAATTACTTTAAATGGCGTTGGAAGATTGTCTTTGTGATAAATCATGGTCGGAAGTCCAAAACCCAGACCCACAATTAGGCATCCGATAACCATTTTGGAAAATTGGTAATTATCTAAACTGAAATTACCGTCATAGGCGATGTCAAATACCATTCCTGTAACACAGAAAACGGTTAATGCTATACCAATGCTGGTTATAGTGTTTTTAATCAAATTTTTCATAGTTTCTCTCATTTTTGTCCTCCTATAATCCAAGATATTTTTTAAACTCAGGCAGATATTTTCTTGATACGTAATCCTTACATCCGTTTTTTAGTTTCAAAAGAAGAGTGCCGCTAAAACCAGCCTCGACATTGCTCATATAAGACAGATTGACCAAAGTTGATTTAGAAATTTGCATAAATCCGGCACCAAGCTGCTGTTGCATTTCGTACAGTCTTTTTCGGGAATGGTAGCGGTGTTCTTTGCCATAAATAATAGTATCCTTGTTTTCTACCCTTACCATGTATATTTCTTTTGGCTGTAAAATGACAATATCATTTTCGTTTTTAAAAGCTGTAATGGGGCTTTCATTTGAACCGAATATATCAAGGGTACGCTGGATGCTGTCAGTGATTTTATCTGCATATATTATGGCATATGGTTCGCTGTATTCAGGGGAAAGTTCTATACTTACCTTCGTGTAAAATCCTCCTTTCTTTTTGGTGAGTTAATCATACAATATTTCATATATAATGTCTCGCATTTGGATGTAAGTAGCGAAAAAACATGTGTAAGATGCGTTAAAGGAGGATAATCCTGATAAGTTCCGCTATCGGAAGATATGTGAGTCTGCACACCGTACGGCACAATCAACATTTGACATGTTGGAAGTTTTAGTGATTAATATTTCTTTAATTTTGTCAGCATACTATTTACATAGTACAAATAGTAATGTACTTTAAAAAAGTACAGGACAGTACAAATAATCAGAAAGAGATATGATAACCATGAAGAAGAAATTAATTGCAATAATAGTTGGAATGATGCTTTGTGCAGAGCTGTTGGGCGGTTGTGGTAATAAAAATATAAACAAGGATAATATTACCACGGATACTGCCGAGGAGTCGAAACAGCAGGATTCGAATAAAAAACAGGAGCTGCCAACTGCAACATATATGGGTGGAAGCAATACCATTACTGAGGTGTGCGATGAGCTTGGTTCAGCCGGGGCATCGCATGTAGATACCTTTAAAGAATGGGTGACCGATTTTGTGGATTCAGCCGGGAAGAATGCAAAGCTGAAGGATACCTGGTCAGATGCATATAAAATGAAAGCAGATACTGTTAAATGTATGGATGGCTGGGAGAAAAAGCATGACTATTCAGATGCAGATTGCAGAATGACAGCTTTTCTTTTGCTGGATGGGCTGCTTCATGCACAGTCAACGGAAGATAGCTATAGTGGCACATATTTAATGTTTGATACGGAAGCAATAGATAATGTAGACAGGTATGAAATCATAAGGCAGAATAAAGACATGTTTACTACATTATACGGAGAAAAGAGCATTACGGATGATAAACATCCTGAAAAAACATTCTCTGACAACTGGAAAAAGTATGGATTTCAAATAGACAGTAATCGTATTTCACTTATTAGTATAGCAATATATGATCCGGATTCTGATGCTATGTTCGTGGGACATACAGGTGTATTGATAAAGTACAATGACTATTATTTGTTTGTAGAAAAAATAGCATTTGAGCAGCCATATCAGGCAACAAAGGTGAATAATATGGATGAACTATTAAGTATTCTTTCACTAAGACCTGAGTATTTCGGAGAAGAGAAAGAGGCTGGACCATTTGTATATAATAATGGAGACTATGTTGGAACATTAGAATTGCAAGGATAAATCGGAAAATGAAGTTAAAGAATAAAAAAAGCAGAAATATAATAGGTATTATACAAAGCTGTCTCATCTTTGCATTGGTTATTCTTGTTATTTTTATGATGATACAGATTAACCGGCTGCAAGGAACGGCAAGGGTAATAAATTACGCAGGTCTGGTACGTGGAGCAACACAGCGTGAAGTAAAATTGGAGATTACAGGATCCCAAAATGATGAGTTGATTAAATATTTGGATGATATTTTGAGCGGATTAAAATATCAGGATGGAAATTATGATCTGGTAAAGCTTCAGGACAAGGAATATCAGGATAAATTGCAGGTCCAGATTGATTATTGGAATAAAATAAAAAAAGAAATTGAAGCTGTAAGAAGTAACGGATATGAAAATACTGATATTGTCAATATGAGTGAGACTTATTTTAAGCTGGCTGATGATACTGTGTCTGCAGCGGAAAATTATTCAGAAAAGATTGCTACAAAGATCCGCACGATAGAGCTTTTGTCAGCACTTGATATGCTGTGTCTTGTGATATTGATTATTGTACAGACCATAATGGCAATGAAGATGGCAAGGCAAAATAAACTGTTAGAGCAAAGAGCATATACTGATGCACGTACAGGATTGCCTAATAGAAGTGCCTGTAAAGAAATTCTGAACAATAATGAGATAATCAGTTCACCTACGGCATGCATTATTTTTGACTTAAATAATTTGAAGTTTATTAATGATACAATGGGGCATTCGGCAGGAGACCGGCTGATAGTAAAGTTTGCCGGACTTTTGCGCAGAGTATTTCCTGAAAAAGATTTTGTGGGAAGATATGGCGGCGATGAATTTATGGTAGTCATTTATGACACAGATAAAGCGGAGGTTGATGAAATCCTGAAATGCTTATGTCTGGAAAAAGATAAATTAAACAACACCGGAAATGAACTGCAAATTGATTACGCTTGCGGATGGGCGATATCGGAGGATTATAAGGAGAGTACATTACAAATATTATTTGATAGTGCTGATTCTTATATGTATGAAAATAAACAGTTATGTAAGAAGCAAAATCAATGAGTAAAAGCAGATACCATAATTACCGCTGATGCAGTATACTTATCCTTACCGGTCCGTTATTGTGCTTTATCAGGTGTCTGTATATCACAATCCCTGCGATTATGAAGCAGCCAATCTGGATTGAGGCTGTTTTTATAGTCAAAAGGACATTGAATGCAAAAAAACCAAATGTCAGAATAGATCTGAGCGAATGTGGATTTATTATTACTACAACTGAAAAGAATATAAAGAAAAATGCTAGATAGACAGCCGGATGCAATTCCGGAAACAGGCCCAAAAGGACTCCGAAGGAGACGGCAATAGCTTTACCGCCTTTTTGTTTTTGTAAAAAAGGAAATGCATGTCCAAAGACAGGTGCAACTAAAACAGGTACAAACAGAAGTGAGTTTATATCTAAGCATTTCTGACCAAGATACACCGGGATAAATCCCTTTGCAAGCTCACATATGAGTGATAGTATTCCGCATAAAAAGCCACCATACATAAATGCGTTGCTCACACCAGGATTGTGGTCATCGGGAAGTGTGCAGATATCAATGTTTTTTAATAGTTTTGGTATCCAGTAAGCAAAAAGAGTGCTTCCGAGTACGAAGCCTAAGAGTGTAAATAAAAAATATGGCATGATAATTTCCTTATAGTTTTATAGTTACATGGTTTTATAGTTAGTCAGTTGTATCAGTGTGAGCCAGTTCTTCAAGCAGACCAACAATCTGTATGGCAGCATAGGGCTTTCGCTCACGGCGCTGTGCACGTATCATTTCTGCATTTAGCTCTTTATTTTCTATCATTATTTTCCCAAGCTCAATCTGCTTTGACAGACGCTTTGATGAGACAGAAAGATGACGTTTTTTGAAAAATGCAACATTTGCTGCCTCGCATCCGGGGATTGGAGCAGTGTGTACAATCGGTATATTTTTTACCAGTGCCTCAGTTGATGTGAGGCCGCCTGGCTTTGTATAAATTACATCACAGGCATCCATAAAAAGTGAAACCTGATTGGTGTAGCCTATTACGTGTACACGTTTGTTGAACTTAAACTCATTTTGCAGTATGCGTTTTATTTTAGTATTGTTGCCGCAAATGATTACAATATGCTCATTATTATGGCATCTTATTGCAAGCTCTGCGGCAAAGACAGCAAGCTTGCCAAAACCCATGCTGCCACTCATCACAAGAAAGATAGGCACATCGGATGGCAGATGTAATATTGTTCTTGCAGCAGCTTTAGCAGTCCTTGTACAGAAGGCCTGTCGTACCGGAATGCCTAATGGCAGCAGCTTGTTTTCAGGAATACCACGTTTTGCAAATTCATCGGTCAGATCATCGTGTGGAATAACATAATAATCCATATTTGTCTCTTCCCAGAATGGGATACAGGTGTAGTCGGTTCCTACAGCAACGGCAGGGATATGAAGCAGATTTTTTCGCTTCATGCAGCTCAGGGTCTCAGCAGGGTACAGATGAGGTGTGACGACAGCATCAAAGCCGTTTGATTCAATGTATGCTGATAGCTTTTTACAAAGCAGGGCATTGGCAAAATAGACAGGGGATTTACGTTTATCACTCGATATCAGCATGCCAACCTTATAGAGTAGTCCGAAGAAAAACGGAATATGCTTTACAATGCCTATATATGCTCCTGATACTGCGTGCGATGTTCCTTTACCCGATAAGAGAAACATATCTATCATTGTCACAGAATGTCCTTTATGCTCTGCCGCTTCTTTTATAGCTTTACCGGCACTGTTGTGTCCCTCGCCGGTGTCACAGGATAAAATAAGAATTTTCAAACCGTTTAATTCCTTCCTAAATAAAATATGCGATAAGTGTACCATAATTTTTTAAAATAATCTACAGTGCAATAAAAGGTTGACATATCTCAGTTCAAAGCTTATTGTGGTAGCTGGAATGTACAAAATAGTATAATTATAAACTACAGATTACTGATATGACGGAGGCTTAACTTAAGATGGAAAATTTAATGTTTTGTCTAAATGCCACAGGACCTATTTTTCTGATGATGGTGTTTGGACTTTTTCTTCGCAAGGTGGGGATTTTGGACGAAGACTTTGCAAACAGGATGAATAAGTTTGTGTTTAAGATTCCTTTACCATTTTTGCTGTTTAGTGATCTTGCAGCAGTTGATTTTTCAAAGGTTTGGAACATTAAGTTTATAGTATTCTGTTTTGTGGTTACGCTGATAAGCATTACAATATCAACACTTGTTTCCTGTTTGTGGAGGGATAAATCCATACGGGGCGAGTTTATACAGGCCTCATACAGAAGCAGTGCGGCACTGCTTGGAATAGCTTTTATCCAGAATATCTATGGAAATGCAGGCATGGCACCCGTCATGATTATAGGAAGCGTACCGCTTTACAACGTGATGGCTGTTATTGTGCTTTCATTTTTTAAGCCGGGGCAAAACGGAATAGACAGGGCAGTTCTCAAAAAGACATTTAAGGGAATAGTGACCAATCCGATTATTATAGGAATTGTTGCAGGACTTCTGTGGTCAGCTATAGGTCTGCCGTTTGCGGGAATACCGGCAAAGGCAGTAACGAGCGTTGGTAATATGGCAACACCTATGGGACTTATGGCCATGGGTGCCACCTTTGATTTGAAAAAAGCATCAGCAAAGGCGAAGCCTGCATTTGCAGCCACATTTATCAAGCTTGTAGGCTTTGTGGCTGTATTTCTTCCTATTGCGGTAGCCTTCGGGTTCAGGGACAGTGAGCTTATCGCAATTCTTGTGATGCTTGGCTCAGCAACTACAGTGAGCTGCTTTGTCATGGCAAGAAATATGGGACATGAGGGCGTTATCTCATCGACCACGATAATGCTCACGACACTGCTCAGTTCGTTTACGCTGACACTCTGGCTTTATATAATTAAAAGTCTGGGGCTTGTATAAAATGGAAGAACATAACTGTTGATTTGGTGGATAATTCCTCTTTACTTTAGCGTGATAATTTGCTAATATGTTAAAAGATTGTAGTTATTGAATAGTTTTGAATAATTACAATGATTATTTAACATATGGAGGAAATGAGCATGAGAAGAGGATTAGCACTTCTTTTGACAGCAACTTTAGCACTTTCAATGACTGCCTGTGGTGGCAGCAAGGGTGCAGGAACACAAAAAGGCGAAAAGGGCGATGGCATAACCTACGCAGTTGAGGCAGGCTCAGCTGGAGAGGCTGTGGCAAAGGAAAAGGGCTTTAATTACAATGCGGTTTCATCACAGGCTGATGCACTTATGGAGGTTAAATCAGGCACTTCTGATGCAGCAATTATAGACCTTTTAATGGCTGGAGCCATGATAGGAGAGGGCACAAGCTACCCTGATTTAGTACATACAACAGAGCTTACATCAGAAAAGTATGGTGTCGGATGCCGTAAGGGCTCTGATCTTGCTTCATATATCAACAGTGTACTCGCAGCTTCATATGCTGACGGCAGCATGCAGGAGATTGCAAAGAATTACGGAGTACAGGATTCACTTCTTGAGCAGGAGCCTTGTGAGTTCAAGCAGTCTGACAGCGACAGTGACGTGGATTATATCAAGTCACAGGGCAAGATGATTGTCGGTATCACAGAGTTTGAGCCTATGGATTACAAGGATAAGGACGACAAATGGATTGGCTTTGATGCTGATATGGCAAGACTTGTCGGTGAGAAGCTCGGTGTGGATGTTGAATTTGTAGTTATCGACTGGGACAACAAGGTTATGGAGCTTGATTCAAAGAAGATTGATGTTGTCTGGAATGGCATGACACTCACAGATGAGGTTACAAAGTCTATGGAATGCACAAATGCATACTGTAACAATGCACAGGTAGTTGTAGAGCGGGAGAAATAAAATGTTCTGGACTGTTACACAAGCACTTATGAGTGGTCTGTGGACCACCTTTGAAATATTTATACTGACACTTATATTTTCGCTGCCATTGGGGCTTGTATTCGCATTTGGGCTTTTGAGCAGGTTTAAGCCTGTCAAGGCTGTCATGAATGTGTTTGTATGGGTTATCCGCGGTACACCGCTTATGCTTCAGCTTATCATCATATTTTACGGACCGGGCTTATGGCTTCATCAGGCCATATGGAGTGGTGACGAGACAGGACGTATTACAGCGACGGTTGTAGCGTTTGTCATCAACTATGCATGTTATTTCTCTGTTATATTCAGGGGTGGCATAGAGGGAGTTCCGGCCGGTCAGAGAGAGGCAGGACAGGTGTTAGGCATGACAAAGCAGCAGATTTTCTTTAAAATTACTCTGCTTCAGATGATCAAGCGTGTTGTTCCGCCTATGTCAAATGAGATAATCACTCTGGTAAAGGATACTTCTCTTGCCAGAATTATTGCGGCATACGAGCTTACCTTTGCGGGAGCGGCGTTTATGAAGTCTGACGGACTTACATGGCCGCTGTTTTATACAGGTGTATTTTATCTCGTGTTTGTCGGAATCCTTACACTTTTATTTAATTATATCGAGAAAAAGCTGGATTATTTCAGGTAGGAGGAAGACATGGCAATTTTAGAGGTTAGAAATATAGAAAAACACTTTGGAAGGACTAACGTACTTGAGGATGTCAGCTTTTCCATGGAGGAGGGAAATGCTCTTGCCATAATCGGCTCATCGGGCTTATTATTAATAAAGAGAAGAATATAGCCTGTTTTTTCTTATTAAGGGATTTGAAAATGGT
>OGUG01001151.1_pt1 | contig 10584 bp, 10 predicted proteins | sample 1573711 | NCBI WGS metagenome assembly OGUG01 (sample SAMEA2582006, study PRJEB24529) | metagenome | biome: Human gut stool | place: China | collected 2011 | reverse complement strand
TTGTCGGGCTTCACAGGGCCTGTCCCCTCAGCCGCTCTTGATAAGTCGGTATTCAATTGGTACGCTCCATATTCTATCATTGCAGCGTCAGATTGTCAAGATAAGTCTCACTTATTTTAGACATTCCTTTTAAATTGATGGAGCATTTCCCTGCTCCGGTGCTGCATGGCTATCCCGGGCGGCGTGGAAGGCACGCTTTTCCGCGTACATCCGCTGATCCAGCTCCACCAGAAACTTCTCCACGCTGCCGCCCTCGTACTTTGCCACACCGGTGGAGAAGGACAGCTGAAAGCTGCCCGTCGGAGCGGTTTCGTTATAGTGCTGCACCCGCTGCTCGATGGCGGCGCAGGTCTTATCCAGTATCTCCTCCGAGCCGTGACGGATCAGCACCATGAACTCATCGCCGCTCATGCGGATGGCTACCGAGTTTGCTGCCAGCGCCCCGGACAGGATGTGCCCGATCTCCTGAATGGCGCGGTCGCCCTCGGCGTGACCGTAGGTATCATTGATCTCCTTGAAGCAGTTCACGTCCATCATGATGCCGTAAACGTCCTTCTCCTGCGTGGTGTGGATGCGGTCCAGACAGTAGTTCATGTACTTGCGCCCAAACAGGCCGGACAGTTCATCGGTATAGCCGCGCAGGCTGCGGGTCTGACTGTCCACAAGCACAAAAGCGATGGCTACCGAAAGCCAGCCAAAGGCCATGCCGTAAAATGCGCCCTGCAGCAGCGTGCCCACCGCACAGGTGACCACGAAGTAATACACCGGAAAAAATTCCACTGTAATGCCATCGCGCTTGGCCTTATGCACCTGCCACACGCTCTCGGCATAATAGCCGAACAGCAGCAGATACAGCAAAATGTTCAGCGGACCCCGATGGTAAACGTTGTCCGCCGAAATGGAAAAGATCCACCCCGTGCCAAAAAGGTTTGCCAGCAGCAACAGCAGAACCGCCAGCAGCGGCGCGCCCAGCAGCAGATGCCTTTTGCGCAGGCGTCCGGTGCTGCGGTAGACCCGAAAGTCCACATACAAACACCACGCATAGCCCACGCTCACGGTAGCGCCGGTGCAGACGGTGTTGGTCAGGTACAGCCAGAACCGGCTTGCCGCACCGGGCACGCCGTCCAGCAAAAAGCTGATTGTCTCTGTTGCCTGTGCCAGCAGCGTCACCACCAAAATCCGGCAGAACAGCTCTGTTCCCACGCTGTTTTTACTCTCGCCGCGCACCCGCAGTAAAAGCAAAAACTTACCAGCACCGCCCCTGTGCCATTGGCCACAAGGATCTCGGGTATATTCATTGCGTTTCCTCCTCTGCCCGCCTTACCCCATAAAGCGGGCAGCCTCCTATTTTATACAGTATCTATCTTATTATACACCCTGCTGCACCCTGCTTGCAAGGCTTGGACGCAAAAAAGGCCGCTGCACGGCAATTTGTGCAGCAGCCCTTGAGAAATCATCCTTTGCAGTTCAGCCAAGCCCGGAGCTTCGCCGAAATACTTTTTTTGCAGAAAGCTTAGTAGCCCTTTGCCTGCTCGCCGTTCAGGATCTTGACAGCGCGGGAGGTGCCCAGACGGTCAGCGCCCAGTGCAAGGAAGGTCTCCATATCCTCCACGGTGGAAATGCCGCCGGCAGCCTTGACCTTGCAGCGGCCACGCACGCCCTTGACCATCAGCTCCACATCGTGGAAGTTGGCGCCTGCGGTGGAAAAGCCAGTGCTGGTCTTGATGTAGTCGGCACCGGCCTCGCAGACGATGTCGCACATCTTTTCCTTCTCTTCCTCGGTCAGCAGGCAGGTCTCAATGATGACCTTCAGAATCTTATCGCCCACAGCCTGCTTCACGGCACGGATGTCCTCACGGACAGCATCGTACTCCTTGTTCTTCAGGCGGCCGATGTTGATGACCATATCCACCTCGGCTGCGCCGTTTTCGATGGCAGTCTTGGCTTCAAAGGCCTTGCTGGCGGTATCCATGGCACCCAGAGGGAAGCCCACCACGCAGCACACGGGGATGCGGCCTGCCATATACTCCACAGCCTGCTTGACGTAGCAGGTGTTGATGCAGACGGATGCGGTGTGGTTTGCAATGGCTTCGTCACACAGCTGCTGGATCTGGGGCCAAGTGGCCTCCGGCTTCAGCAGGGTATGATCGACATGGGACAGGATCTCTTCGCGGTTCATGTTCGTTCCTCCGTTGTTTTACTTGCTGGCACGGCGCACCTTTGCCATGCCCACAGCGCTCAGTGCGATCGCAGTCACCGATGCCGTTGCACCAATGATGCCCAGCACCAGACCAGAGACCAGGAATGCGAACCCTTTCAGACCACGTTTCATAATACCGTACCTCCTAAATTATATTGGATATTTTCTCCGCCTGCGGCGGAGAAAATATCTCACTTACGATTTTTAAAGATGATCAGCTTGCTGAACACATAGTTCAGCACCACGACCACCACGTTGGAGAATACCTTGACGCACAGACCCCACAGCTCCTGCGCGTTATAGCTGACAAAAATCGCCGTAGGGCCGTCTGCACCGCCAATGATGACAACACCCGCTGCCGATGCTGCTGCCGAAGCCGCCGCGCCGGTATAGCTTACCCCGGACGGGATAAAATGTCCGATCAGACCGTCCATCAGCGCCGCGCCCTGCGCAGCCAGCAGATTGCCACCCACGATCATGATAGCGGCATCCAGCACCATGGTGCCCAGACGGCAGGTGACAAAGGTGCCAAACTCTTTTGCCATGGCTTTGCCGGTGGTCTTGCTGCGGAACACGAACGCCCGGTTGGTGCAGTAGGCAAACAGGATGCACAAAGCGTTATCCAGCACATTGCCCCAGCTGTTGGCTGCGGTATAGCCGAACAGGCGGCTGAACAGCGCATACAGCACAATATTCAGCAGGGTGGTCAGCACGCCAAAGATCAGGTAACTGAGCACTTCCCAGTGCTTTTTGAAAAATTTACTCATGGCTTTGTTAACAAAAACAGCCCCGCCGCCGTTTTCCCGGCAACGGGGCTGCAGATCGCATTGTGTCAGAAGCTATGCTTTTGCACGAAGGGCTGATTACTCAGCGTCGTTGTTCAGCAGAGCCTTCATGGACAGGCTGATGCGCTTCTTGTCGAAGTCAACATCCAGCAGCTTCACATCGACCATATCGCCGACCTTCAGTGCGTCAGAGACCTTCTCAACGCGGTCATTGCTGATCTCGCTGATGTGGACCAGACCGTCAACACCCGGCAGGATGCGGACGAAAGCACCGAACTTGGTCAGAGACACGACCGGAGCATGGAAGGTGCTGCCGATGGGGTAGTTGTTCTTCAGCTGCTCCCAGGGGTTGTCCTCGGCCTTCTTGTAGCCCAGAGAAACCTTGTGGTTCTCGGTGTCGATGTCCTTGACATACACTTCGATGGTGTCACCAACGGAGACGACCTCGGAAGGATGCTTGATGCGGTTCCAGCTCAGCTCGCTGATGTGGCACAGGCCGTCAACACCACCGATGTCAACGAATGCACCATAAGAGGTCAGGCTCTTGACAACGCCGGTGTAGCTCTTGCCCACCTCAACGTTTGCCCAGAACTCCTCGCGCTTTGCCTTGTTCTGCTCAGCGGTCACCTTGTTGATGCTGCCGACGATCTTGCGGCCGGAGCACTCGGTGACGACCAGCTGAACGTGCTGGCCGACCAGAGCAGTGTAGTCCTCGTCGCGGCGCATAGTGGCCTGAGAACGGGGGACGAACACCTTGACGCCCTTGACGTTGACAACAACGCCGCCCTTATTGAACTCGGTGACGTCGCCCTCGACGACTTCGCCGGATTCAGCTGCCTTGGCGATCTCTTCCATGCCCTTGCGAGATGCGAGCTTCTTGCGGGAGAGCTGGATGACGCCGTCCTGATCCATAACCTTCTCGACGATGAGGTCCAGCTCATCGCCAACCTTCACCAGGTCTTCGACCTTGGCGGAGGAATCATCGGTCAGCTCGCTCAGCTTGACAAAGCCGGTCTGCTTCGCTCCGATATCCACCTGGATCTCGTTGGCAGAGATGCTGGTCACGATTCCTTTCACAATACTGCCTGCATGAACACGCTTTTCCTCGGATGCATTCAGCATCTCCTCAAAGCTCATGCTGTCATTGATTTCTGCGCTCATACTGTTAAGTACCTCCTCAATAATAGACGATGGCGTTGAAGCCCCGGCTGTCACGCCCGCCACTTTAACATCTGCAAACCATTCCGGCCGAAGTTCGCTCGCTGTCTCGACCGTTACGGCACGCGTGTGTTTTGCGGCGACCTGTACCAGCTTTTGGGTATTGGAAGAATGATGACCGCCAATGACAACAATGATGTCGCATTGTTGGCTGAGGTCTTCCGCTTCCTGTTGCCTCGCCCACGTCGCATTACATATTGTATCAAAAATTCGGGCGTTTGTATAGGCTTTTTTGAGAAACTCCGAACTTTCTTTCCATTTTGTCACCTGAAATGTGGTCTGTGCAACTGCAAAAAGGGGTTTTTGCGGGTCCGAGGGGCCTTTCCAGGCCGCAAGCTCCTCCAAATTCGCAAAAACGAACACCTCTCCGCGGGTGTGCCCCACGATGCCCTGCACCTCCGGGTGGGTCCTATCGCCCGCCACCAGCAGCACGGCACCCTCTTTTTCGGCCTGTGCGGCAATGCGCTGGATCTTCTGCACAAAGGGGCAGGTGGCATCGTGGTACGCGATGCCGCGCGCCTCCAGCTCGTCGTACACGCTGCGGGGCACCCCGTGGCTGCGGATGACCACCTCATAGCCATCCGGCACCCGAGGCACACTGTCGGCCACAAAGGCCCCCTTTGCCTGCATGTCGGCCACAGCCTGCGGGTTGTGGATCAGCGGGCCGAGGGTGGCCACCCTGCGCCCTTCGGCCAGCAGGCCGTAGGTCAGCTCCACGGCACGGTTCACGCCAAAGCAGAACCCCGCGGTCTTTGCAACTTTGATCTCCATTACGTTCTCCTCACCGTCCCATCTTCTCCCATGCATCCAGCAGGGCCTGCTTGTTGGCACGCAGTTTTTTCGTGTCGCGGCGGCCCTCCATGGCAAACTGTGCGGCAGGCATGGGTTCACCGTAGATCACCCGCACCTTGCAGAACAGGTGCATTTTCCCGTCCGGGGTGTCGTACAGGATGCGGCAGGGCACCACGTCCACCCCGGCCTCCGCTGCGATCACGAACAGTCCGCTTTTGGGGGGCAAGATCTTGCCTTCCTTTTCCCGGGTGCCTTCCGGGAAGATCAGCAGGGTCTTGCCCTCCTTGCAGGCCTCCACGGTCTGGGCGATGACGGCCACCTCGTCCTTGGTGCCCCGGACGCAGACGCCGCCGCAGCAGCGGAAGAACCAGCTCAGGAAGGCGTTGATCTCAAACAGTTCCTTTTTGGCAAAGATGACCATTCGCCCGCCCCACCGGGTGACCGCGATGAACACCGGGTCGATGGCGGAAACATGGGTGGGTGCCAGGATATAACCTTTGGTCTGCACCTTTTTCAGGTTTTCGCGCCCTTCCACCCGGATGCGGAAGCCAAGGTGCCACAGCAGCCATGCAAAGGGCAACAGAATGTAATATAGCATCATATTGTCGTCAGTTTTTCACTTTCTCCGCAATGATCTTCTTCATGGCGGCAAGGCTCTGCTCGAAGTCCAGCTCCGAGGTGTCCAGCAGCACGGCGTCCTCGGCCTGCTTCAGGGGAGCGGCCGCACGGTGGGTGTCCTGATAGTCCCGCTGCTTCACGTCGGCCAGAACTTCCTCATACGGGGTGTTGACGCCCTTTTCCTGATACTCTTTCCAGCGGCGGGCAGCGCGGGCCTCCGGGCTGGCGGTGAGGAAAATTTTGACAGTGGCATCCGGCAGCACCACGGTACCGATGTCGCGGCCGTCCATCAGCACATCCTGCTTTTTGGCCATGTCCCGCTGCATGCCCAGCAGGAAGGCCCGCACGGCCGGGTTTGCGCCCACGGCAGAAGCTGCCATGCCCACCTCTTCGGTGCGGATGGCGGTGCTCACGTCCTCTTCCTTTAAATAAACATGCTGCTCGCCGTCGATGAAAGCAAAGTGCAGCTCGATCTCCGGCAGCAGGGCGTTGACAGCCTCGTTATCCTTGGGGTCCTTGTCCGCACGCAGGGCATACAGGCCGATGGTGCGGAACATGGCACCGGTGTCCACATAGATGTAGCCCATCTCCGCCGCAAGGCGGCGTGCCAGCGTGGATTTGCCTGCCCCGGCAGGCCCGTCAATCGCAACAGATACCATTTTTATATCTCCTTTTTATTGTAGACTGAACGATTTTGAATGGCCGCCGCGTTCGCTCTGGCCATACTCAGCGGAATTTTAATTTTATTAAGTGTAGACCAGAAAAGTCTGCGGACTTTTCCGGTTTGTTTTTTCACAGAAAGGGCCGTGACCGGGAGACGGTGGTTTTCCAGTTGCTGCATTTGTCGGTTTCGGCTCCAATCGGTGAAAATGCGTTTGGAGCGCCCCGCAGGGCGCGACAAACGCCAAATCAAAATAAATTTTCCGCTGAAAATAGCCAGAGCGCGAGCGGAGGCTATTTCCAATCGTGTGATTGCATCGTACCGTTACAGGTGATTGGCAAAGCTCTGAGCCGTGCAGAAAGCAATCTGCAGGTTGTAGCCGCCGGTGTAGGCGTCCACGTCCAGCACCTCGCCTGCAAAGTACAGCCCCAGGGCCTTTTTGCTCCGCATGGTCTTGGGGTCCACCTCCCGCACCGATACGCCGCCGGAGGTGATGACTGCATGGGCCAGGTCGCCCCGGGCGTCGATGGACACCCGCCAGTGCTTGATGAGCTGCACCAGCTCCCGCTTCTGCTCCCGGGTGATCTGGTTGGCCTTGGTGGCCGGGTCGATGCCCCAGCGCGCCACCATGACCGGCTGCATGCTGGAAGGCAGCAGCTTGACCAGCGCGCCCTGGGCCGCATGGTTGGCCAGCAGGGCAAAGTCCCGGGTGATGCGGTCGTAGAGCTGCTCTTCGCTGAGGGCGGGCTTGAGGTCGATCTCCGCGTGATACTTGTGCTTTTTCATGTCGCCCAGGTGGCTGGACGCACTCAGGGTCAGCGGGCCGCTGATGCCGAAGTGGGTGAACAACATCTCGCCCTGCTCGTCAAAGATGGCCTTTCCGTCCTCGAACAGGGTCAGGGTGACGTTTTTCAACGCCAGACCCATCATCTTTTTGCAGTCGGGGTCGTGGCTCACAAGGCTCACGAGACTGGGCACCGGCTCCACGAGAGTGTGCCCGGCCTGCCGGGCCAGCTTGTAGCCGTCACCGGTGGAACCGGTGGTGGGGTAGCTCACGCCGCCGGTGGCCACCAGTACGGCATCTGCCCGGTATTCCCGGCCCGAAGTACCCCGCACGCCGATGCAGCGCAGGGCCGGGCCGGCCTTTTTCTTTTTGGGATGGCGCGGGTTCTCCGGCACAGCGGGGGCTTCCTCCGCTTCCGGCGGCAGCTCTTCCAGCAGCAGCTTTCCGGCACCGTCGTGCACGAGCTCGGCGTCCTGTGCATACCGCAGCAGGGCCTGCCGGATCTCCTCGGCCTTGTCCGACACCGGGAACACCCGGCGTCCGCGCTCCACCTTCAGCTCCACGCCAAGGCTCTCGAACAGCTCCATGGTCTTTGCGGGTGGGAACGCCCCCAGCGACGAGAACAGAAAGCGCGGGTTCGTGCGCACATGGCGCAAAAACTCTTCCGCCGTGCAGTCGTTGGTCACATTGCAGCGGCCCTTGCCGGTGACCAGGATCTTCTGGGCCGGTTTGTCCATGTGCTCCAGCACCGTTACCTGATGCCCCTGCCGCACGGCAGCACCCGCCGCCATCAGGCCTGCCGCACCTGCGCCTACGATCAACACCTTTGCCATCTGTTTTCCTCCCAAAAAGCCTAGTTCTACATTTATATCATACCAGAATCGCCCCGCAAAAGCAATGTGCTGCGGGCAGGCTCAGAGCAGCTCGGCCAGAATGCTGTTCTGCACGATGAGTCCCGCCGGGGTCAGGGCCAGGGTGGTGCCATCGAAGGCGGCATAGCCGTTTTTGACACAGTTACGGATAAACGCCAGCTGCACCGGGGAAAACTCTTTTCCGTACAGGGCCTTGTACTGCGGCAGCGACAGGCCCTTGCGCAGGCGCAATTGCAGGATCAGGTAATCCTCGGCCCCGCAGCCGCCGTCCATCACCGGGGCGGCGTTGTCCTGCAGGAAAGCCGCCGTGTCGGCGGGGTAATAAAACCGCTTGCCGCCCATGCAGGAATGGGCCGCCGGGCCAAGGCCCAGATAGTCGCCGCAGTCCCAGTAAATCAGGTTGTGGCGGCCCTCATAGCCGGGCTTTGCAAAGTTGGAGATCTCGTACTGCCGGTAGCCGTGGTGCTCCAGCTGCTCCACGGCGTAAAGATAGAAGTCCGCCGCCTCGTCACCGGTGGGCAGGCCCTCCGGGGGCGTGCGGCCAAAGGCGGAATCCGGCTCGATCTTCAGCAGGTAAGCCGAAATATGGGTGGCGCCGCCCTCTTCGATGAGTTCCAGCGTCTCGTCGAACTCTGCCTGCGTATAATGGGGCAGGGCCAGCATGATGTCGCCGCTGATGTTCTCAAACCCTGCCCGGCGGGCCGCCGCAAAGGCCGCGCGGGCCTGCCGGGCCGTGTGGGGGCGGCCCAGCGTGCGCAGCTGAGTGTCCCGGGCCGACTGCACCCCAAAGGAGATGCGGTTGACCCCTGCCTCCCGGAAGCCCCGCAGGCTTTCCTCGGTGACGGTCTCCGGGTTGGCCTCCAGGGTCACCTCAGCCCCGGACACCGGGCAGGCGGCACGGATGAGCCGCCCGACCTGAGCCGGGCTGAGCAGGCTGGGGGTGCCGCCGCCGAAATATACGGTATCGGGCCGCAGGGGTGCGTCCGGTGCAAAGCGTGCCAGCTCCCGCAGCAAAGCGTCCACATAGGCGTCCGGCACGCCCCGCTCCCCGGGGTGGGAGTAGAAATCGCAATACCGGCATTTGGAAAAGCAGTAAGGAATATGCAGATAAAGTCCGAGGGACATAAAACATCACAGCCTTTTTCATGAAACGTTCATTTCTATGCAGTATACTATATTCCGTAGACCGGAGCAAGGGCGGCAAGGCCCCCACAGCCCCGGCGGAACAAGAATGGAGGAACTTCCACATGGATTACAACAATTATGATCGCGGTTATGCAGAGCCCGCCATGACTTCGGCGGACTATATGTCCCGCACCTACCGCTGGATGGCCTGCGGTCTGCTGGTGACCTTTGCCGCCGCGTTCGTCACGGCCACCACACCCCTGCTGTATGTGGTCAACTCCCTGTACCTGCTGTTCACCATTGCAGAGCTGGCACTGGTGTTCGTGCTGAGCTCCCGCGTGCAGAACATGTCGGTAGGCGCAGCCCGCGGCGTGTTCCTTGTTTATGCACTGCTCAACGGCATGGTGCTGAGCTACTACTTCATTGCGTTCTCGGTGAGCACGCTGGTGCTGGCCTTCCTGGCTACGTCGGTGTACTTTGGCCTGATGGCTGCCTATGGTGCCACCACCCACAAGGACCTGTCCGGCTGGGGTCCCAAGCTGATGATGGCTCTGGTGGCCCTGCTCATCACCGGCTTTGTCGGCATGCTGTTCGGCATGGGCTTCGGCTCCACGGTGCTGTACAGCGGCATCGGTCTGGTGGTGTTCATGCTGCTGACTGCTTATGACACCCAGAAGCTGAGCCAGCTGTACTCCTACTACGCCGGGGACAGCGAGCTGGCCGAAAAGGCTTCCATCTACGGTGCGTTGACCCTGTACCTGGACTTCATCAACATCTTCCTGTATGTGGTGCGTCTGCTGGGCCTGAACAGCCGCAACAGCCGCAGTTGAACCGGAACCCGTAAACCGCAAAGAGCCTTCCCGCACCGGGAAGGCTCTTTTTTGATGCATAAAACCTGCACCGCCCTCCCACACTAACCCCAGAAGCGAACCGTTTCCACGGGACAGATAGGAGTAACGCAAGATGGAGCAGATCAAAAAGTTTTTGCACGGCAAGGGCTTTGCGCTGGTGCTGGCAGCCTGTCTGCTGGCCGCGGCAGCCGCGGGGGTGTGGGCGGTGCGCACCGTCCGCGACGAGCTCAGGCAGAACCTGACCGACCTGACAAACCCGAGCAACACCGCCCGGCAGACCATTCCGGAGCCGGAACCTGACCCCGATGTGGGGCTTGAGGAGGAAGAATTATGGTTGGACCTTCCCGATACGGCCGAGCAGGCCGCCAACAGCGTAGCCGGGGTACCGCAGCCCGTGCCGGGCAGCTCGAGTGCCTCGTCTGGTGCGGCATCTGGCTCTGGTTCGGTGCACGAACCCTCTGCCTTGCGCACCGACTCTGCACCTGCCGCAAGCTCAGCCGCGCCTGCCTCCACGCAGCCGTTCTCTGGCCGGGTGCTCAACGCCTACAGTGGTGACGAGCTGGTCTACAGCAAGACGCTGGGCGACTGGCGCACCCACAACGGTGTGGACTACGCCGCCGACAAGGGCGCGGAAGTGACCGCCCCGGCGGCAGGCAAGGTGGTGGAGACCGGCACGGA
>OGUG01001129.1_pt1 | contig 10760 bp, 8 predicted proteins | sample 1573711 | NCBI WGS metagenome assembly OGUG01 (sample SAMEA2582006, study PRJEB24529) | metagenome | biome: Human gut stool | place: China | collected 2011 | reverse complement strand
GCCTGACGATCGGCGTGGCGCGGCGGGAATGTTGTAGATCGCCTGCACCCGGAGACACCTACACTGAGCTCTTTTCGGACATGGGTTCGACTCCCATCGCCTCCACCAAACGTGAGCCAGACGAACCCTGTGTGTTCGCACAAGGTCGTTTATGCTCTACCAACATAAAAGCCACCTGAAAACTTACGTTTTTCAGGTGGCTTTTGCTATACCTGCTATTTCTGCTATTCTGTTACGCCAGATCCGGCAGGATATCCGACCACAGAGCCTGCTCCTGCCGCAAGGCATCAAAGCAGCAGTCCAGATACATTTTGTTGACCGCGGCAAAAATGGTGCTGCGCAGCAGCAGACGCTCGTCGTTGAGCGTGGCCTCCGGCTGGGCTGTCTTGCCGCCGAACACCACGGAAAGACTAGTCTCTAACTCCTCGCAGAAGATATCGTAGGCTGTCCCGGCGGAGCAGTGCTCCCGCTGCATTTTGAACAGGGTGTCGATGTTTTCGATCGAGAGCACCGTTTTGGAGACTGCAATGTACATCAGAGATGCGATCTGATCCCGGGTATATTTTTTGCGGATGGGGTGATCCACCACCCCTTTTTTGACATAGTTGCTCACCATAGACGGGGTCAGCTCCACCCCGCAGAAACTACGGAAGTAGCCGTTGACAAACTGCACCGTCTGATCCAGATACAGCCCTACCGAGGGGAGATCGTTGTACCGGGGCAGGGCAAAGCCCGCAGCACACGCCGCAACGCGGAGTTTGGTTTCAGCTTTCATAGTATCTTATTCCGTTCATGCTCCTGCACTTTTTACAAGCAGGAACGTTGTTTTTGTGCAAAGGCAGGAGAAACACTTTCAGTAAAAGCACTTCTGCCTGTGAAATAGTATACCGCATTTTGGAAAATTGGTCAACGGGAAGCAAAAACTTTGTAAAAGAATTTAAAAAAACAGTTGACAGGTTTTTGAAAAACTGCTATGATGGTCACGGACAAAGGAATGACTGCGGCGTGCGCCGCTTGAAAATGGAGAAAAATATGAAAAGCAAAATCGTTGTAGATTCCTCTGCAAATGTGTACGAGCTCCCCGATGTGGGGTTTGCCTGTGTGCCGCTGAAGATCCTGACCGACGAGCAGGAGTATGTGGACACCGCAGAGGTGGATGCTCCCGCGCTGGCCGAGATGCTGCGCACCTATAAGGGACGTACCAGCACCTCCTGCCCCAATATCTCGGACTGGCTCACCGCCTACGAGGGCGCAGACGAGGTGTATGTTGTAACCATTACCGGTACGCTGTCCGGTGCCTATAACGCTGCACTGCTGGCGGGCGAGGAGTACGAGCAGAGCCACGAGGGCGCGCGGGTCTTTGTGCTGGACAGCCTGTCTACTGGTGCGGAGTCCCGGCTGCTGGTGGAGCGTCTGGCGGCGCTGATCAAGGCCGGCAAGCCCTTTGATACCGTATGTGAGGAGATCCGGGCGTACCATGAGCACACGCATCTGCTGTTTGCACTGGAGTCTCTGGCAAACCTTGCACGCAATGGCCGCGTGAAGCCGGCTGTGGCTGCTGTGGCGCGGATGCTGGGCATCCGGGTCATCGGGCAGGCCAGCGATGCCGGTGATCTGGAGGTTCTTTGCAAGACCCGCGGCGAGCACGGCGCACTGGAGCGCATGGTGCTGGAAATGAAGGCGCACGGCCTGACCAACGGCCGGGTGCACATCGACCACTGCTGCAATGCTGCCGCTGCGGAGCGGCTGAAGCACATGGTCCATGCGGTGTTCCCGGAGGCCAAGGTGGAGGTAGGCAGCTGCGGCGCGCTGTGCAGCTACTACGCGGAGTACGGCGGCCTGATGGTGGGCTACGAGGACAACGAAGCCCCCACCGTCTGAGCGGAAAATATATAATAGAATCTTGGTTCACCGGGGCATCTGCGGACGCTCCGGTGAATTTTTTTTTCGAGGGATAATTCCGGTGCACCCGACACCAAAAACTTGCAAAGGGTGAAAAACCGCGTTATACTTAACTGTATTATAGAGGTAAGGAAACACGGGAAAGGGGAAGATGGTATGCTGTTCCGGCTGCCGATCGTCAGGTTTTTCAACCGCATCCTCAACCGCATCACGGTCACGGTGGTGCTGGTGGCGCTGCAGCTTGCATGGCTGGCGTGGGTGTTCTTCGCCCTCACCACCGGCGCGGCGCGGGTGTGGGTCACCGGGGTGCTCAACGGGTTAAGCCTGCTGATCATTCTGTATCTGGTGCGCAAGGACGAAAACAGCGCCTATAAGGTGGGCTGGATCGCCCTCATCGGGCTGCTGCCGCTGCTGGGCGGTGCGCTGTATCTGGCCTTTGGCAACAAGCGGCCCTCCCGCCGTCTGCGCAGCAAAATGCAGGCGGTGGAGCAGGCGCACCGGGCAGACCGTGCTCAGCAGCCCGGGCAGACCGCCGGGCTGTGCGATGAAAACCGGGGCGTGAGCCATTACCTGACCCAGTACGGCTGCTATCCCGCATGGCAGAATACCACCGCCCGGTATTTCTCCTGCGGCGAAGCCATGTATCCGGCATTGCTGGCCGACCTTGAAAAAGCGGAAAAAAGCATCTTTCTGGAGTTTTTCATCGTCAGTCAGGGCAAGATGTGGCAGGGCGTGGAGGATATTCTGCGGCGCAAGGCCGCGCAGGGGGTGGACGTGCGGCTGATCTACGATGACTTCGGCAGTCTGCTGGGCCTGCCCAAGGACTTTGTGGTGCGCATGGAGCGGGCGCATATCCGCTGCATCCCCTTTAACCCGGTGGTGCCGCTGCTCTCGCTGGTGATGAATCACCGCGACCACCGCAAGATCGTGGTGATAGACGGCAAGGTGGCGTATACCGGCGGCATCAATCTGGCCGATGAATATATCAACGCGATCACCCGCTTCGGCTACTGGAAGGACGCAGGCTTGCGCATCGAGGGCGCTGCGGTGTGGAACTTTACCGTGATGTTTCTGGATTTCTGGAACGCCTTCCGTCCCTTTGAGCAGGATTACAGCGCCTTCCGTCCGCAGTTTGCGGTGCTGCCCGCCAGCGATGGGGTGGTGCAACCCTACGCGGACAGCCCGCTGGACGAAGAGCCGGTGGCAGAAACGGTCTATCTGGATGTTCTGGCACAATCACAGCAGTACGTTTATTTTTATACGCCTTACCTTGCCATCGGCGAGGAGATGCTGGACGCGCTGCGCAACGCCGCCAAGCGCGGGGTGGATGTGCGGCTGGTGCTGCCGGGCATCCCGGACAAAAAGCTGGTGTTCCGGCTGAGCCGCTCGTACTATCTGCCCCTGCTGCGGGCGGGGGTGCGCATCTACGAGTATACCCCGGGCTTCCTCCACGCCAAGTGCTGCGTCAGCGATGACCGCGCGGCGGTGGTGGGCAGCATCAATATGGACTACCGCAGTATGTTTCTGCACTTCGAGTGCGGGGTGCTGCTGCTGCAAAACAGTCAGGTTCTGGCCTTGCGGGACGATGTGCGCCGCACCCTGCCCCAGTGCCGGGAGGTGCAGTGCGCGGACTGCCGCACCGGTCTGGCCGGTACGGTGCTGGACAGCGTGCTGCGGCTGTTAAGTCCTTTGATGTAACTGTCTGCTCATAAAATCCCGCGCGGCGGGGCACACTAGCTCCAAAGCCTGCATCTGCAATGCAGGCACGGAAAGGGAGCGTATGTGACGATATGAAACAGGCATCGCGATGGTTTTTGTGCTGCACGCTGGCGGCAGCACTGGCATTGACCGGCTGCGGCGGGGGAAGTTCCGGCAGCAGCTCCGGTACTATGAGCGGCAGTACCTCTGCGGGCAGCAGCGCGGCGCAAGGCGCAGCGTGGCGCACCGGGTTGGGGGTTCTGACCGAAGCGGCCGGCACAGACCGTGTAGGGAATATCCGCACGGTGGCGGCTGCCGTGCTGCTGGACGCGGACGGTAAGCTGGCCGGGGTGACACTGGATGAGCTGGAGCTTTCAGTCAGTGCGGACAGCACCGGCAAGGTGACCACCCCCACCGACACCCGCACCAAGCGCCAGAAGGGCAAGGACTACCCACTGGCAGAGGTGTCCGGCCTGAAAAAGGGCTGGGCAGAGCAGGCAGATGCCTTTGGCAGTTGGCTTGAGGGCAAGACCCCGGAGGAAGTGAAGAAGCTGAAAACGGATGCGGACGGCAAGCCCACGGAGGCAGACCTTCTCTCCGGCTGCACCATCGCGGTGGACCGTTACCGGGATGCTGTCGTCCGCGCCTGCGAGAATGCACAGGTGCTGGGTGCTGCCCGGGGCGATACGGTCAAACTGGGCGTAGAGGTGGCAGAAATGCCGCAGGGGCTTACGGGCACAGACGACAAGGACGCGCAGGTGCAGGCTAAGATCACGCTGGCGGTGGTGACCATGGACGAGAACGCCCGGGTGACCAGCGCTATCGGCGATATGACCGAGCCGGAGCTGACCGTCAGCGCGGATGGTACTGTGTCTGCCCCGCGGGAGCCGGTGTACACCAAAAACGAGCTGGGCGACCGTTACGGAATGCGCAGCGCAAGCGCGTTAGGCAAGGAATGGTACGAGCACAGCGCAGGCTGGTGCGGCTATCTGAAGGGCAAAAACGCCGTGGAGATCGGCAAGCTCTCCGCAGACGGCACGGATGCCGACCTGAAGGCGCTGTGCACCATCTCAGTTACCGACCTGCAAAAAGCGGCGCTGAAGGCCATGGCGGAGCAGTAATCATAAAAACAGGATGTCCCTCTGCACAAAAAGTGCGGGGGGATTTTTTATGGATACCCCCTCAGGCGCAAAGCCGGAAGGGGTATGTGCATACTTTCCCACAAAAAGCGGGCTTACAGGCGGGGCAAAGCAGTGCATTGTGCAAAAAATAAAGGTTTCCTCTTGCAAAACGGCGACAAACGCGCTATTCTATAACCACAGTTTATCACTTTAGCATGGTAAAATGGTAAATCGAGAGGGAAGCGGGACGCAGAACGTCCCCTATGGGAGGAAAAAGATATGAAGCTCAAGCGTATTGCAAGTGCATTTCTGGCCGGTGCTCTGGCACTGAGCCTTGCAGCCTGCGGCGGCAGTGCATCCACCTCTGCAGCGGCAGCTGCTTCCGGCAGTGCAGCCAGTTCGGCTTCTGCCGCAGCGGGCAGCGATCTGGACTACATCAAGGGCAAGGGCAAAATGGTCATCGGCTACACCGTGTACGAGCCCATGAACTACACCGACGCCGACGGCAACTTTACCGGCTTTGATACCGAATTTGCCACTGCGGTGTGTGCAAAGCTGGGTGTGGAGCCGGAGTTTGTAGAGATCAACTGGGACACCAAGGTGGTGGAGCTGGACGCCAAGAGCATCGACTGCATCTGGAACGGCATGACCCTCACCGAGGACATCATGGCCAACACCGCCACCACCAAGGCCTACGCCAAGAACGCACAGGTCGTGGTGGTCAAGGAGAGCACCGCCTACACCTCCACCGCCGACCTTGCCGGTAAGACCGTGGTGGCTGAGGCGGGTTCTGCCGGTGAGGCTGCCATTCAGGGCGACGAGAACCTTGCCAAGGCAGACTACGTTTCCAAGAGCGTGCAGACCGACTGCCTGATGGAAGTGGCTGCCGGTACGGCAGATGCCGCTGTGCTGGATCTGACCCTTGCCAACGCCATGATCGGGGAAGGCACCGACTATGCAAGCCTGAAGATCGTGGACGAGCTGAATGCCGAGGAGTACGGCGTGGCCTTCCGCAAGGGCAGTGATGCCGCCGCCATAGTGGACGCCGCCTTTGACGCGTTGAAGGCTGACGGCACCATGCAGGCACTGGCCGAGAAGTACGAGCTGACGCTGGCCGACTGAGCCGGGCGTAAAACAAAACGATAGATGGGTGTGTTTTTGTGTCTGTGATCCTTGGGCGCCTTTCCGGCGCGTTTCTGCTCAACTGTGAGTTGTTTGCCCTTACGCTGCTGTTTGCGCTGCCGCTGGGGCTGGTGGTGGCCTTTGGCTCCATGAGCCGGTGCAGGCTGCTGTCCGGTGCGGTAAAGACCTTTGTCTGGGTCATCCGCGGTACGCCGCTGATGCTGCAGATCATCGTCATTTATCTGGGCCCCGGTCTGCTGGGCATGAATAACCCGTGGCCCTCCGGCTCCGGCGGACGCATGGTGGCGGCGGTGGTGGCCTTTGCCATCAACTACGCCTGCTATTTTTCCGAGATCTACCGCGGCGGCATCGAGGCGGTGCCTAAAGGGCAGACCGAGGCCGGGCAGGTGCTGGGCATGACCCGCACGCAGATCTTTTTTAAGGTCACCCTTTTGCAGGTGGTCAAGCGCATCCTGCCGCCCATGGGCAACGAGATCATCACCCTTGTCAAGGACACCTCGCTGGCGAACACCATTGCCAACAAGGAGATCATCATGATGGCCAAGGAGTACAGCGCAAAAGGTCTGATCTGGCCGCTGTTCTCCACGGCGCTGTTCTTCCTTGTGTTCGTAGGTGCGCTCACCCTGTTGTTCAACTGGGCTGAAAAGAAACTGGATTATTTCCGCTGCTGAGGAGGTTTTTAAGAATATGGCATTACTGGAGGCCTCCGGCATTGGCAAAAATTTCGGAGATACAAAGGTCTTAAAGGACATTTCTCTTACCTTAGAGCAGGGCGAGGCGCTGGCCATCATCGGCTCGTCCGGCTCCGGCAAGACCACCCTGCTGCGCTGCCTGAACTTTCTGGAGCGGCCGGACACCGGCTGCATCCGGGTGAACGGCGAGACCATGTGGGACGCCGCCGACCCCGCCACCCAGCGGGAGAGAGAGATCCGCAAAAAGCGACTGCACTTCGGGCTGGTGTTCCAGAACTTCAACCTCTTCCCGCAGTATACCGCCTTACAGAACGTGATGCTGGCAGGGGAGCTGCTGGCAAAGGAGCGTCCGGACTACCGCGCCAACAAAAAGGCGATGCACGCCCAGCTGGAACAGCAGGCGCGGGAACTGCTGGCGCAGATGGGGCTTTCGGAGCGGGCAGACCACTACCCGCACCAGCTTTCCGGCGGGCAGCAGCAGCGGGTGGCCATTGCCCGGGCGCTGGCGCTGCACCCGGACATCCTCTGCTTTGACGAGCCCACCAGCGCCCTTGACCCGGAACTGACCGGCGAGGTGCTGCGGGTGCTGCGGGAGCTGGCCGACCGCAAGACCACCATGATCATCGTGACCCACGAGATGCACTTTGCCCGGGATGTGGCCGACCGCATCCTGTTTATGGACGGCGGCGTGGTGGTGGAGGAAGGCCCTGCAAAGCAGCTGATCGACCACCCGCGGGAACAGCGCACCAAACAGTTCTTGGCACACTACGCGGAATGAGCAAAATCACCAATTCTTTGGGCAAAAAAATGGAAATGTTGATGCAAACCAAGTCTTGTAAAACTGGCGCTGCTCCGCTATAATACCACTCATGAATCTTTATCAACGTCCTGCCGCTTTTCCGGCAGGGCGTTTTTCACGGCAAAAATGCGAACATCCATCTTTTTTGTGTGGGCAGGAGGTATATTTCCATGACCAAAGATATGACGCAGGGCAGCCCGCTGAAGCTGCTGCTTGCCTTTGCTGTGCCGCTGATGCTGGGCAGCCTGTTCCAGCAGTTCTACAATCTGGCCGATACCATCATCGTGGGGCGGTTCGTGGGCGTGGAAGCGCTGGCAGCGGTAGGCAGCGTGGGCGGCCTGAACTATCTGGTGCTGGGCTTTGTCAACGGCATTGCCTGCGGCTTTTCCATCCCCATCTCATGGACCTTCGGTGCCCACGACCACCACGAGATGCGCCGCTACACCGCCAATACCGTGTGGCTGTCCATCGCTTTTGCCACGGTGCTTACCATCGTTACGGTGGCAATGACCCATCTGGTGCTGGTGTGGACGAACACCCCGGCTGACATCATCGACCTTGCGGATATCTATATCCGCACCATTTTTGCAGGCATCCCCTTCACGCTGCTTTATAATGTGACCAGCGCCCTGATGCGTGCACTGGGCGACAGCAAGCGCCCGCTGTATTTCCTGCTGGTGGCCAGCGTGCTGAACATCGGGCTGGACCTTGCCTGCATCATCCTGTTCAACATGGGCGTGTTCGGCGCGGCTTTTGCCACCGTGTTCAGTCAGGCTGTGGCAGGCATCGGCAGCCTTATTTACATCATGCGCCACTACCCGGAACTGCGCTGGAATAAGGAAGAAGGGCGCATCAGCGCTCCGCACTGCGCAAAGCTTTGCGCCATGGGCCTCCCCATGGGTCTGCAGTGCAGTATTACTGCCATCGGCAGCGTGGTGCTGCAGGGCGCGGTGAACGGTCTGGGCAGCGATATCGTAGCCGCGCAGACCGCCGGCGGCAAGGCTGCGCAGTTCCTCAGCGTGCCGCTGGAGAGCATCGGCACCGCCATGACCACCTACACCAGCCAGAATATGGGCGCGAAGGATCTGGGCCGCGTGAACCGCGGCGTGAACACCGCACTGGGCATCGGCTGCGTGTACAGCGTGGCCTCCTTCCTCATTCTGCGCGTGCTGGACAAGCCCCTGATCGGCCTGTTTTTGGACGCAGGCGAGACCGCCATTATGGCCAATGCGCAGGACTTCATCTTCTGGAACAGTGTGTTCTACATCCCGCTGGCAGTGCTTATCATCTACCGCTACACCATTCAGGGTCTGGGACACTCCGGCCTTGCCATGTTTGCCGGTGTGGCTGAAATGATCGCCCGCGCCATGGTGGGCTTCTGGTTCGTGCCGCTGTGGGGCTACTTTGCCGCCTGCATCGCAAGCCCGGTGGCATGGCTCTTTGCCTGCTTCTTCCTGATCCCGGCCTATTTTGTGGTGTTCCGTAAACTGCAAAAGGAAAAGCAGCAGGAAGCCGCCGCAAAGGTGCAGTAAGGGTTCATAAAAAATGCTTTTTCTTTTCGCCCTTTCATGCTATAATAAAAGTTAAATACGGCTTTTGCCGTAACAGGGCAGGGGTTATAAGTCTTTGAAAAGCTGTCGCCGCAGGCGACTGATGAGGGTGCTGTTGCCAAGAAATACTCCTCATCCGGTGCTGTGCGCCACCTTCCCCCCAAGGGGTGAAGGCTAAGGGGACGGCTGTTTTCGGGATGAATAGCCGCACTGCCGGGGCAATGCCCGCAATTGCGGCGGGCGGGAAAATACAAAAAGAGAGGCGAATCGAGATGTTGGATATGATCAAATGCAGCACCGGCGGTGCGTACTATGCGCGCGGAGAGTGGGTGCCCGCAGATGGCAATGCACCCGCAGCACTGGCAGCAAAGGGCTTTGATGCCGCTGCCGTTGCCGCGGCTAAGACCGGTACCATGGCCTACAATATTATGCAGGCACACAACACCAGCGGCGATGCCGAGAACCTGAAGATCAAGTTTGATGCCATGGCAAGCCATGACATCACCTTTGTGGGCATTATCCAGACCGCCCGTGCTTCCGGGCTGGAAAAGTTCCCCATCCCTTATGTGCTTACCAACTGCCACAACAGCCTGTGCGCTGTGGGCGGCACCATCAATGAGGACGACCACCGCTTTGGCCTGTCCGCTGCCAAAAAGTACGGCGGTATCTTTGTGCCCCCGCACATGGCAGTCATCCACCAGTATATGCGTGAGCGCTTTGCCGGCTGCGGCAAAATGATCCTTGGCTCGGACTCCCACACCCGCTACGGCGCACTGGGCACCATGGCTATCGGCGAGGGCGGCGGCGAGCTGGCAAAGCAGCTGCTGGGCCGCACCTATGATGTTGCCCGCCCGGGTGTGGTGGCCATCTACCTGACCGGCAGTCTGCCGGCGGGCTGCGGCCCCCACGATGTAGCCATTGCCCTTGTGGGCAAGCTGTTCAAGAGCGGCTACGTCAAAAACAAGGTCATGGAGTTCGTGGGCCCCGGCATTGCTTCCCTGCGGCAGGATACCCGCAACGCCATTGATGCCATGACCACCGAGACCACCTGTCTGTCCTCCATCTGGGAGACCGACGAAGTTACCCAGCGTTTTCTGGCAGTGCATGGCCGTGCAGCAGACTATAAAAAGCTGACACCGGCTGACCTTGCCTACTACGATGGCGTGGTGGAGGTGGATCTTTCTGCCATCCGTCCCATGATCGCCCTGCCCATGCACCCCTCCAACGCCTTTACCATTGAGGAGCTGAACGCAAATCTGGAGGACATCCTCCATGCCTGCGAGCAGGATGTGCAGAAGCTGATCGGCCGCAAGGATGTGCAGCTGGATCTGTGCAGCAAGATCGAAAACGGCAAGCTGCGTGTGGATCAGGGCGTCATTGCAGGCTGCGCAGGCGGTCTGTACGACAGCATCTACGAGGCTGCTTCCATCCTCAAGGGTCATACCGGCGGCTGCGGCGACTACGCCTTGAGCGTTTACCCCGGCAGTCAGCCCATCATGATGGAACTGGTGCGCACCGGCGTCATTGGCGAGTTGATGGCCAGCGGCGCTACCATCCGCACCGCCTTCTGCGGCCCCTGCTTCGGCGCAGGCGATGTGCCCGCAAACGGCGCTCTGTCCATCCGTCACACCACCCGCAACTTCCCCAGCCGCGAGGGCTCCAAGCCCGGCAGCGGCCAGCTGTCCGGTGTGGCACTGATGGATGCCCGCAGCATTGCAGCCACCACCGCAAACGGCGGTATCCTGACTCCTGCCACCGACGTTGATTACGATCCCACCGTGCCGGAGTACCAGTACGATGCTTCCAGCTACGACACCCGCGTGTATCAGGGCTTTGGCAAGGGCGACTACGACGC
>OGUG01001119.1_pt1 | contig 10831 bp, 10 predicted proteins | sample 1573711 | NCBI WGS metagenome assembly OGUG01 (sample SAMEA2582006, study PRJEB24529) | metagenome | biome: Human gut stool | place: China | collected 2011 | reverse complement strand
GCGTCGATCTGCTCCCGGTTGATAAGGGACAAGCCTTTCAGCGTAAAGTCCCAATCCTCCGGCAAGGACAGCATTTGCGATAACAGCCCTTTTGCTTTTAGGGAAAGTTCCTTGTTGCGTAAATGGTGGTTGCTCATAACCGTATATCCTGTGTTTCTCTCCACGCGGAAAACTGCCATAGCTTCATCAACTCCTTTGCTTCATATTTGTTACGCAGTAGAACAGCGATTTTGAGGGTTTAGGTATCAATCCCTTACTTTGCGTAAACCGCACCCGCAAAGCCTTGTGTAGCAAGGCTCTTTTTGCCCCTACTGCGTAACATGAGGGTAAAAAAATAGCGGCGTTCCTTGTTTCCCGGTTGGGATAAGGTAACGCCGCCTGTGCGGTACATTATTCTGTTTGGAGGGGGCTTGTCCTATCTGTTTTGGCTGCAAGTTGTCCTTATAAGAACGCAGCCGGAAAAAACTTGTCCTACAAAAAATGTAGTGTTTATAGGGGTTTCCGGCTTTGTTGTTCTTATGCAGTCGTACCATCTGCTGCAAGATCTTCATGAAGATCTGTAATCGGATCTCCCTTCGATTGGAAATACGTTGCAGTCCACGGAGCTCCGCTGGCTGCCTGTGGCCATAATGCCAGTGTATGATCAACATAATACGGTGCAAAACCGGAACGTTCAATTTCTTCCGGTGACAAATTCTTTGTCAGCTGATAGATAATTGCACAGATCATCTCCATATGGGCAAGTTCTTCTGTACCAATATCAGTCAGTATCCCTGTTACCTCTTTATATGGCATCGTATATCGCTGTGAAAGATAACGCATAGATGCAGCCAATTCGCCATCCGGTCCACCGAACTGACTTATAATGATCTTCGCCAGTTTCGGATTCGTCTGGGTTATCTTCACAGGATATTGAAGTCTTTTTTCATAATTCCACATAAATCAGCATCCCCCTTCCTGCCACGGCCATGGTTCATTGATCCAACTCCAGCAGTCACTGTTTTCGCTGACTGTATCTACAGTTAAAGGTCCGTATACCTCTGCATATTCTTTGAGTGCTTCAATACGTTTCTCTTTATATTTTTGAAAATAGTCAAGTGCTTTCTGATTTTCAGGATGTGTATCTAAAAATAATTTAACATCATCTACTGCAAAACTTATCTGATTTATATATTCAAAAAGTTCTCTTCGATTCATTTCATGACAATTGCAACTCATTTACAGCATCCTCCTTTTCCACGAAATGGTTTTTCAAGCTCTTGAAAAATAGTTCCACACTGAAATCCATAACCGAGATCGTGAAGTTTTCTCCACTGCTGCCATGGGACATAAGCCATCGCAACCGGAAACTCTTGCAAAACATCCGTTTTGCTGTAATCACCAACACACTCATCGCAACAGTAATTTTTCGCCTTTTGCTCCGGAAGTGGAGGAACAGGAATATTGCAATGAAGCTGTCTTTCATTTTCTTGCCTTGTTTGTGGTCTGTAATTTCCATTCTGACAATAACAGTTCGTATTCCTATTAGAACAATATGGTGCCATAAAATAAATCCTTATATCTTTTTTGTTATTGTATGGAAGATAAGAAAAATTGTGAACAACAGCAAAAGGGATTGCCACGTGACAATCCCTAAACATAATACATTCACTTAAAAGTAGTTTTATTTCGCACCTAATGTTACTTCCACTGTCTTCTCTTCATATTCTCCATTACTCTGTGGAATCTGAATTGTCAGTGACCCCTTATCTCCTTTGGCATAATATTGAAGCTGTTCCTGAAGATCATCCATGCTTGATACGGTTGTTCCGTCAATTGCTGTGATAACACTTCCTTTTGTCATTCCGGCTGCCTCTGCTCCACCGCCTTTTGTGATTTCTGATACATAAACACCTTCCGGCATATTCAGCTGTTTGGAATATTCAGCCGGCACGCTCATTCCTTTGGTGCCAATTGCGCCCTGATCTTTTTCTGCAACCTTTGTCTTTGTTGCCTGATTCATCAGATTCTGGATCAGATCGGATACATCACTGATTGGAATTGCATATCCGACACCTTCTACAGAATCACCAACCAGCTTGGATGAGTTGATTCCAATCACTTCGCCACTTGCATTTACAAGTGCTCCACCACTGTTTCCAGGATTAATGGCTGCATCTGTCTGAATCAGTTTGGCATCACTCTCTGTTGTCTCACCAGTCTGCTCGTTTGTTTCAGAAACAGAACGATTCAAAGCACTGATTACACCCGTTGTTACTGACTGTCCATAGCCAAGTGCATTACCGATTGCAATCGCAGGTTCTCCAACCTTTAGCTGTGTGGAATCTCCGAGTGTTGCTACCGAAATTTTTTTCATCGTATCATCTGAAATAGAGTCAAGCGGAACAGCCACAACAGCAATATCATACTCTGAGTTTGTTCCTTTGATATTTGCCTCAACACTTGTTCCATCATCAAACGTAACTGTTAATGTATCGCTTCCTGCTACTACATGATTATTTGTAACAACCAGAAGTTCTGAATCATTCTGGGAAATAATGATTCCTGTTCCAGCACTTTCGCTCTGTTGCTGTGACACACCACCAAAGAAATCCTGAACCTGCTGCACACTCATATTTGTAATTGATACGATTGATGGCATTACATTTTCCACAATACTTGAAACATCTGAAGTTACAACACTGGAAGATTTAGATAATGAAGCATTGCTGCTCACAGATTTGGTTGCCGTAGTATTAGTCTTCGTCACACCGGTCAATCCCAGCACTTTACTTCCAACAACATTTGATGCCAGAAATGTACCACTGGAAACAACTCCAAACAATAGTGCAAATCCTGTCACTGCCACTGCTTTGGGAATTTTCTTTTGCGGCTTCTTACCATGCGGTGCTTGATGCTTCTGACCACCATTGTCATCATGAAATGGTGTTTCGCTCTGTCCGTTTCCATTCATTCCATCTGAATTATAATAATTATATTGATTCTCCATAAAGATTACCTCTTCTCTCGTTTATTCTTTTTCTTTGATGTTTACATAGTAACTCCGCATTGTGATAAATCTGTGTATAATCAATTAATAAAGATTGAAAAGAACAATAGAAAAACAGGATCAGAACTTCCTTCTTAATCCGTTCTAATCCTGTCTATATTTTTCAACTACCTAATCAGTATCTTTCATCTGTCTCTCAAACTTACAGATCAATGAAATCTACATCATAATCATCTGATTTTTTTCCTTTTTTTGATTTCTTAGCGGATTTTCCTAAATTTCTTGTATTCCCTGTCGGCGCATCATAATCATCATCGTAATCATCATCAAAATCATAATCAGCATACTCTTCATCAAAGGCATCGTAATCATCATTAAAATCATCATCATAACCATCGTCATAATCATCATCTTTTACTTTTTTACGTCCAAACGCCTTTCTGTCTGACTTCTTAGCAGCAACCGGCTCGTCATCTTCTTCATCTTCTTCATCTTCAAAAGGAATATCATACTCATCATACAGATCATCAAGTTCCTGATTTCTATGCACAAGTTTTACTGCAAACATAATCATAAGAACAAGTAATACAACTACGATGAGTGCTCCTCCAGCCAGAAGAACAATTGGATGCTCTTTTACAAGCGACTCCAGTTTTCCAACAATCCCTTTTGCTTCCTTCTTTGTACTGTCTGTTGTCTGAACATCTACACTCTGATAAGTTCCATCCTGTGAATCATACTGATAGAACCCTTTTTCACCTGTTCTTGTATTCACTGCATACAGAAGATCATAACGATCATTCTCTGGATTTGCCCAATATGGATATGTCTGATCTGCTACTGTAAGTTCCCCTTCCTGGTATGAATCCGGAAGTTTTGCTCCTCCATTATCTGCTAAAAGAATAATCGATGTTGTGTCAGAAATCTTCAATTCTGTATATGGAACAAATGTAGAATCGTCCTCATTGTAGAGGAAAAACTTTCCTTCTCCGGAAGCATCTACCAAATATCCAAGTGTAACGCCAGCCTCATTAGCAACAAACTTGTGCTCTTCTCCATTGAATGTCTTTGTAGTCTCACTATATCCTACCGGAATCGCAGATGTTGCAAATTCTTCTGAGAAGTTATAATCTGTTCCATTCACATTTACCGTAATATCAGTAGCTGCGCCAGTTGATTCACTTCCATTTGCCTCAATCTCTGTTGAACCATCATCTGCCTGTCCAATCTTAATTGCGGAAGATCCCTGGTCTAATGTCAGTGTCTCATCTGAATACAGATAAGCCTTTGAGCTGTCAACTGTGATCGTTGTATCTCCCATCTTCAATGCTTTAAACGTCATTGTAGTACGAAGTTCTGTCGCTGTTCCGTCTCCGCTTCCTGAGTATGTAAGCTTGCCATCACTGTCTGCTGTTACACCCTCTCCGCTTTCAAACTGAAGTGCAGAAGTATCATAACTCATTGTAATATCTGCATCTCCAACAGCTGAATTTCCAGATCTCACAACAAGATCTACACTTACTTCCTCTCCAACCTTTGTCTGTGGATCAGAGAACATCAGAGAACCATCAGCTGCACTTACAATTGTGCTGAACATTGGCACTGTAAGACACAGTGATAATGCTACTGCCGCTAATTTCTTTGCTTTCATATAATTACCCCTTCTTTTGTTGTCTTAAACTTATATACTATCCTATTGTACACTGTTTGAGTGAAGTTGTCTACATGGAAGAATACATTTTAAAAACTTTCAAAACTATAAAAAGAAAGATAACAATGCATTAAGCACTGATATCTCTCTTTTTATCCTCTTACTTTTTCCTCTGTTTTTCATTTTCTTCCATAAATTTCTTTGCATCCTTCATAAAACTCAGCACAATCAACACAATAACTGCGCCAATTGGGAATGCTGCAATAATACTAACCGACTGCAGATTACTCATTGAACTTTCCGAAAACACAAGTGCAATTGGAAGGAGAATCAGCAGGATACACCACATCAACTGAATCAGTCTGTTTGGATTCTCATCTTCTCCCAGTCTGTGATAACTATAGCATGATGCTGTCAATGCAATTGAATCAAATGAAGTTGCATAAAATGCAATCATTGTAATCAATACCAGAGCAAGTACAAACGGTGCACAAGGCAGAGAACGTATTACTCCAATGATCATTGTATACAGATCTCCCGTCTTCTCATAAGCAGCGATAAAATCCATCTGTCCACTAATCTGTTTTCCAAGAGAATAATTTCCAAGAACAATGAAGCTTACAATTGTTGATCCAACACCAAATACATATCCTCCAAGAATGGTCTGACGAACTGTTCTTCCTCTGGAAATGTTTCCGATAAAAAACGGAGCTGCCACACACCATACCATCCAGTATGCCCAATAGTAGATTGTATAGTTCTGTGGGAATGATGTTGTTCTTTCCGGGTCTGTAAATGTTGAAAGCTCAAAGAAATTTTGAACCACTTTTCCAAGAGATGCAAAACCATTTTCAATAATGAATTTTGTTTCTCCTCCAAAAAGTAATACAAACAAAAGCAATCCGAAGAACAGGTATACGCAGGCTTTCGCAAGAAAACTAATTCCTTTAAATCCATGTAACAAAGAATAAGTATAAATAACACATGTGATTAAAATAATTATAATTGTTACAACTGTACGGCTCAGTTCGATATGAAACAGTTCATTAATAATACTTGCCATCAAAGGTGTCGCAATACTAAATGTTGTTGCTGTTCCCGCAATCAGAGCAAATACTGCAAGCAGGTCAATGATTCTTCCCAGCATTCCATCTGTATGTTTTCCAAGAATCGGTCTGCAGGCTTCAGAATATTTCTGTCTTTCACGATTACGTACATGAAGCATAAATCCAAAAGCAACTGCAAGCACAAGATAGAATCCCCACGGAATCAAACTCCAGTGGAAAATCGGGAAAACGCCTGCCCATTCACGGATACTTCCAAGTTCTGCAATGTGCGGGTCTGTCGCATACATGACCCATTCTGAGAAAGAATAGAACAGAATGTCTGCCGCAAGTCCTGCTGTAAACATCATGGAACCCCATGCAAAGAAAGAATATTTTGGTTTTTCAGTCTGAGCTCCTAAAACAATATTTCCATACTTTGATGTTGCTACATAAATAGATAACAGGAATACACCTAATCCAATCACAAGATAATAAGTTCCAAATGTATCACCAAATACATATCTAATCTGACTAAGCACCTGATTGGATTGCTCCGGCTTAAAGAAGAATAAAATACATAAAACCACAATAAGCCCTAATGGCAATAATGTAATAAGCCAGTCAACCTTCTTTTTCTCTGTCTGTTTTGTCTGTTTCGTTTCCATTTGCTTTCCTTTCCGACTTACCTTGTCTTTAATCCTGATGTATAAGAATACTCATATTTCTTTCCATCACATAAGAACTCAAATCCAATCACATCTCCATTGGATTTCACCGGTTTCATCTGTATCATTTTCCCTTCCGGACAATTCAATTTCTCTGAAACCTCCCGAAGTACTTTGCTGCCCGTACATTCTTTGTACTTTACATCAAATTCCCTTAATTCATCAATACTGTCAAACTCTTCAATAATACCGGCATCATACTTTCTGATATACATTTCCATTTCATCCATATGCGCCATATAAAGATTTTCCCAGTATTCATCCCACAGTTCTTTTTTCTGAAAAGCTTCTTCAAGATACGGCAGCAACTGTGTACTGAATTTTTCATTAAAGAATACATGACCTTTCATCACCCATGCATTCTCGCCACCAATCTGAACCCCTATGATTTTCCCTGTATTATCAGTCTTGATACACCACTCTTCTGTAGCACCATCTGCATATTCAGAAGCATAAAATGCATTTTCACTTTCTTCCATAAATACATTTTCTGTGAAATAATTGTCTGCTGAGCAAATCCAGGTATTTTTCAAATATTCTCTCGCAACATACAAAGTAGAAAAATTATTCATTTGTTTGTAATATGGATTTTCAACAAGAATTACATGATATTTTTCTTTCAGATATTCAAACTTTTCTTTCAAATATCCGACTACGATAACAATTTCATCAATTCCTGCTTCTCTCAGCTGTCCGATCTGACGTTCAATCATAATTTCGTCTTTCACATTCAGAAGTGCCTTCGGTGTCTCCAGTGACAATGGTGCAAATCTTGAGGACATTCCGGCAGCCATGATAATAGCATTTCTAGTCATTTTCCATTCTCTCCTTTGCAAGCCTGTAAAATTCTTTTGCATAACGATACTGTTTCAGAGAATACTCACCAAACTCCACTCCGAGGATTCTCTTATATTCGCACCAGTTACTCCATAAGAAACCGCAGATTGCTATATAGCAATATATCTTTGTTCTGACTTCTTCCAGACACCCTTCTGTAAAATAAGCATCAATCAAACGATCAATCTGTTCTTTCTCATACAATGCATAAATTGCAAACATCGCAATATCTACATGTGGATCCTGCATTCCTGAATACTCCCAATCAATAAGATATATCCTGTCATCCACAAAGAGAAAGTTATCCGGAACTGCATCAATATGAGTTAATGTATACTCTTTTTCCTGCTGATCAACAAAGAATTTCAGTTCATACATTTTTTCCTTTGTCTTCTCATAATCGCGATAAATGGATTTCTCTCCATTTCTGTACTGTTCATATTTTTCAATCTGCTCAAACAAGTCAAAAGAATGATCTACTTTCAGATTCTGCTCATGTACATTTCTCAGATACTTCATGCATGCTTTCACATCATTTTCATTTTCTGCATCACAATTCCTTGCACCCTCTAAAAATTCTGTAATCTTATACCCTTTTTCTTTCGACATATATCGAACTGGATCACAGATTCCTTTCGGACCAATCACCTGATAAACATCATACTCCTGGCTTCTATTAATCATCTTATCCGTTCCTTCTCCCGGAACTCGCATGATATAACGCTTTTCACCACAACGGAAGCGGAACGAACGGTTAGTCATTCCTTTTTTCAGGGGTTCAATCTCTGTGATTTCTTTCTGTTCACAAGAAAGCGTCTCTGCAATAATATCAAGAAGTTCTGAATTCAGCTGATCTGAATTCTCATCAAGATCTCTCAACTGCTCCAATGTATTAATCTCCAGAACATCTCCTTTTTTTACTTCTTTCGGGAAAAGAATCATTTTCCCTTTCTCCATTGCTGCATCTTCCCAAAATGAATTGTAATATCTGCGATGTTCTTTCATTTCACTGATTTTCTGTTCTAAAGTTCTTGCACTTTCTTTATTGATGTAAGCAATTCCTACCATATGATTACCAGCTTCCGAATCACCAACTGCTTTTAATTCCATCTTTCGATTCATACGAATCGTACTATCCTCATCCGGCATCTCATCAATCATGTACCAGGAATACAGTTCAGTCTCTGAGAAAGGATTTGTTCTGCACCAAAGATCACACGGTACAATATACGCATTTTCCAATCTATCTTTTACCTTTGCCAACGAAAACAGATTGTTCTTTACTGCATATTCCTTATTATAAACCAGCTCTACTCCATACTCATCGATCAGGTATTCATACTGTTCTTTCATAAATCCAACAACGATAGTGATCTTATGGATTCCTTTTTCTTTCAACTGTTTAATCAGTCGTTCTACTAAGGTTTCACCTCTTACTTCAAGCATTCCCTTGGACACTTCTGTATTAATCGGTATCATTCGCATTCCCGCTCCAGCTGCAAGAATCACTGCCTGATTTGGTCTATTCTCTGTAAATAACTCTTTTGCCTGTTCGGTCAATCTATAATCTGCATTCAGATAACCGGCTTTCACAAGTTCTGCTAATGAAGTATTCACTTTACCAAGTGAATAACCAGAAGCTTCTGATAACTGTCTCTGATTTACATATGCTTCTTTTTTTATGATGTTCAGTAAATCAAGCTCTTGTTTGTTCATGTACTTATATTTCTCCTTTTTCGTGAACTACAGGTAGTATAGCACCTTTATTTTTATAATGCAAGACAATATTTTAAATATTTTAAATTTTTCCAATATAATAATTTTTTGTTCTTCCCCTTGTCATTCTCCCGATTATCCATTACAATCACTGTATCTTAAAAATATGAACATACACGGACAGCCGCTTCTTTTAACGGACTGCCGGCTGTTTTTTGAAGAATGGAGATTTAAAAATGAAATTTGTAATACAGCGTGTCAATCACGCAAGTGTCACCGTTGACGGTCAAACGGTCGGTTCTATCGATAAAGGACTGCTGATTTTATTCGGCGCCGGAAAAGGAGATACTGAAGAAATGCTGCCAAAGTTTGTGGATAAAATCACAAAGCTGCGGATTTTCTCTGATGAAAATGACAAAATCAATCTTTCCCTTTTGGACGTAGGTGGCGAACTGCTTGTCGTAAGCCAGTTTACACTTTACGCAGACTGCCGCAAGGGAAACCGTCCAAGCTTTTTTGATGCCCTTGAACCGGACCGTGCCGATGCTTTATACGAGAAATTTGTTGCATTGTGCCGCGAAAAAGTCACCAAAGTAGAAACCGGAAGCTTCGGTGCACATATGCGTGTTGACCTTGAAAATGACGGTCCGTTTACCGTTGTCTTAGACAGCCGTGATTTTTTCAAAGAATCCTCAAATGAAAGGCGGGAAAATTAAGATGTTCCGATTATGGTGTAAATTATTTGATGACAGCAATCATCTGCTCAAGGATATGGTGGTGGAAAATGATGATGCGGCCACAAACCGTACCCGAAAAATTTTTGACGGTATCCACAGTGCCTGCTATGCCTTTGATTTAAGCGAGCCTATCTGGCTGGATTCCAATGTTGCGGAGTTTAAACGTCATTCCAAAGTCCGTTTCTATCAGGATAATTTTATTGACAGCATTGACTTTTCTTATATGGAAATTCAGGTGATTGAAGAAGACTAATACAAAAGACTATTCTTGCAATAATTTTTTTTAATAAATACAGTTCCAATACACATTTATTTTTGTAAATGTGTATTGGAACTTTTTAGACTGTAACAAAAATATCTGTGTATCAGCGTTTTGTCTGATTCATCGACCGTGCCAGCTCCTCAACTGTTTCTTCTGGCAGTTCTGCCAAGTCTGCTACCGATTGAATGTCATTGCCAAGTGCAAGCAGTTTTTTTGCAATCTGGATTTTGGTCTGTTCTTCTCCCTCACGCCGTCCTTCCGCGCGTCCCCGGTTTAAGATGTCTTTTGCTTCATAGTTTAATACTTTTCCGCCCATTTGCTGACTCACTCCCTTCGCTACTTTTTCGTACTTTACCGCTAAATGCTCTATTACTTTGCGTGACATTGCAAGAATTACAACTTTCGGATACTCCGTTAAATCACCCATCTGGCAGGCAATTTCAAGCCGTTCACGGATTGCGGCATATTCTTCCTCCAGCTGTTTTAACTTTTTCTTATTTTCTTCGAGTTCTTTAAAATCCTTTTCATACACAAAGATATGAAACGGTATCAGAAAGAACAGTTTTTTTTCAAACAGTTCATGAATCGTATAGCGTTTTACTTTTAATACCGGCACGATATAGGATACCTTTCCGCCCGGGGTTAAGACTTTAACCGTCATGTGTTCCGGGGTGTTTTGGGTATGCCGGAGGGATACAATCGCTGAATCTGGGAATTGTACTGTCAAAATATTTGATGTAAACTCCCTATTTTCTAATGCAAGCTGTGTATCGTACTCAAACATTCGCACAATCATGGTGCCGTCCTCCGTACTCTGACATTCAATGTGATACCGTTTGCGCTGTGATGTGTTACAGCTGGCAGAACC
>OGUG01001112.1_pt1 | contig 10864 bp, 6 predicted proteins | sample 1573711 | NCBI WGS metagenome assembly OGUG01 (sample SAMEA2582006, study PRJEB24529) | metagenome | biome: Human gut stool | place: China | collected 2011 | reverse complement strand
GTATGCAATGGAATATGCCAAAGAATATGCAAAGGAATATGCCAAAGAGTATGGTGAGGAACAGAAGGAAGAGGGGATTCTTCAGGGAAAAAATAATATGTTGTATTCATTGGTTTCAAAGGGAAAGTTAAAAATAGATGTAGCAGCCGAAGAGGCAAATGTCAGCCTTGGAGAATTTGAAAAATCGATGGAGGAAGCAGGATATAAAATTCCTGAATTGGTATAGTTTAATAGTTACAAGATACGTTAAATATAGACCCGGTTTGCATAAGTATGTGCAGACCGGGTTTTTATAATAAAAATGCAATGTATGATACAAAAAGTTTACAACTGACATATATACTCATTATAACAACATGGAAGATAACTATTCTGAATAGTCACCGGGAAAGAAAAAAGGGAGGAGAGCTACATATGGATAAAAGGGGTAACATGTCTTCACGAAATATGAGATTATTTGCAGCGATTATGACACTCATCGAGGCACTTGTCCTCACATCATTCACAGGCTGTGCCGGCAAAAAAGTAGATTATGGGAATGAGAGCGAAAGTAAAGAGACAAAAAATATGTCTGCCTTAGCTGATATCAGGGCAGACTCCGGCTGGAATGAAAACTTTACCATACAGACCGGTAATGGCGAGAAAACAGTATATGTAAGTGCAAATATTGTAGTTCCAGACTGCGATAACATGTCGGTTGTTGAGGTGGAAAATATAAAGATAGATGTTGATTACAAAAAGCGTTTTCTGGATTTATATTTTGGTGGGAACGAGTACTATTATCACGATCCGGATCATTATACTGTTGACGAACTGAATGAGGTCATAGAGTACTGGCAGAAAGAACAGGATGATACTTACAGGGAGTGGTTGGAACAGCGGCTGGCTGAATACAGGGATAAGCTTGAAACGGCAAAGACTACTTATACCGTGGCAAAGGATCTCGAAAACTGTGAAGTATTTGCAGGCTACAAGGGTGATGTGTTCTGTGAGGTGGAGTTTGAGGCTCACAAGGTACATGCTTACGCCTTGCATCAGTCCGGGACAGATTACGGTCCACCATCTTTAAGGAATGAGGACTATGATACCATAACGCAGACTTTTCAGGATGATGATCTAAAGGATAAGGCAGACGAGACCTCAAATGAGGGCAGTAAATCTGCCGCATCAGCCAAAAAAGAAGCCGGGAATTTCCTTAGTAAATTGGGAATGCAGGATCTGGTGGAACGAGGTGAATGTGAGTGCAGCTGGATAGGTTTTAATATTGACAGCGAAAAGGAAAATGACTATCAGACAGCAGCGTGGGGATATATTTATTCATACGCGACCGGCATAGACGGCATCACATTTAAGGATGGATTTGATATGGATACCTATTTGTCGGTGTATGAAGCAAATGATAGTGATATAGATGATGTTACACTGCCTGACAGTACACTTCTTACAGTCACGGATGATGGAATAATCGATGTGCAGTTGGAATATCCGGTAAATGTAACACAGATCTATAAGGATGTGGAGCTTATTTCTCTGAAAAATATAGAGCAGATCATCAAGGCGGAGATTACGGAAAATCCTGATAAATATGATACCGCGGCAACATTCAATAAGCTGCAGCTTAGTTATTTGAAGATAAGAAGTGACAGTGAACAGGGAAAATACAGCTATGTTCCGGCGTGGGTACTGTCACGTATGGTAGACTCCAATGAGCAAAATGCTATCTTTGTAAACGCTATAGATGGCACGATCATAAATTTGGAAAATTCACTGTAAAGGAGAGGCTATGAAGAGGAAAAACGTTATTATACCGGCGTTGGTTCTTGCAATAGCATTAACCGGCTGTTCAGGAAAAAAAGTAGATTACAATATGGAAACTGAAAATATAAACACAAAAGCAGGAAGTGATATAAGTGCGTTTGACGACAGTACGAAATGGAATGACAGCTTTTCTGTTGAGACATCTGACAAAAGTGTGGATGTGGATATTTCAGCAGACATTACCCTGCCGGACTGCAAAAGCATGTCGGTTGTTGAGGTGAAGAATATAAAGGTGGGTGCCGATTTCAAAAAGAGTGTGATAGAGGCTTATTTTGGCGATAGTACCGTATATTATCACGACATACCTCATTATACGAAAGAAGAGATATATCACAGCATGGAGGTTGTAAAAAATGAGATTGCCGGGTATCAGCAGGAAATTGATGCGGGACTTATCACAGAAGAGGGCGTCAGCAGGGTGATGAAAAGTGAAAATGATCTGCTGGAACAGTATGAAAAGGCAGAACCGTCTGCACTGGATACGCGTGAAAAAGCTACAGATTATACGGATTGTAATGAGTATCTGGGATATATTGGTAATGTTTTCTGTGAGATTAGATTTGGAATTGCTGAGGACGGCTCTCTTGAATATATTTCAGCACAGCCTCTTAAGGCAGGAAGTGAGGGGACATTATACGATGATAGTGAGTATGGCTATTACGGACCACCATCCTTTGCAGAGGAGAAAGGTGTAGAGGGATTTAACGGAGGCTCTACAGGTGGAGATACTACATCTTCATATGATAATGAGTGTGCATTATCAAAAGACGAAGCTATAAAAAAGGCAGAAGAATTTCAAAATAAATTAGGCATGGCTTCACAGGTATATATAGGAACATCAGACTACAAGTGGAGCGCAGGAGTGATAGAGGATGGTGATGATACTGTAAAAACTGATGATAAAGAGAGCGGCATAAAGGATACAGCCTGGGGATATATCATAGATTATGGCGAGGGTGTGGATGGCATAGCGTTTTGCAAGTCACTCGATTTCACCCGGAATATGGATATATGGGAGACACTCGATAACTATGATGATTTTATGCCATATGGCAGCAGTTCCTTTATTGTGACGGATCAGGGAGTGACGGAATTTACTGTTTCTTACCCGGTTGATATTGTAAATGAGTCAAAAAACGTAGAACTCTTGTCAATGGACACTATTAAAGAGATCATCAAGGATGACATGACAAAAAACTCAGATCAGTATGATTTTACACAAAATCACACTTACAACAATCTAAAGCTCGGATATATCCGTTTGAAGGATGCATCTGACAAGGATAAATGTACTTATGTTCCGGCATGGTGTCTGTCAAAACAGGACAAGGGCTACGACAGATATCCGGTGTATGTGAATGCGATAGACGGCACGATCATAAGGAGTGATGATCTAATATAAGATACTGTTATTGGCTGCAATAAAGTTTACACATGGAGTTACATTTTTAGATAATAGATCGGGTTCATATTTTGATGGAAAAGATGTGAAAAATATATGATTAACAGAAAGAAAAAATATATAAGTCGTTTGACATTTACCGCTGCAATTACCTCTATTTTATTTTCAGGATGTGGGGCGGCACAAAAGGAGCTTGCACAGACGGACAGAGATTTCTACGAGAAAATATCATACCAGACAGTTACGGTACAGAGCGGTTCACTCACACCGCAGACTACCATCAGTCTGAGCGCGCAGGGCTATACCAGGTTTTCCTATGGTGCGACAAACACGGAGCTTACGCTTGAAAAGGTAAATGTGGCAGTGGGTGATCATGTGAAAAAGGGCGATATACTGGTGGCTTTTAAATCCGGGGAGATACAGAAAAAGATTGAGGACTACAGCGGGCAGATCAGTCAGAATAAGCTTCTGGCAGAGCACTACAGGGCTATTATGAAAATCGATGATACTCAGGATTATTCAAGCGATATAGCCCAGCTTGATAAGGATACAGAGGTTGCGCAGCTTTATCTTGATGAGGCTAAGGAAAAACTGTCGAGATATCAGATCACGGCATCAGAGGATGGTACGATCACAGCAATGGACAATTCACTTTTGGCGGGAGTTTTTGAACCGGGCAGCAATCTTATAACAGAAATCAGCGGAAACGGCAATTACGAGGCTGACAGACCGGAAGGTTATGACTTTAATGTAGGTGATATATACACGGCAACAGCATCTGATATAGAGTTTGAACTTAAGGTAAAAGAGGTGGACGATAAAAAGGTTGTTTTTGAACCGGTATCGGACATGTCGGCAGTATCGGATGCACAGATATTTTCCATGGAAGTGACGCGCCCTGCTATAGAAAATGCTGTGTATGTGCAAAAGGACGCAGTACATGAGAAGGATGGCAGGTATTTTGTATACACACTGGATGAGAATGGATACAGACAGGCGGTATGGATAAGTGTCGGAGATCAGGTGGGAGACTACCGGATCATCACAGAAGGACTTAAAAGCGGGGATGAGGTGGTTTTGCAGTGAAGATCAGAAACATTTTATCAATAAAAAAACTGGCAGTACTGGGGATATGTGTATCGTTTGTGGCAGGCGGCTGTGGAAAAATGACAGAAAGCAGTATACCAAAGCTTGAAGAACCTGTAGCGTTAAATGAAGCCTACAGACCTGTGGAATACGGTACGATTGGCTCCATACAGGTGCTGATGGCTACCGCAGTTCCTAGGGATTACTGCAATTACTACAGTGCCAACGTAAACATTTCACAGATATATGTGGAGCCGGGAGATACAGTAAATGTAGGGGATGTGCTTGCTGTCTGTGATGTGGATGAGGCAAAAAAACAGTTGCAGGAATGTAATGATGCGCTGGCGCATGAGAATGAGACATATGAGATATCCGCTCAGATCTCGGATACGCAGATCAAATTATGGGAGAGTCAGGCTGCGGATACGGACGAATTTTCAACAGAACAGATTGAGAAAAAAGAGAGCACAGAAGAGGATTACAATACGCAGATTGCCACAGAACAGGAAAATGAACGGTACGATAAGCAGCTTCACGAATACCGAGTGCAAAAGATCAATGAACAGATGGCTTTATATCAGCAGATTGTTGATGATGGAACGCTTAAGGCAGCCCACAGCGGTCTTGTCACTTACACTAAGAAGCTGACAGATGGAAGGTCTGCTGCGGCATACGAGAATATAGTCATTGTCTCCGATACGGATGACCTTGTGCTGGATATAAAAGATACAGCCATAAATGAGTACAAATACAGCGATTATGACAAGAAATATGTGATAGTTGATGGCGAAAAATATGATGTCACCGAGTCTCAATATACATCAGAGGTTTTGGTACTTTCGAAGATAAACAACCGCTATCCGGATGTGTGCGTGGAAAGCAGGGAAAAGCCGTTTCTTACGGCAGGACAGATGTATCCGGTATATTTTGAAAAGACAAAAGCAAATCAGGCACTTGTCGTGGGAAAAGATTCCATCTATAAGGATGGCGATACTAGATATGTCTATGTGAAAAATGATGAGGGCGGCCGCGAGAAACGCATCATAACAACAGGTGAGTTTGATGAAAACTATACACAGGTCACAGAGGGCTTAAAAGAGGGGGAGCTGGTCTACTATAATTCTACAGATCAGGTTCCGACAAGGTACAGCAAATATACGGTAACAAGGTCTGACTTTGATATAGCAAACTACGGTGTGAGCTACAGCAGATCTGACGCAGGGACGATAACCGAAACCTGTGATTATGAAGGGCAGATCGTATCGGTCAATGTGAAGCAGGACGATACGGTAGAAAATGGGATGCTGCTTTACGTGGTGGATACCGGAGAGGGCAAAGCTGCCATAACAGAGGCAAAAAATGAGATCGACTCGGAGAATGAATCCTATGCGCACAAGATCGCAGATTACGATAAACAGGTAAAAGATTTATCTGAAGGTGGTAGCAGCGCAGAAGAAAATAACAAACAGGATGAAAAGCCGGATACAGCATATGAAGAGCAGCAGTTGAAATTGAACTTACAGCTGCTTGATCTGCAGAAAAAACTTGCCGGTGCAGACCACACCTATCAGCTTTCCCGGCTACAGTCAGCATATGACAGCATAAGCGCAGGAAATGACGGCAAAGGAAATATTTCAGTATATGCCAAAAATGACGGAAAAGTTTCAAAGGTGAGTGTCAAGGCAGGAGATAATGTGGAGGAAGGCTCAGATATCCTGCAGATAACCGGAAATTCCACGGACGTACTGCAGGTCCTGGTAAAGGATAGCAATAACTATAAAGTATATACGGACAATATAGCAGATGTGGGAGAGCGCGTATCACTTGAGCTGGACGGTACAACAATCTACGGAAACTGTATCGGTTTTGCCGGTTACGGCAGGCAAGCTCAAAAGGGATATATAAATCAGGATGATAAAGGTGTGCATATTACAGGAAACACAGATTCAGGATATGGAAATGCAGCATTTTATATAAAACTTGACAATGGAATACCGGATGATCTGACCAGGGCATCTGCTGTAAAGTTTTCTTATGTTTCTTTTAAAAAGGTGGTAGTGGTGCCGACTTCGATCATACACAAGCAGGTCAATCCGATGGACAAGGATGATATATCATACTATGTGTGGAAAATTGATGGGGACAGCGTGGTAAAGCAGCCGGTAATATTGAGCGATTATACATCAGGCAGCGATACACTTGTGCTTTACGGTATTGATGAGGGCGATGAAATATGTTTGGCTTCGTAATTAATAAATTAAAAAACAGAAAATGGTTAAATTTGTGTCTGCTTATGGGAGTGGCTTTGTTTATAGCACTTTTTGTGTGCCACTCTATGTTTGAAAAGGGTGCGGGAAATCAGATACTCGACAGACTTTTTACGGATCATGCCACACAGCAGAATGAGTTTCCTGCACAGATGAGCCGCGAGGGAACATATGCGGTGGCAGATTATCCTGATTCGCAGTCAGTACTTGATAAGCTGTCAGGATACGAGCAGAAGTGGACTGAATATGTGGATATAAACAAGGTTTCCTCACAGCAGCTTATCACACTCCCAGGAGGACGCGCAGATACAGAGTTTGGAGGACCTAACAATTATTTTACAATAGGATATCTGCCGGGACTTTCGGAGTACGCGGATGTTGTAAAATCTCAGACTGGCACAGCCACATTCGAATGCTGTATAAGCGAAAAGACAATGGATCACTACGGACTTGTAGCAGGTGAAAAAATCTATTTACATGTACCTGATGGCAGTGGGAAAAAGGAAATTTCTTTCGTCATATCACAGATCTGCTGTGAAAAAGATATAAACAATCCATATTGGGCCAAGACGCTTTCGGATATGGGCGATGTGATGTTTGTTTCGCAGGATGTTTTTGACGAAATGATGCAGTATTACAGTGAGGACAATATCAGCTACAGTGATTTTCTCATGCTGGATTATACGCAGATCAACACGGAAAATGCCTCACTTTATGATGGGTATATGGAGCAGTTTAAGGATGCTGACAAGCTCTACAATGACAACATCCGTGATACGCTGGAGCGCTTTTTTACACAGCAGAAGACGATAAAGCTGATGCTTTGGGCGTTGGAGCTGCCGTGTCTTGTGCTTTTGATTTTATTTATAAGAATGATATCTGTACAGATACTTTCGCTCGAGCAAAATGACATACTTGTTTTAAGAAGCCGCGGTGCGACAAAATTACAGGTATTTATTTTGTACTTACAGCAGTCGGGAATAATAGCGTTTGCGGGCTGTGTACTCGGAATAGTACTCGGATATATAATGTGCCGGGCTGCCGCATCTACAGACGGATTTTTAAGATTTACGGCAAAGGATATAAGCACTTACAAATTTGTATGGCAGATGCTTGTCTATGCGGTGGCAGCAGCAGTTATCATGGTACTATTTATTACAGTTCCGGTGTGGAAAAAATCAAAGGATGCCATATCAGAGCGCAGCAGTAGGGAACGAATATCAAAGAAAAAGCCTCTTTGGGAGAAATGCTTTATAGACGTTATACTTTTGGCTCTGTCAGCATATCTGCTTTACAATTACAACAAGCAGAAGAGTACGCTTGCGATATCTGTTCTTGAAAACAGGAGCATAGATCCTGTCATGATACTGGACAATTCGCTTTTTATATTTGCAGCGGCACTTTTGTGCGTAAGACTTACCGGACTTATTATTCTGCTTGTGGACAGGCTCTTTAAAAAGCATTTTTCTCCGGCAATGTATGCATCATTTTTACAGCTAAAACGAACCAGATACAATCAGGGATTTCTGGCAGTATTTCTTATCATGACAGTGGCTGGTGGTATTTTTGACGCGAATATGGCGCGCACCATGAACAGCAATATGGAGCAGCGTATCGTCTACAATGTGGGCTGTGATGCGATATACAACGAAGATTTCAGACTCAGGATACAGTACAATAAAAATGGCTCTGTAAACTGGATGTATGACGAGCCTGATTTCGGTAAATACGAGTCGCTCAAAAATGAGGGCATCTGTGACGGTGTCACGCGTGTGCTTGAGGACGAGAGGGTAGACATTTCCGCAGGCAGTGGTTCGGTTTCGGATGCATATCTTATGGCGATAAACACAAAAGAATTCGGTGAGACTGCAAAATTGCAGAGTGGACAAAATGATGATATTAATGACGCGCACTGGTTCAATTACCTGAATGAGCTGGCAAAAGAGCCGGACGGAGTCATCATTTCGTCAAATCTGGCAAAAGATCTGGGACTTAAAGTTGGTGACAGCTTAAATTACTCAAGGTATGTACCGGAGGCTGTCGATGATGATCAGATCTACGCATCCGAGAATGTAAAGGTATGTGCCATAGTAAAAGGTTTTCCGGGCTACGAGCGTTACACCTATGAGACAGATGCAGACAAAAATGTGACCGAGCAGGAGAAATACCTGATCGTTGCAAATTATGCTACGGTTGTGGAAAAGTTCGGCATGACACCGTACAGTGTGTGGATGAACCTGTCAAAAGGAAAAACGGTGGATGATATATACAAAAATTTAACATCCGCGCAGCAGCTTATAGACGAGAATAAAAACTCAGCCACAGTGCAGATCACAAACGGTATGTTTACATTAAGTTTTATACTTTCACTGATAGTGTGCTCAGTAGGATTTTTGCTGTATTGGGTTATGACACTAAAACAGAGGGAGCTGCAGTTTGGTATATACCGCGCAATGGGAATGAGAATGAGAGAGGTAAAAGCAATGCTTTTAAACGAGCAGATATTTTTATCATTTCTGCCGCTTCTTGCGGGAGCAGGCATAGGTATAACTGCAACAGCAATGTTTGTAAGGCTCATATCGATCATATATCTGCCGCAGAAACACAATATCGGAGTAAATGTATATATTTATCCATCTGATATGCTGGAGCTTACAGGAGTACTTTTCGTGGCTGTAGCCGTATGCTATGTGGTTATCAGCAGACTGCTTAAGAGTATGAAGATAGCACAGGCACTAAGGCTTGGAGAAGATAGTTAGCAGATAAAAATGATTTTGTGGTAGTCGGTAGAAAGTTTTTATAGCATGGTAAATGAGGTCGTGACATATGGAAAATGCGATAATTGCTCAAAATATAAAAGGATATTTCAAGGCGGGAGATGGTACAACAGTCCACGCACTTGACGGAGTATCCATGGAGATAAAAAAAGGAACACTTGCCATCTTAAAAGGGCGTTCCGGCTCCGGAAAGACCACACTTCTTAATATCCTTAGTGCGCTTGATATGCCGACAGAGGGAAGTGTGCAGTTTCTGGATAAAAATCTCGAGCAGATGACCGAGAAAGAACGGGAAATGCTAAGGCGGTATGAGATGGGATTTGTATTCCAGTCTATAGCACTAATTCCCACGATGACGGCATATGAGAATGTGGAATTTGCCCTTAGACTTGCGAAAAATAAACGTCAGATACAAAAGAATTTGACTGATATGGATAATGACATTGGAGATGCAAAAACCGATGTGATAAATGAGAATACGCATGACAGAGTATCAGAGCTGCTTGAGCGTGTCGGACTCTCAAAGCGCATGAACCATATGCCGGAACAACTATCGGGAGGTGAGCAGCAGAGAGTTGCGATAGCGCGCGCTGTGGTTCATCGCCCGAAGGTGGTCTTTGCGGATGAGCCGACAGGAGCACTCGATACCGCTTCTGGATTTGAAGTCATGCGATTGTTCCGTGAGTTGATAGACGATGAGGACATCACAATAGTTATGACCACGCATGATCCGAACCTGATGGAGCTGGGAGATGAAGTGTTTGAGCTTAGTGACGGCATAGTAATTTAAATTAAAAGGGAGAAACCAGATGATAAATTGCGATGGACTGGTAAAAATATATGAGACAGACGATAAAAAGGTGATGGCACTGGAGGGACTTGACCTGACGGTGGAAACAGGGGAGATGCTTGCGGTAATAGGAAAATCCGGCAGTGGAAAATCCACCCTTTTAAATATGATAGGAGGACTGGAAACACCAACGGCGGGAGTACTCACTATTGACGGAAAAGACATTTCCACATATTCAGAAGCCGAAATGGTGAGATACCGCAGGGACAAGGTGGGCTTTGTGTGGCAGAAAAGTGCTAAAAATCTGTTCCCATACCTGACTGTGCTGCAGAATGTCGAGGCAGTGATGATGTTTGAAAATACCGGAAATACCGATAATTTAAAACACGGAGAAATTATAAAAAAACGCAAGGATAATAATAAAAGCTATGCCCTTAAACTGTTAAATGCAGTGGGATTACAGGAGCATAAGGATAAGCTTCCGGCTCAGCTATCGGGAGGAGAGCAGCAACGCGCAGCGATAGCGGTGGCACTGGCAAATAAGCCGGACATACTGCTTGCGGATGAACCGACCGGAGCTGTTGATACAAGGACTGCTGATACAATCTATGAGCTGTTTCATAAGCTGAACAAAGAGCTTGGTATAACCATCATCATAGTCACACACGATATGGCACTTGCAGGCCGTGTAGACCGCACAGTGCTTATATCGGACGGAAAGGTA
>OGUG01001110.1_pt1 | contig 10881 bp, 8 predicted proteins | sample 1573711 | NCBI WGS metagenome assembly OGUG01 (sample SAMEA2582006, study PRJEB24529) | metagenome | biome: Human gut stool | place: China | collected 2011 | reverse complement strand
TTCCACCATTGTGTATATGTTTGTTGGAATCCTGATGTCTTTCGTATGGCCGGCAGTTCAGAACGGTATTTATGCTCTGGGCGGTCTTGTAACAGGAACCGGTTATGTTGGAACACTGATTTTTGGACTTATTAAACGTGCTCTGATTCCATTTGGTCTTCATCATGTATTTTATATGCCATTCTGGCAGACCGCAGTGGGCGGAACTATGGAAGTTGTAGGACAGGTGGTGCAGGGCGGACAGAATATCTTCTTTGCACAGCTTGCTGATTCTGCAAATGTAGCACATTTCAGTGCGGATGCAACCAGATATTTCTCTGGTGAGTTTATCTTTATGATTTTTGGTCTTCCGGGAGCAGCGCTGGCTATGTATCGCTGTGCAAAACCTGAGAAGAAAAAAGCGGCAGGCGGACTTCTTCTTTCCGCAGCGCTGGCATGTATGTTTACTGGTATCACTGAACCGCTGGAATTCTCATTCCTGTTTGTAGCACCGATCCTTTTTGTGGTACAGGTGATCCTTGCCGGATCCGCTTATATGATCGCACATATGTTAAATATTGCAGTAGGACTTACATTTTCCGGTGGATTTATTGATCTGTTCCTTTTTGGTATTCTTCAGGGAAATGCAAAGACCAGCTGGATCAGAATCATCCCGGTAGGAATTATTTATTTCTTCTTATATTACATCATCTTCCGTACATTAATTCTGAAGCTGAATCTGAAGACACCGGGAAGAGAAGATGATGATGCGGAAACGAAGCTGTATACAAAAGCTGATTATAAAGCAAAAGTAGATGGAAATGATGCAGATTCTGAAAATGAAATGACACCGGAAGATCAGAAGAGCGCACTGATCACAAGAGGACTTGGGGGAAAGAAAAACATTTCTGATGTAGACTGCTGTGCGACAAGACTTCGTTGTACGGTAGTAAAGCCGGAACTGGTAAATGAAGATGTCTTAAGAATGACATCCCCATCCGGAATCGTAAGAAAAGGACAGGGAATCCAGGTAATCTACGGACCGGCTGTTTCTGTGATTAAATCCAATCTAGAAGATTATCTGGAGAAAGCTCCGGATGTGGAATATCTTCCGGAAGAAAACGAAAACAGCGCAGAAGAAACGAATAAATGTGCAGAAACAAAAGATGAAGCGAAGAAAGATGAGAACAAAACTGTTGCAGCCGGAACTGTAAAGAAAGAGCTTTGCTCTCCATTCACAGGAGTGGCAGCACCGATCGAAGAAGCGTGTGACGAAGCATTTGCAGGGAAAATGATGGGAGACGGTTATCTGGTTCGCCCGGAAGAGGGAATGGCTTATGCACCGGAAGATGCAACTGTATCTTTTATCTTCCCATCAAAACATGCAGTTGGTCTGACTAGTGATGACGGAACCGAATATCTGCTTCACATTGGCGTGGATACTGTAAATCTGGATGGAAAAGGATTCGAAACTTTTGTAAATGACGGAGATCGAGTAAAAAAGGGTGACAAACTGATAGGTTTTGATATAAAATATATCCAAGAGCATGCAAAATCCGATGAATGTATGGTTGTATTTACAAGTCTTCAGGAAGGTGAAGAGATCAGAATGTCTAAGAGCGGAAAAGTAGAGAAGCTTGAGAAGACAGCAGAAATCGTAAGCTTGAATTAAGAGAAAGAAAGAGAGGCTCCGGGGGGATGTATCGAGTCATTAAAGTTCTGAATAATAATGGGATTCTTGTATATCATGTTGAGACAGGGAAGGAGATGATCCTTCTCGGAAACGGTGTGGGATTTGGAAAGAAACCTACAGAACAGATCGAGAAACTTCCCGGAGCCAAAGTATATTCCCTTGTCACAAGAAGAAAGCAAGAGTCTGTTCTGAAAACGGTCAATGGAATCCGCCCGGAGTTTATTGAGGCAACAGGAAAGATCATTGAAGAAGCAGAGAACGTGTTTCAGAAGATCAATCATGAGATGTTGCTTCCGTTGGCAGATCATATTGCGCTTGCAGCGAAGAGAGCGAAGGAGAACCGCCAGCTTCCGAATCCATTTACACCGGATATCCGTGTGTTGTTTGGAGAGGAGTATCAAGTGGCCCTGAAAGGGCGGGAAATTATACAGCAGCTGACAGGATATGAAATCTCAGAGGATGAAGTCGGATTCATTACGCTACATATCCATGCAGGCCTTTCTGATGAGGCAGTATCCCAGACTCTGGATGCGACCAGGATTGTAAATGAAGGGATTGCCATGATTGAACAGGAATTCGATCAGAAGCTGGAGAGCGGCTCACTTGGATGTACACGTCTGATGAGTCATATGTATTATATGATTCTGAGAACCCGTAAGGGTGAAGGGACGAATGCAGACTTTAATGATTTCATTTTTCAGAATTATCCAAGGACCGGAGAGGCGGCGAAGAGAGTGTGTGACTATATGTCCAGACAGCTGAAACAGCCGGTCGCAAAAGAAGAAATCGGATTTCTTGCAATCCATATCCAACGGGTTATCTCGCCGGATACGGTATGACCGTGTGCTCTTGAAATACTGTATACCATGAGATATAGTAGTGGATAAGAGCGAAAGGAGAATCCGCAGAATGTATAAGATTCTAATCATAGAAGATGACCTTGTGATGGCAGGGGCAATTAAAAAAGAGATGGAAGCGTGGGGAAATGAAGCACGTTATGTGGAAGATTTTGCAAAGGTTCTTGAGACATTTGCAGAGTATGGTCCACATCTGGTGCTTTTGGATATCACGCTTCCTTTTTATAATGGATACCACTGGTGCAGCGAGATCCGTAAGATATCGAGCGTGCCGGTGATCTTTATCTCTTCAGCAGCGGATAATATGAATATTATCATGGCGATGAATATGGGCGGAGATGACTTTGTGGCAAAACCATTTGACTTAAGTGTACTGACAGCGAAGATTCAGGCTCTGCTGAGAAGAACGTATGATTTGTCAGGAAAAGTGCCGATGTTGGAACATAGAGGAGCAATCCTGAACCTCTATGATACAACAATGACCTATAATGGAGAAAAGATTGAGTTAACAAAGAATGAATTTCGTATCTTACAGACATTGATGGAGAATAAAGGACGCGTGGTCAGCAGAGACACGCTGATGACAAAGCTGTGGGAGACAGACAATTATATCGAAGAGAATACATTGACAGTCAATGTCGGAAGACTTCGGAAAAAGCTGGAAAAAGCGGGATTGGAAGGCTTTATCAAGACGAAAGTCGGCGGTGGATATATCATCGAGAAGGAGTAAAAATGTTTTTACAATATTTGAAAAGAATTCGCTTTGTGCTTCTGTGGAGTTTACTGTGTGCGGGAATCTTTTTTCTGATTTTTGTGTTGGAAGAGATTAATCTGAAGGTAGCGGTTTATCCAACAGTGTTGTGTCTGGCATTTGGATTACTTTTTCTTCTCTGTGGATATTTGCGGTATAAGAAAACCGGGCAGAAGCTGGAGCATTTGCTGCAAGGAGAAGGACCTTATGAGGATTCGCTTCCAATCGCACAAGATGGGATTGAGTCAGGATATCAGGAGCTAATCAGAAAAGAAGAACAACAGCAAAGAAAAGAACATGCCAGATGGGAGAAGTCCGGTCAGGACATGGAGGACTATTATGCAACCTGGGTGCATCAGATCAAGGCACCGATTGCTGTGATGAATGTATTACTTCAGCAGGAAGATACCGAGACGAATCAGAATCTGAAAGCCGAACTGTTCCGGGTGGAGCAGTATGTGGAGATGGCACTTGGGTATGTGCGTCTTGACAGTGGCACGAAGGATCTGGTAATCGCACAGTATCCTTTGGATGAAATTGTAAGAAAATCGATCCGTAAATATGCAGGACAGTTTATTCGAAGGAGAATCCGTCTGATCTATGAAGGGACAGATCAGATTGTTCTGACAGATGAGAAATGGCTTTCGTTTATTATTGAACAGCTGTTGTCCAATGCGGTGAAATATACACTGAAAGGAACTGTGAAGATTATTGTCAGTGAAGAAAAGAAATTGACAGTTACGGATACCGGAATGGGGATTGCACCGGAGGATCTGCCGAGAATCTTTGAAAAAGGATATACGGGATATAATGGAAGAATGGAACGGAAATCAACGGGAATCGGTCTGTATCTGAGTCAGATGGCGGCAAAGAAACTTGGGCATCAGATCACGGTAGTGTCGAAGCTGGGGGAAGGCAGCAGTTTTACAATAGATCTGGCAGAGTATCCGTTGAGAGCAGAGTAAATCACTAAATCACACAGAGAGAAGCAAGTGACAAATTTGTCACATCAGACAGCTGGAATGTCACAGAAATCAATGTCGGCATTCTGGCTGTATTGTTATACTGAGGATGTTGAAAGAAGAGGAGGTCGTAAGAAATGACAGTTTTGGAAGTAGAAAATTTGAAAAAAATATACCGTCCGCGTTTTGGCGGTAATCAGGTACAGGCACTCTCTAAGGTAACATTCTCAGTAGAAGAGGGCGAATATGTAGCAATCATGGGAGAGAGTGGTTCGGGGAAGACGACATTACTGAACATGCTGGCGGCATTTGATAAACCAACTGAAGGGGAAGTTTATCTGGATGGAAAACCGTTATCAGCAATCCGTGAGAAGGATCTGTCCAAGTTCAGGAGAGATCATCTTGGGTTTGTATTTCAGGATTTCAATCTTTTGGATACATTTAATCTAAAGGACAATATCTTACTGCCATTGGTACTGCAGGGAGTTGATTACAGGAAAATGAATGTCAGGATGATGCCAATCGTGAAAGAACTTGGAATTGCAGGACTTCTGGAGAAGTATCCCTATGAGGTGTCAGGAGGACAGAAGCAGCGTGCAGCAGTGGCGAGAGCGCTGATCACAGATCCGAGACTGATCCTGGCGGATGAGCCGACCGGGGCACTCGATTCGAAATCAACGGATGAATTGCTCGGGGTATTTGAGCGGATCAATCAATCGGGACAGACGATCCTTATGGTAACACATTCTGTCAAAGCAGCGAGCAAGGCCGGGAGAGTGTTATTTATTAAAGACGGAGAAGTTTTCCACCAGGTATATAAAGGCGAACAGACAGATGAACAGTTCTATCAGAATATCTCAGCGACACTGACAATGCTTGCGACAGGTGGTGAGAGACGATGAAAAGTGGACTTTATCTGAAACTTTCCGTTAATGGAATTAAGAAAAATAAGAAGCTGTATCTTCCATATTTGATCACATGTATCTGTATGGTTATGATGTTCTATCTGATCGATTATCTTGCAGTGAGTCCGCAGTTTGCCAAGATCAAAGGTGGGGATACTATGCAGATGATCCTTGGATTTGGTTCTGGTGTGATCTCAATCTTTTCGCTGATCCTTCTGTATTACACAAATTCATTTCTGATCCGCAGACGACAGAGAGAGTTTGGGTTGTATCACATCCTTGGAATGGGAAAAATCGATCTTGTAAAAATCATGGTTCTTGAGAATCTGATCATCAGTGTTCTGACGATTGCAGGAGGAATCGTGGGAGGAATCCTGTTCTCTAAATTAGGGGCATTTCTGGCAGCGAAGATACTTGGAAGTAATGCCGGACTTTCTATGAAGATCAGTGTTCCGGCACTTGTGGCTACGGCACTGTTATTCCTGGTCATTTTTGCATTAATCATGCTTCGGATGATCGTGTCCGTCTATCGGTTAAAACCTGTAGAACTTTTAAAAAGTGAAAAGACAGGAGAGAAACCTCCGAAGGCAAACTGGATCTTTGCAGTACTCGGGTTGCTTCTGCTTGGTGTGGCTTATTATTTATCCCTGACAATCAAAGATCCGCTTGTAGCGATGATCTGGTTTATGGTTGCCGTCGTGCTGGTAATCCTTGCAACGTATCTGTTATTTATTGCCGGCTCGGTCACATTTTGTAAAATAATGCAGAAAAAGAAAGGATATTATTATAAAACAAATCATTTTATTTCACTTTCATCCATGATTTACCGTATGAAACGAAATGGGGCAGGATTAGCGTCTATTTGTATTCTGTCCACAATGGTTCTGGTTATGGTATCTTCTACAACCAGCCTGTATCTGAGTATGGAACATGGCTTGAATCTTCGATATCCGAAATCTGTCCAGATTGAGATGTACACGAAACCGGAGCAGACGGAAGAAATGAAAGAGAATCAGAATGGACAGATTATAGAGCTTGTACAGAAGGTTTTGAAAGAACATAACCAGACCGCGGAGAATCCGGAGAATTACCGGATGCTTACAGTCAGTGGAATTGTTTCAAAAAATGAAATCTATTTTAATCCGGAGAATGCTCCGGGAGTCAATGAAGTGAATACATTTGATCATTTAAAAATGTTCTATGCTCTGCCGTTGGAAGCGTATAATCGGATCATGGGGACGAATCTGGAGCTTGCTCCCGGGGAAGCGTATCTGTATGCGAAAGATTCCGATTTCCCCTATGATCAGATCACGGTGGAGAATTCCGGGACATGGAGGATTAAAGGACATTTGGATAAAATGATTTCAAATGGAAATAATATGGCAAATATGAACAGCAGCTTCTATCTGGTGGTTTCCGGACTGGAAGATATAAAAGCTTTGGAAGAAGGAAATGTTTCCGTTTACGGTGTCAATGGTTCTTATGAGAAATGGTACTACAATTTTGATCTGTCCTGTGGAGATGAAGAGCAGATCCAGATTCAAAACGAGATTGACAAGAAAATCAATGCATTGGCTGAACAGGAATCAGAGGAATCAGATACCCTATTTTTTGGAGCTTCTACAGACAGCAGAGCCGCATCAAGGGCTGATTACCAGGCTTTGTACGGCGGTCTGTTCTTCCTTGGAATCCTTCTTGGAGTCGTATTCATTCTTGGAATGGTGCTGATCATTTATTATAAACAGATTACAGAAGGCTATGAGGATCAGGACAGATTCCAGATTCTGATGAAAGTGGGGATGACACAGAAAGAAGTGCGTCAGACGATCAATTCTCAGGTAATGACAGTATTCTTCCTGCCTCTTGTGGCTGCCGGAATTCATACGGCATTTGCATTTCCAATGATAGAAAAAATGGTGCATCTGCTTGCTTTTTCTGACAGAAAATTCCTGATTCTGGTGACAGTGTGCTCCTATTTAGTATTTGCATTATTCTATATCATTGTCTATATGGTGACTTCGAAACAGTATTACAAAATTGTTAGCGGAAAACAGGAAGAAAGTCTTTTTTCTTAATTCAAAGAGTGATAGAATAGAATTATCAGAAAAAGGAGGACTTGCTTATGATGGATCACACAATTATTACAATTGGAAGACAGTTCGGAAGTGGCGGTCATGAAGTAGGAAACAGACTGGCAGAGAGACTGAACATTCCTCTTTACGATCATAATCTGATTCGAATGGCAGCAAGAGATCTTGGAATTTCGAACGAAGATGCTGGAAGAGTAGATGAGACGAGACTTGGAAATGTGTTATCAAGCTATTATATTGGAATGGGTGATTATACTACATTTATGCTCAGTCCGGAAGTGGAGAAACCATTAAGTGATCAACTTTTTGACGCACAGTCGGCAATCATCCGCAAGCTTGCGGAACGCGGACCTGGAATCTTCGTGGGACGCTGCGCAGATTATGTTCTTGGGGATTATTCAAATGTTGTGAATACATTTATCTATGCTTATAAGGATGATAGAATCAATCGAATCATGGATATCTATAAGCTTTCCGAGAAAGAGGCTGTAGATAAGATTAAGAAGATTGACAGAGAGAGACGCCTGTATTATGAAGGTAGAACAGACCGTAAGTGGGGAAGCATTGATGCGAATGCAATCCTGCTGAATACAAGTCTTCTTGGAATCGATGGTGCGGTAGATGCACTTGAGGCGATTTATCATAAGTGGGAAAACAGATGACAAAATAAGCAGAAAAAATGAAATAATTAACAAAAAGTAAGAGGGTGTCGTTTAGTGCGACACCCTCTTTGCTACGTCTTTATTCTGGAATCTGTATTTATTTCATCATGCCGGCAAGAATCTGATTGACTTCTTTACCGTCAGCTTTGCCTTTTACCTTCGGCATGAGTTCTTTCATGATCTTACCTTTATCCTTTGCTGTAGGAGCATCGATACCAAGATCTGCAAGAACGGATGTGATCACTGCTTTGATTTCATCTTCGCTCATCATCTTTGGTGCATATTCTTCAAGAACAGCAAGACGCTTCTGAGCCTCTTCAATCAGATCTGTACGATCTTCAGGTGTCATATCAATTGTTTCTTTTAACTGTTTGATTTCTTTTAAGATTACCTGTCCTTCTTCCTCTTCTGTCAGGTCGGCACGTTTGTCGATAGCTTTATTCTTCAGAGAGGAGAGCAGAAAGGAAAGTGCGGCTTTTCGTTCTTTGTCTCCTGCCTTCATTGCAGCGACCATAGCGCTTCTGATTTCATCAATTTTGCTCATTTTAGAGTCCTCCTTATAATTTAATATGCTTGAAATAGTTACAATTATTGAAAAGAGCGGATTGCTCTTGATTCATAAGATAAATTTTAGCAGATGGTGGTTTATATTGCAAGAGTGCACTCTGTTTTGTGAAAATATATGAAAGAAATGCATGAAAAGTATAAAAAATCAGAAAATTTACGAAAAGTAAAAATATAGGTTGACAACATTGGGCTAGGGGAGTAAACTACGTGACATAAAAGCAAAGGCGCTTTGAGAAACAGATCTCAGAGTGCCTTTTCTTTTAATAAAATATGGTACCTATAGATTTGCCGCAAATAGCGGCAGGTCTCAATGACACAAAGGTGTGTCTCACAGCAAGAACCGATTCAGGGGGGGATGATTCAGGGAAGCTGTGGGATGCGCCTTTTTAGTTTTCAGGTATGAGGAGGAAGTAGTATGACACAAGAAATTATTACTCAGATTTCAAGCACAGTCGGAACAGAAGTGTTCGGCATCTGGTTCCTGATCGGAGCTGCATTTGTATTCTTTATGCAGGCAGGATTCGCTATGGTAGAGACAGGATTCACCAGAGCAAAGAATGCCGGTAACATTATCATGAAGAATCTGATGGATTTTTGTATCGGAACAATCGTGTTTATTTTCCTTGGTTTTGGATTATTGCTTGGAGAAGATGCACTTGGCGGACTGGTAGGAATTCCGACACTTGGAATATTCACAGATTATGCAAACTTTGACTGGTCTAATTTCGTATTCAACCTGGTATTCTGTGCGACAGCAGCAACAATCGTATCAGGAGCTATGGCAGAAAGAACAAAGTTTCTTTCCTATTGTATTTATTCCGCAATGATCTCCGCAGTTGTGTATCCGATCGAAGCACACTGGATCTGGGGAGGCGGATGGCTTTCACAGCTTGGCTTCCATGATTTTGCAGGATCTTGTGCAATTCACATGGTAGGTGGAGTAACAGCATTTATCGGAGCTGCAATGGAAGGAGCCAGAATTGGTAAATTCTCAAGAGATAAGAATGGAAAAGTAACAAAAGTCCACGCATTTCCAGGACATAACCTCGTAATAGGTGCTCTTGGATGTTTCATCCTCTGGTTTGGATGGTATGGATTCAACGGTGCGGCAGCAACAACAGGCCCACAGCTTGCATCTATCTTTATGACAACAACAATCGCACCGGCAACAGCAACCGTTGTATGTATGATCTTCACATGGCTTCGTTATGGAAAACCAGATGTGTCTATGTGTCTGAATGCATCCCTCGCAGGTCTGGTAGCAATCACAGCACCTTGTGATGTGACAGATGGATTAGGAGCACTGATCATTGGAGCAGTTGCAGGAGTTCTCGTAGTATTTGGCGTTTGGTTCTGTGATAATGTAGTGCATGTAGATGACCCGGTTGGTGCCGTAGCAGTTCATTGCTTAAATGGTATCTGGGGAACAATCGCAGTTGGTCTTTTTGCAACAACAAATGCGCCGGAAAGCACACTGAAAGGTCTGTTCTACGGCGGTGGATTCGGACTTCTCGGAACACAGCTTCTTGGTGTAGTAACAGTTCTTGCTTGGACAGTTGTAACAATGACAATTATCTTCAAAGTAATCGATAGGACAATTGGACTTCGTGTTTCAGAGGAAGAAGAGATTGTTGGTCTGGATTCCAAGGAGCATGGTCTTGCATCAGCATATGCAGGATTCAGCATCATGGATATTACAGAAGGTGCAATGAATGAAAATGAAAACACAGATCTTGGTGTAGCAGATTATGACGCAGCATCTCCAATCCAGAGAGCAGCAGCTGTACCTGTAGCCGGACCGGTAGATGCAGATACAGGAATGCATAAAGTAGTTATTATCGCAAAACTTTCCAAGTACGAGCGCCTGAAAGCAGCATTGAATAATCTTGGTGTAACAGGAATGACAGTGACTCAGGTTATGGGATGTGGTATCCAGAAAGGTGCCGGCGAGAAATACCGTGGAGTTGAGATGGACGTAACTGTTCTGCCAAAGGTAAAAGTAGAAGTTATCGTTGGAAATATTCCGGTTGAGAAAGTTATCGAAACAGCATCCAAGACACTGTATACAGGACATGTCGGTGATGGTAAGATCTTTGTATACAACGTGCAGAAAGTAGTAAAAGTACGTACAGGAGAAGAAGATCTCGAAGCATTGAAAGATGTAGAATAATACTTGATTAAAAAGAAATAATCTCCGAAATGAGGTGAAAAACCTGATTTCCCGGAGATTATTTTTTATGATTATTGAACAATTTTTAAAAGAATTTTTTTATAAGTAAAAGAGTATTCTTATATATTATTATATTTAATAAGTAGAAACAGCGTTAAAATCGACACAGGATGGTAAAAATGACCTAAAAATTTTTTAGATTATGATATAATTTGAAAAGAAAAATGTGAAGAAAATACTATTTT
>OGUG01001105.1_pt1 | contig 10918 bp, 10 predicted proteins | sample 1573711 | NCBI WGS metagenome assembly OGUG01 (sample SAMEA2582006, study PRJEB24529) | metagenome | biome: Human gut stool | place: China | collected 2011 | reverse complement strand
GTGACCGAAGTGCACACCTGCCTCGAGAAGCTGCTTCATAGAAACGACTGCCATAATAAAATACCTCCAGATATTGTTTTGCCTCCGCACACCGTGATCTGCACAGTACATCGGGTACCGGCGGACTGCCCTCAACCCAAAAGGGCACAAAAGGGCATAGTGATGCGTGTGTAATGCTTTGTTATAATAGCACAAAAAGAATGCGGCTGCAAGTGGTTTTCTCTGTTTTGTATAAAAAAATGCTTACTTTTTCTCTTATTTGCCCGTATTCATCCCGCTCAAACCTGCAACACCCATACGGTTGAGGGCGTATCCCTTGCCGAACATCAGGTCGTATTGCAGCATCCAGTGCTCGTTTGTCCAGCGCTGCTGGAACTCCGTGGGCTGCTGGGTGGTGGTGCCATCCAGATTCATGGTGGTGCCGCGGGTGCAGCTGCGGCTGGCAACCCGCAGCTGCCGGTTGAGGTACTGGAAGTACAGCGGCTGCTCCAGCCCGAACAGCTCCATCATCACCGGGGAGATATCGTAGGCGGCAATGGTGCCAAAGTCCACCTGCTGCTGGCTGTAATTCGACCACATCAGCAGCGTGGTCTGGTGCAGACGGGGGTCGGTGCTGGAGCCGCTTGCGTAGCCGGTGGTGGTGTAGACATCGTAGTTGGAATCAATGGGGTTATAGTGGTCGCCCCAGAATACCAGAATGACCGGCTCGTCTACCTGAGAGAAGTACGCCGTCAGCTTGCCCAGCATGGCGTCTGCATCCCGGATGCCGGTAGCAAAATCTTCCAGCGCGCCCACGGTGCTGCTCTTGAGCCCAACCGGATGGGACACGACGTGCACCCGCTCATCGTCCGGGTAGTTATCCCTATTATAATTGGTATGGTTCTGCATGGTGACTGCGTGCAGGAAGATGGGCTTATCAGAGGAAGTGCTCATCTTTTCATACTGCTGAATAATCTGGTCGGCCATGGAGTCATCGGTCACAAGGCCGCTGGTCCAGTAGTGTTTGCGCACCTTGGTCACGCCGTGCATATCCTCCAGACTGATAAAATCGCTGAAGCCGAGGTTGGGATAGGCCTTATCGCGGCTCCAGTATTTTGCCCAGAAGCAGTGCACCGCAGCGGTCTGGTAACCCTTGAGCTTGAGGTAATTGGGCAGGGCGAACATGGGCTTTGTGACGTGCTGCTGATAGGGTTTGCTGCCGCTGGGCAGGAAGGACACGGAGTAGCCGGTCAGAGCTTCAAACTCCACATCACAGGTGCCGCCGCCAAAGCTGGGGCTGTATGCCCTGCCGTAAGCGCTGGTCTGCTGCAGAGCGTGAAGGTTCTGCGATACATCGGTATCAAAGGTGATGCCGTACTGCTCCAGCTCCGAAACATCCCAGTAGGACTCGTCCATCACATAAATAATGGTAGGCTGCTTTGCCTGCTCCTCCTTGGGGGTGGTGGCGGCATAGCTGCCTGCATACATGGGGCCGGTGGAGAATTTCTCACTCTCGGCCACGTTATCCAGAATATCGTCCACTGCCTGCTCCGAGTAGCCCTCGGGCTTGGCGATCTCCAAATTGGTGAGGTTGGTCATAAAACCGGTAAGTACACCGTAGTAACGATAGTAGCGATCCTGCATCCACGCATCCGGCGTGATGCTCAAAACCTGCGTGACTGCAGGCTGTAAATAAACGCCGAAGATCAGCAGACACAGCGCCGCTGCCGAGGCACCGGTGCCCGCAAGCCTTGGCAACCAGCGCTGGCGCAGCCGCCCGCGGTAAACAAAGAAGCTTGCCACCGTCAGTGCCAGCACCAGCACAATGGAGACCACCATGCTGGTCTGCAGCTTGAGCCCGGCAGCAGAGGCCACACCGGCGGCCTCGGACACCTGCATCAGGTCCCACGGCAGAAAGGGCTCACCCCGCAGCTGCATGGTATAGAAGTTTACTGCGCAGGGCGCACAGCCCAAAACGGCCATGCCCAGCGTAGCAAGCGGCGGGATGCGCAGCACCCAGTCCAGCAGCTCCCACACCAGAAACAGCAGCAGCCATGCCAACAGATACGCCCCGAAATGGGGGAAAATAAAGCTGATAAAGGTATCAGCGGTCAGTGACCCGCGCGCGATCCACTCACCCAGCAGCAGCACAATAAAGGAAGCTGCCGCCGGGAAGAGCATCCGCAGGGTCAACAGCGGTTTGGATGTTTTCATAGTCGATATCCCTTTCCACGTCCCGAACCCTATTTCCAAAGTAGCTTTGCTATTTGCACAAGCCTTTCGTGCCTATTATAGTCATTTCGCCGAAAATGTCCATTCATGATTTTACAAAAATTACAGTTTTATTTTTCAAAATATTCCCCTATTTTTCACAGACCAAGCTTTGCCCGCAGCTGCTGCCAGAAGCCGTGAGGTGCTGCCGGTGCTTTTGGCACAGCAGTATGCACCAGAATTGCGTCTGTGCCGATGGTCTCGATCTCCTGCCACGGGATGGTCAGGCTCTCGTCCCGGCCCAGCAGGCCAAAAAGCCGCGGTCTGCCCAGCAAAATCAAGCTTTGCAGCTGCGCCGTTGCGGGGTCAAGCTCCAGATCGTCCGCACGGCCAAGGCACACCCCCTGCTCCAGCTGAACGACCTCCTTCTCACAAAGTTCCCGGATCGTCACGGCGCTCTCCCCTTTCTGTCACAGCATACGCCGGGGCGGCATTTTCTATGCCAAAGGGGTGGAAAGCACCCGCCCGGTTGTGGTATACTATGGAAAATATCCGGAAAACATCCAATACAAGCGAGGCAGTATTTATGTATAAAAGCATTATTTTTGATATCGGCGGTGTACTGGTGGATTTTGACCCCAAGGCCTACTTGGTAGACCGGCTGTGCAACGCCGAAATGGAGGAAAAGGTCTACGATTTGACCTTTGGCAGCGAGGAGTGGCAGTTGCTGGACGCAGGCAAGCTTTCCCGCTATGACGGCAACCAGCGGATGCTGGAGCACGCCCGTGCCGAGGGCTGTGCCTTTGAGGTGCAGGGCGTTCTGGACGACTGGATGCACATTCTGCGCCCGCGTCTGCGGATGCTGGAACTGGTGCGGCGGCTGAAGAACCACGGCTATTGCGTGTATTACCTGAGCAATATTCCGCAGGATGTGCTGGAATTGTTGACCGAGCGCGGCGTACTGACCCAGTTTGACGGCGGTGTAGCCTCCTGCGAGGTACAGGTGAATAAGCCTGACCCGCAGATCTACAAGGCTTTGTTGAAAAAGTATCAGCTGAAGGCCAGCGAATGCATATTTATCGACGACAGACTGGAAAACGTGCAGGCCGCCTTTGCGCTGGGCTTTGCCGGCATCCAGATGAAGGACAGCGTTGGTACGCTGATCCGCAGCCTTGCCACCTGTAACGTGGCGCTGCGCTGAATGTTCATATAACAAACAGCAGCCCCTGCCGGAAAGGTTTCTCCGGCAGGGGCTGCTGTGCGTTGGTGGGGAACTTACTTTTCCTCGTAGCTCTGGCAGTAGTGCGGGGTCTCCACCTGCTGGGTGGTGCAGTTGCACTGCTCCGTCACCTTGATCTGCGGCAGATCACATTTGCAGCCGTCCACATTGTGGCAGCACGCGCAGACATCACAGGTCACGCCGATGTTTTCCATGTTTATCACCTCTTTGTCCATAGGTTGCCCTATGGAGCAAGAGTTTATACATGGGTTTTACCAAGCAGCCAGATCTGCGCCCAGCTTACGGCAGGCAGCCTGCACGTCATCATCGGGGGTTTCGTTGCAGATGAGCCCTTCCTCGCTGAACAACTGTGCGCCGTCATCCTGTGCGCGCTGTGCCCAATCGCGCATCCACTGACCGTCACCCCAGCCGTAGGAGCCGAACAGTGCGATCTTTTTGCCGTTCAGAGAGCCTTCCAGCGCAGCAAACATAGGCTCGAACTCGCTCTCCTCCAGCTGCTCTGCACCCATAGCCGGGCAGCCAAAGGCCACAACGTCAAACTCTGCCAACTTTGCGGGGGTCATCTCGGTGCAGGGCACGATGGTGCCGTTGGCACCTGCACCCTCGGCGATGCAGTTTGCCATGGTCTCGGTGTTGCCGGTGGCGCTCCAGAATACGATTGCTACTTTGCTCATAAAACTCTACCTCTTTCTCTGCGTAGTTAGTTTAGAATAACTTCATGTTCTGTAAAAATGCGTCCGTGTTTCATGACGCATTTTGTGGTTAGTATTTTCTAACCGTTAACAGGATACCACAGCCCTGCCCTGCTTGTCAAGACGTTCGTGCAATGTTTGCACGGTGCAACAATCCCGCCTTTCTCAAAAGTGCATGAAGCGTGTATTTCAGCCGCCTAATACGCGGAAAACTACCAACAGCACCCCGTAGATGACCGGCTGGTGCAGCAGATACAACAGCAGCGAGTGCCGCCCAAGCCAGCCCAGCGGCGGGCAGACCGAGCAACGCAAGGGCTCCATGCGCTGCCGCCCTACAATGCCGTAGAGAAAGTACCCTGCCCAGAACAGAAACAGCCACGGCAGAAGGGCAAAATAATCCGTAGAATAGAACCACCACGGATAAAAGCCAACGTACGCTGTAACGTAGTTTGCATACAGTGTCTGCGGCAGCCAGAGGCGCAGACTACCAAAACCCAGATAGCCTGCCGAAACATTGCGGGTAAGGGCGAACAGCACTGCGGAGATAGCAAACCCTGCTGCGGGTGGAATGCGCCGCAGCGGCTTTTCCAAAAGGCCGGTCAGCAGCATGGCGCTACCCAGCAGGGTCAGCACACCAAAAACGACCCTGTCCTCCGGCATAAAAAGCAGCGTGACCGCCGTGACAAGCGCCCCTGCCCCAAACACCTGTGCGCCCCGGCGCAGGGTATGATGCCCCAGCTGCGCGCAGAAGCCGGACAGCAGAATGAACACCCAACAGATGCTCTGCTGCCACAGATGCCCGGGCAGACCATAATACCAGTCGGCCTGAATGCCGAAGAGATTGACCAGATCCCAGCAGCCGTGATAGAGCATCATGCTGACCAGATCCAGCCCGCGCAGTTCGTCCAGAAGGGCGTAGCGGCCAGAAGTGTCACTATACTTCACGTCGGATTCCTTCTTTTTTGTCACGCTGTTACACCGTTTTCCGGCGCAGCAGGCTCATGGGCGGCAGCTCCGGGGTGGGCATGGTGTATTTTTCCATGGCGTGAGGGGTGCTTTCCACCCGCTCCTCTGCTTCGTTCTCGATCCATTCCGGGGTAAGCGGGATGCTGCGTCCGTCCGGGCACAGCGCCTCCAGCGTATCCCCAAGGCTCCATTTGCCGCGCTGCTGGCAGTGGGCGATGCCGTTTTCCCAGCTGTCCACCGTGCCCACGAACTCCCACTCACGGATATAGGTAGCGCTGTCGGTGGCCTGCTTGGCCTGCTCGCGGCCAAAATAGAAGCCGGGAGAATAGTGACGGTGGCTGGTGCGGGTAAGCTCTGCGTACACCTCCGGCGGCAGTTCAAAGTTATCGTTTGCCGGGTCGGCCAGATAGGCGTCCAGTGCCTTGCGGTAGGCAGCGGTAACGCTGGCCACATAGTAGAAGGTCTTGGCACGGCCTTCGATCTTCAGGCTGTCCACGCCCGCCTTGCAGATCAGGTCAATGAAGGGCGCGGTGCACAGATCGTTGGCGTTAAGGATGTAGCTGCCGTTCTCGTTTTCGCCGATCTCGTACAGCTGGCCGGGGCGGGTCTCCTCGCTCAGGTAATACTTCCAGCGGCAGGGCTGGGCGCACTGGCCGCGGTTGGCGTCGCGCCCGGCCATATAGTTGGACAACAGACACCGGCCGGACACGCTCATGCACATAGCACCGTGCACAAAGGCTTCGATCTCCAGCTCCGGCGGGGTCTTATCGCGCAGGATGGCAATATCCTGCAAGGTCATCTCCCGGGCCAGCACCACCCGCTTTGCGCCCATTTTGTAGGCGGCGCGGGCGGCTGCCCAGTTGGTGATGCCGGTCTGAGTAGAAAGATGCACGTCAATGTCCGGGGCAAAGGTCTTGCAGGCGTCCAGCACACCGAGATCTGCCACAATAAAGGCATCCACACCGGCCTTGGCAGCCTCCTTGATGGCCTCCGGCAGACGGTCGGCCTCCTCGTTGGTGGGCAAGGTGTTCATGGTCAGGTAGACCTTGCGACCACGGGCGTGGGCGTAGATGACGCTTTCCGTCAGCTGCTCCGGGGTGAAATTAGCCGGGGCAGAGCGCATACCAAACTCCGGCAGGCCGCAGTAAACGGCATCGGCACCGTAGTTGATGGCATAACGCAGACGTTCCGCATCGCCCGCCGGGGCAAGCAGTTCCGGGATCTGTAACATTGTAGGTTCCTCTCTTATGTATCACAGTTTTCTGACCGGAAAGGGGCCGCCGCACCATGTTTTTGTGCAGCGGCCTTTCCTCAGTTTTTCAGGTTTTTGTTCACAGCTGCGGCAGTTTTGCAGTTGGCATTGTGCTCTGCCAGCGTGTGGGCATAGTAGTAATTGCCCTTGAGGTCGGTCACAAAGAAGTAAGCGTTCTTGGCTTCCTCATCGGGCTGCGGCTCCAGCGCTGCCTTGATGGCGGCAAGGCCGGGGTTCGAGATAGGGCCTGCGGGCAAACCGGTGCAGCTGTAAGTGTCGTATGCTGCAAGGATATTTTCCGGGATATCATCCCAGCCGCCGTAGTAGGGCGCGACCCAGTTCCAGAGATAATTATTGTCGGCATCGCTCTGGACATAGCTGGAGGTGTTGCTTTGCAGCCGGGGGTAGGGCGAGCCCTCCGCCAGACGGTTGCGGAACACCTGCGCCACATTGGAGTCCTGACTGTTGCCCGCTTCCTCCTGTACAAAGGAGGCAAGGGTGACCAGCTCCGGCAGGGTCATGTCCTGCTTTTTAAGCGCTGCGTACATTTCCTTGGTAAATTGTGCATCGAACTGGGCATAGAAGGTAGCCACATAGTTATGCACCGTATCACCCTTCAAAAACTCGTAGGTCTCCGGGAAAAGATAGCCCTCACACTTCATAAAGCGGTTCGGAGCATCTTTATCCTCCGGGACATACTGCCAGAAGGTATAAGCGCTGAAATCGCCCTCGTTGGCTTCCTTCAAAAACTCTTCAGCGGTGCACAGACCGGCGGATTCCATCTTCTGGGCAATGGCAATGGCCGTGGTGCCCTCCGGGATGGTCACCCGCACCGTTTCTGCCTTGGCGTACTGGGAAAGGGTGGCAATGATCGCGTCGTAGGAAATCGCACTGGTCTGCAAGACAAAATCACCGTACTGTAGTTTCCCGGCTGCGCCTTTTTCCCCAACATACCAGCGGAACAGATAGGCAGAGCGGATGACGCCCGCTTCCTTCAGCTTGTTGGCAATCGTAGCTACGCCGCTGCCCTGCGGGATGCTTACAGTCACCTCTGTGCTGCCGGGTGCACCATTGCCGTGAATCTCATTGTAGGCAAACAGCACTGCTGCGCCCGCTGCCAGAAGAAGCAGCAGAAGCACTACCAGCAGAATTCTGCCTGCACCGCCCTTTTTGCGGGCTGCGTGTGTATCGTTGTGTGCCATACGCACCTTCCTTTTTTCAGTTTTCCAGCATCAGACGCAGATAGCTTTCGCTTACGTCAAAAGGCTCTGCGTCAAAGCGGATCATGCCGTATTCCTGCCGGGTGCCCTCGCCCAGAAACAGCGGCTGGGCAGCACCTACCGTGATGACTGCCTTTTCCACGATGACTTCCTTCTCGCGGGCGGCTTCCATCAGGATCTCGGCGGCACGGTCGCTGTCGGCCATCATCTCCACAAAATACAGGGTATCCTCCTTGCGAAAGTAGATGCCGTAGCCATGTTCGTTGGACACGATGGTAGCGCCCCGGGCGTACAGCTCCTGCAGCACCACCGCCATGCGTTCCGGGCTCAGCTGCACGGTATCCTTCCAGAACTGTTCCCGCAGCTCACACAGCTTTTTGGCTGTCACCGTGTCAAATTCAGCCTGACTCCACAGGTTGCGGCTCACCTCACGGGGCAGACAGCGCAGGGCAAAAGCATTTGCAAAGCCCTTATCCTGCAGCAAAGCGGCCTGTGCCGCGTCTGCCGGGACTGTCACGGTGAAGCCTGCGCCCCGCAGCTTTTGGTGGGCGCACAGGGTATCCAGCAGACCCGCCAGCAGCAGACTGCCCTCGCCGCACAGGCACAGGTAATTGCCCGTGCGCCCCTGCAGGGTGACCGGCACAGCCAGCGCAGCCGCCACGATGGCGTCGTTTTCATCAGCCACATAAATGTTCTGCATACCGGCAAAGCGTTCCAGTACCATTTTTGCAAAATCTTCGGTATCATGATGCTGGCTCTGCCACAAAGCCAGCACTGCCGCCTCATCGGACGGCTGCATCAGACGATACATCGTTCAGGATGCCCCCTCTTATCATATTTTATCGTTCAGCCCAGTGTTTTCCGAGCAAGCTGCTGTACCTCTTGCTGGATATCTTCAATGCTGCGCATGGCGTCCCCGCTGGTGCAGTGCACGGTATCCCAGCCAAGATGCCGGGCGCAGAACTCGGCAGCAGCGCGGCTGCGCGCCAGATAAGCCGTATCCTTTTCGTGCACGTCCTTTTTGCTCTCGTCGCCGTGGTAGCGCTGGGTCATCAGCCGCTGGCTGACCGCCGGGTCTACCTGCAAATAGATGACCCTGTCCGGTGCGGGAAGTCCCAGCAGGCGGAACTCGTAATCAAACAGCCAGTGCAGATATTCCTCCCACTGCTCCTGCGGAAGCTTTGAGCACTGGTGCACCGCGTTGGAGGTGGTGTAGCGGTCGGCGATGATCACACCGCCCTGCTCATAAAAGCTGCCCCAGCTGGTTTTATAGCTGGCATAGCGGTCCACCGCGTAAAAGCTGGAAGCCGCATAGGCGTTTACATCGTCCGGGTGCTGGCCGAACTGCCCCGCCAGATACATCTTGACCAGTGCGCTGGAATCGCTGGCATAGTCCGGGAAGGTGATCTTTTGTACCGGCACACCCTGCGCGGCGAGATGCTCTGCCAGCAGCTTTGCCTGTGTGGCCTTGCCGCTTCCGTCCAGCCCTTCCAGCACAATCAGTTTGCCCTTGCTCATACGGCGGCACCTTCTTTAATGGCGGCATATTTTGCGCGCACCTCGGCAGTCTTGCCGCAGCACATCTTGCCCTCCGGGCAGGGGCCGCACAGGCAGGCGGGGCCGGCCTTGGCAAAGATATGGGGTGCCACCGGGTACACCAGCGTGAACATCTTTTCAGCCAGTTCCCGGATCTCCCACTGGGCGCGGTTGCAGCAGCGCAGCTGGAAGAAGTTCATCAGGCTGCGGGCATTCATGGTGACCACCATTTTGGTCTCGCAGGCGTTGGGCAACACAAAGCGGGCGTCCTCGTTGGCCTGTTTAGAAGCCTTGGCGCGTGCCTGCTTTTCCGGCATTCCCTCGGCCATCAGGCGGGCGGTGTGCCCCTCCTCCAGCTTGTGGGCAAGGTCGAGATAACGCTGGGCATCCTCCTCCATGCTGGCAAGGAAAGCCGCCTTTGCTTCCGGGATAGCCTCGATCTCCGGGGGCGTCACATAGCGGAAATCATCCAGACGCACATAGCGCTGGCTCTGCACGCTGAAGGATGCGATGCGGTGCCGGGTGATCTGGGCAAGCAAGGTGCGGCTGACCCCCTCGATGCCAAAAGTAAAGCTGGCGTGCTCGATGGGGCTGGCATGGCCAAGGTCGCTGAGCATGGTCAGGAATTTTGCAGTTTTTTCCTCGTCCAGCCCGTCCAGAAGGTCGGTGATGTGGGCGTCGGAATAGCAGAGCTTTGCGGCAGCCGCCACCACCTTTTCCGGTTCCGGGGTGTGGGCGATCAAACGAACAGTCATCATAGGGTCATTCTTCCTCCGTAATCTTGGTCAGGGGCGCAAAATTGGCCATCGTTTTCTTGATGCCAACTTTTTCAAAGTTGATCTCTACGATCTGATCCCCGGCAGCGGGCTTTACCTTCAGCACCGTGCCGCGGCCGAACACTTTGTGCTCCACGATGTCGCCCGGCTCATAGTGCTTTGAACCGGAAGCCGCCGGTTTCACGGCAGAATTTACCGTAAAGGCTGTTTGCTTTACAGTATTTTTTGTCGCATTTCCGCCGGAATATGCGGAGCCAAATCCGCTGCTTCTTGTGGTCGGCTGGGTGGAGCTGTTGCCATAGTGACTGCCAAAACCGGAGGAAGCAGGGTTTCTTCCTCCGTAAGAAGAGCCGAAACCACGGCTTTCGCCGGCGTTATATTCCCGGTTCAGGTAGCCGCTGCGGTTGCCCGAACTGTAACCCGAGCCATAACCGCCGCCGTAGCTGCTGCGGCTGTAACCGGAGGGGCCGGAGTAACCGGATGCTCCACCGGGCACGGTATCACTGTACTCAGAGCCCCAGCCGCCCATACGGGAACGCTTCTCCAGCGCAGGGCTGCGGGTCTCCTCGATATATTCCGGCTCGATCTCCCGCAAAAAGCGGCTGGGCTCGTTGTACTGGGTGCGGCCGTACAGCATCCGGGTGACGCTGTTGGAGATATACAGTTCCTTTTTGGCGCGGGTGATGCCAACGTATGCAAGACGGCGTTCCTCTTCCAGATCTGCTTCGGAGTACTTGCTCATCTCGCTGGGGAAAACGCCCTCCTCCATGCCGATGAGGAACACATAAGGGAACTCCAAGCCCTTGGCAGAGTGGATGGTCATCAGCACCACCTGATCGCTGCTCTCGTTGTAGCTGTCGATATCGCTGATGAGGGCGATATCCTCCAGATAGCCCTCCAGCGTGGCTTCCTCGCCGTGCTGGTCGCAGTAGTTTTTCACGTTGTTGACCAGCTGGCCCAGGTTCTGCAGCCGGTCGGCGGCGTCCTCGTGGCCCTTGGCGATCTCCTGTTCGAGCATGGCCTTGCACCCGCTCAGCTCAATGACG
>OGUG01001101.1_pt1 | contig 10928 bp, 11 predicted proteins | sample 1573711 | NCBI WGS metagenome assembly OGUG01 (sample SAMEA2582006, study PRJEB24529) | metagenome | biome: Human gut stool | place: China | collected 2011 | reverse complement strand
TGGGAGAAAAAACAGTTTTCAAGCTGTGCGGAGCACGGAAAGCCACGGATGGAAATGGTGTGGATGAACTATGAGCCGGATCCACAGATGAAACTTAATTTTTCGAAGGTGTTGCCATGAAATTATTTGATAAAGTAAAATGCAAAGGCTTCTATAAACCATTTAAAGACGGAAGATGGCTGTATCTCGACAGGGAAACATTAACTGCTGATGCAATGGACAATAATCTGGCAGATGGAAACAATGATGGCACTGTCGAAAAGAACGTTGAATATATCGAGAAAACCTATTTCAAACACGTTGACAGGAATTTTATAGGTGTAATTGTTGGATATAAGGATATTATTGTCAATGGTTATCTTGATGCGGTTTACCAAGAGGAATGTGATGTAGGTGTCGGAGTTATTCCGGAAACGTTTTATGTATCGAAAAGAGCAAAAGAAACAGTAAAATGTGCAGTTGTTTATTATGCGAACAATTTAAAACATTATGTTCCATTGGAAGATTTGGAGGTGCTGCCATGATACAGACAGCAGAAGATAAAGTGAAAGAGTACTGCCAGTGCATCCGCAGAGAAATAGAACAATGGAAAGATATCAATCAGAACGGGTGTAATGATCCGTTCTGGTCCGATGGATGCAATATGAATCTGGTGCGAAATCACATTATTTATTATCAGTCAAAGATCCATGAGGCCTGCACAGAAAATCAGTTGCCATTACCGGAGGAATATTATTTATCCATACCGCCGGAAGTGGACAATAATTATATGGCAAATCTTAAGCAGAAACCACGGGTTGAGAGATTGCGTCAGATGGGAAGAATCACAACCGGACGTGTTTACCAGTACGACGAGAACCAGATGAGTTTATTTTAGAACCAGATAACAAAACCAAGAAGAGAGGAATGGTCATCTCATGAAAAATATAATAATGGATTTCGGTCTCTATTATGAAATTGTCAAAAAGAAAATCAAATTAAAACTATGGTCAGCCGAGTACTCAAAAGGATATTTATATTTTTTCTTGAACAATGTCGCAGATGTGACGGAAGAACAGTATAACGAGTACTCAAAGATGATCGATGAACTTTGAGAAAGAGAGGAAAAACAATGAATGAAATGAAAATCAGAATATCATTATACTTTGAAATTAAGGATTCAGAAATGTTTGGCGGAGAGAGTTCCGTTGGATATACAGAGCAGAATATAGGTTTTACAGTCACAGAAGAAAAGCCAAGGATTTTTGAAGAAAGTGCATACGACTATGTGAAAAGAGCCATTGCAAACATGGCGAAAAGTTTAGGCGTGAGTGAGGAATGCATCAGGACCATCAGCAAAGAGGAATATGAGGAAAATACGGAGGACTAATGCAGTGCGGAAGAAACTTATAACAGCCATCATAACTGTAGCACTCCTGATCGCCGGATGCAGTGATACAGCAAATGTCAGTGCGGGACAGGAAAACACAATGGTACTGGTGGGAAGTGGACAAGAATATCTTATTTATGCAGATAGTGACACAGGAGTGATGTATTTATATATCACAATAAGCACGGGCGGCGGTCTTACCGTTATGCTAAATGCTGATGGTACACCGAAGATCTGGCAGGGAGAAGAATAAAATATTGGAGGATAGTGGCTTATGAAGTTTTCAAAACTGACTAAGCCAGAGCTTGAAACAATTATTGAAAACGCCAATTTCACGGAGCAGGAAGAAGAAATATTTTATCTTCTTGCCCGTGGACTTATTTCAAAAGAAATAGCCATGAGACTATGCGTATCAACAAGAACAGTGGAAAGAAGAATTTTTGATATTAAACAGAAAGTAAAAAAGTTAGAAGGTGAGTTAAACGGGAAATCTTTCAAATAGTGAGTTGTTGAATATTGCCATCGAAAATGGTATTATCAACATAGACACCATTCAGAAAAAAATTGAAATGAACGAAAGGAAAAAATTTATTGAAAAACACACTTACAGCATTTGGCAAGGAAAAGATGGAAAGTTTTACACATATTTGCCAGATGAAGATAATAAGAGAGGAAAGAGACTTGTAAAGAGAACATCTGAAAAAGCAATTGAAGATGAAATAGTAAAGTTCTATAAAGCTAAGGAGGATGAACCTACAGTTATTCAGGTATATTCTAATTGGATTTCTGAAAAACTTGAATATGGTGAAATAACAAGACAGACAAAGGACAAGTACGAGACAAATTTTAAAAGATTTTTTGAAAATAAGTATTTGCCGATTGCAAATAGAAAAATCCGGTACATTGATGAAGAAATATTGGAATCATTCATAAAAACAGCTATTTCAAAACTGGAACTTACGCAAAAAGCTTATTCTGATATGCGGATATTGATTAACGGAATTTTCAAATATGCAAAGAAAAAACATTATACCAGCCTGAGCATAACCAGTTTTATGGGTGATTTGGAAATTTCGGAAAAGTCATTTAAAAAGAACCATAAGTCAGACTGCGAATTGGTATTTTCTAAGGATGAGGAACTTTTAATTGAACGATTTGTAATGGAAAATGAGCCTACATTGATAGAACTTGGCATTATTTTGGCATTTAAAACAGGATTGAGAGTTGGGGAAATATCTACCCTCTCATGGTCTGATGTCGGAGAAAATAAGATACATATATCAAAGACAGAAATAAGATATAGAGATGATAATGGCAAATATGTATTTGATGTTCAAAATTTTCCTAAAAGTGATGCCGGGTTTAGAGATGTTATAATTACCGCAGATACCAAAGAACTTATGAGAAAAATAAAAATGCTCAATCCATTTGGGCAATATATTTTTATGAAAAACGGTAAACGAATAAAAGGTCAGGCATTTACAAGGCGGCTATATGTGATATGTGATAGAATAGGAATTGGTGAACGTTCAATTCACAAGGCAAGAAAGACATATGCAACAAAGTTGATAGATGGAAATGTTCCAGAATCGGTAATAAAAACACAAATGGGGCATACAGATATCAGAACAACTCTCGATCATTACTATTTTAATAACAAGACAGAGAGTGAAATGCAGGAATATATTGCAAAAGCATTATCAATGTAAAAGGTAACACGAGGTAACACCTTTGGAGATAAAGAAATTCAGTATTTATGCGGGTTTGAGAGAATTGATACCGAGTTCGAATCTCCCTTCCGCTACTTCAAGACCTCAGAGATTCTGAGGTCTTTTGTTGTATACCGGCAAAATTTTTTATATAATAAGTTTATGATACGAATCCTATACAGGCAGAATTCAATTTTACTTTTAAAGATGCAGGAGAGGAGAACTATGAAACAAAAATATAAGAAGCTGGCATTTTTCATATTATTACTAAGTATGCTTACCGGCTGTATGTTATTGAGTGGCTGTACGGAAAATACAGAAAATGGATCACAGAGCAGCTATATTGTAGATTCGGATGAGCTGCAGGATACAGAAAATCAGATGGAATTCGTACCGGGTTCTATGAAAGGTTCAAAACAGGAGGAAACGTCGGAAAACGAAGAACAGGGTCAGACAGAGCAAAGTCGTCAGACTGTCGCGGAAGAAAATGATGCGGAGCAGGCAAAGACGGCAGGTAATCTGGAAGTACATTTTATAGATGTGGGACAGGGGGATGCGACTCTGATCAAATGTGATGGTCATTCTATGCTGATCGATGCGGGAAATAATGATAAAGGTACACTTGTACAGAATTATCTGCAGCATCAGGGAGTGGAGACTCTTGACTATGTGATCGGCACGCACCCGGATGCAGACCACATCGGAGGAATGGATGTCGTTCTTTATAAATTTGACTGTAAGACGATCATCATGCCGGATGTTGCAAATAACACGCGCACTTATGATGATGTTGTGCAGACGATGAAAAATAAGGGATATAAGACCACTTATCCGGTTGTCGGGGAGACATACACGATCGGTGGAGCAGCATTTACGATCATTGCCCCAAACAAAGAGTATGGAAATGATATGAATTCCTGGTCGGTCGGCGTCCTTTTACAGAATGGAAACCACCGGTTTTTGTTTACCGGGGATGCAGAAGAGGGAGCAGAACAGGATATCCTGCAGAATGGCATCGATATCTCGGCGGATGTCTATAAGGTTGCACACCATGGAAGCAATACGGCAACATCCCAGGCATTTCTTGATGCAGTACATCCGACGTATGCGGTAATCAGTGCTGGGGAAGGCAATTCTTATGGACATCCGCATGCGGAAGTATTAAACAGACTCCGTGCAGCCGGAGTATCTGTTTTCCGCACGGATGAGCAGGGAACGATCGTTGCCTCGTCAGACGGGACAACACTTACCTGGAATATGTCTCCATCAGAGAGCTGGCAGGCAGGGGAAGCAAAAAAGAGCCAGAACACAGAAAAAAGTGAAAAAGCAGCTGACAGCCAGAATAATGCAGAAACAGATGCAGCCGTAAGTAATCCGACAGACCAGACGGATGGAAATTCGGATGTGATCGTTCACATCACGAAAACGGGAGAAAAATATCACTCTGCCGGATGTCAGTATTTAAGAAAAAGTGATATTGAAGTGACATTATCAGAGGCAAAAGCAAGAGGACTTACACCGTGTTCAAAGTGTAATCCACCACAGTAAAAATATTAATAGAAGGGAAAAGAAAAATATGCGCGTAGGAATGGGATATGATGTTCATAAATTAGTGGAGGGCAGGGACCTGATCATTGGAGGGGTAAAGATCCCACATACATTAGGACTTTTGGGACACTCGGATGCAGATGTACTGCTTCATGCCATTATGGATGCACTGCTTGGGGCAGCAGCACTTGGAGATATCGGAAAGCATTTTCCGGATACGGATCCGAAATATAAAGGGATTTCAAGCATGAAACTGTTGGAACATGTGGCGGGACTGATCGCCGAAAAAGGTTATATTGTGGAAAATATCGATGCGACGATCATCGCACAGAAACCAAAGATGCGTCCGCATATCGAACAGATGGAGAAGAATATTGCAGCAGCACTTAAAATATCAGAAGATCAGATCAATGTGAAAGCGACCACAGAAGAGGGACTGGGATTTACCGGAACGGAACAGGGAATTTCTGCACAGGCAATCTGTGCGTTGACAACGATCTATGAGAGCAGTGTCAGCGTGGCGGATTCTGCAGGAGGCTGTGCGGGCTGTCCCGGACGTGCCTGTGGAAGATAAATATAAATAAAGTATAAAACTTGTTGACACAGCTATATAAATAGGATATGATAAGTCGTGATTTGACGGATTGAAGTGAGACTCAGATATATTTTTTGTAAGGACATCAAGGGATATTCAAAGCAAAGATATATGCTGGGTCTTTTTATGTACAAAAGAAGGGAAAATGAGTTTATGAAAAAAAGGATGATACGTTTCTGTTGTGGAGTTATGGCTGCGGGACTGCTGCTTTCCGGCATACCGGTTCCGGCAATGAGCGGGAATATGCAAAAGGTAGCAGTGTCGGTGCTGGCAGAAGATGCGGTGATCGTGACAGATTACGATGAATTTGCGAATGCTTTAAGCAGTGGAAAGAAGAATATTGTAGTAGAAGGCAGTTTTACGATCCGCGATGATAAATTGACGGAGACAGATGGTTCCATTAAGGGACAGATGAAACCTGTTCAAATACCGGGGGGGACAACCATTACAGGAAATGGAACGGGGAGTATCACCTGTAGTCATCCAATTCAGATCATGGGGGATGATGTAGAGATACGGGATATACAATTGGTGTTTAATTCTAGTAATGGACTTGGCAGTGTTCCGCACCGTGAGATCTTTTTAGCAGGACATAGTCTTGTACTGAATAATGTAAGTACATATCTGGCAGGACCTGATAAGCCGAATCCGATTGTAGGCACAGAAAAAGAACTTCTTCCAACTGTGTATGCAGGAGGATATCACAGCAATACTGCAGTGGGAACAAACGCTTCACTTACTGTCACAAATGAGAACAATAAGACTATGTTTCAGGATATCTATCTGGGACATGAAGCATCAGCCGGACAAAGGACTGCTTATACGGGCAGTGCAAAATTAGAGCTGGATGCTGATGCAAAGATACGTGGGACTGTTTCAGCAGAAAACACATCTTTAGCGTCTTTAGATTTTTTGGGTGATCAGAAGGGATATGATGAAATCACTCTTTCAGAAATTAAAGGAAATGATAAAACTGTAATGACGGTAAAAAATTGTGCTGTTCTGGGTGTGGTGACAACGGGTGTCAAAGATATCCTATTGGATGCAGGAGGAAGACTGCAGCCGAAAGATGGGACGGCACAGTTAAATAATATTACACTGAAAAATGGGGGATGTCTGGATCTCACACAGGTGCTGGATGCTTTGGTAAAGGGCAGTTTTACAGGTAGTGATGATAATGCAGCAAGAGGAAAACTTGTTCTCAATAAAGATGGATATGTTCAGATTGATGGGCAGATAAGTGGGGTTACGCAGTTTCAGACGGTGAGTCATGTCATACCGGGAACGATTTTAAGTGGACATGCATATATTGCGTCGGAAAACGGAACAGCAGGAAGTTTTGTCTTATCAGACACAGCTATAAAAAATAATTACAGTCTGATCCGTAAAAATGGAACATGGACGCCGTATATTAATTATGTACCGGTGGAGCGTGAACTTGGAAGTATCGAGGTAAAATCTTATCCGAAAAATGTTGTTATTAACCATATACCGACAAACATGGAGGATAAAACAGGTGATAGTCCGTATTTGAATGTAATATGGAAGGATCAGGATGGAGAAGCCTATACATTTGATGATGTGGTAAATTATGAATCATTTTATGATAATATGGTATTAATCCGTTCGGATTACTGGAATAGTGACGACGAAGAGATACAGCAGAAAACAGACTGGATAAATCCGATTCGCTTAGATGTAGATGAAAATGAACCGGATCATTATTATCTGATTGCATATGGTAAGGTGCAAACAGGAAAATATACACTTTTATTCTGTTTAGAACCGATAGAAAGACATCTTGATACTGTGGCAGATGTAAAAGCACTGAAAGATACCGTGTTGGCAGAAAAGGAAATAATATTCACAGATGAACCAGGTGTATCACATCAGCATGTGGCGGGCGAGCCGGTAAAAGAAAACGAGATAGCTGCGACCTGTACCCAAAAAGGAAGCTACGATAAGGTAGTTTATTGTAAGGATAAAGGCTGCGGGGAAGAACTTTCCCGTGAGAATATAACGGTTCCGGCATCAGGACACAAAAAAGGAGAGCCGGTCACTGAAAATCGCGTGGAAGCGAAAGTGGGTGTGGACGGAAGTTATGATAAAGTAGTATACTGCACCAGATGTAAAGAAGAACTCAGCCGTGAAAAAGTGGTGATCCCAGCTCTGAAGGAGCCTGATAAGGAGGAGCCGACAGAGAAGCCGACGGAGAAACCAACAGAGAAGCCGACGGAGAAGCCGACAGAAACACCGACAGAGAAACCGACAGAAACACCGACGGAAACGCCAACGGAGAAACCGGTGCACAAACACAGTTATGTGTTGAAAAAAACGACAGAGGCAACCTGCATGAAAGAGGGAGAAAAAATTTATTCCTGTGCATGTGGGGACAGTTATACAGAAAAAATTGCAAAGAAGTCCCATACACCGGAGAAAAAACTGACACCTGCAAAACCGGGCAGCAATGGAAAGAATGTGACCATGTGCAGCTTGTGCAAAACAGTATTGAAACAGGTGAAAATCAATGCACCAAAGACGGTAAAATTGTCGAAAGATCATTATAGTTATGATGGAAAAGCGAAAAAACCTGCCATCAAAGTGACGGATAATAAGGGAAAAGTGATTTCAGGCAGCTTTTATAAAGTCTCGTATCAGAATAATAAAAAAGTCGGAAAAGCAACAGTGACCGTGAAGTTTCAGGGAAATTATTCGGGAATACTGAAAAAGACATTTGAAATCTGTCCAAAGGGAACTTCTATTTCAAGTGTAAAATCCGGGAAAAAATCCATGACTGTGAAATGGAAGAAACAGGCATCACAGACGAGCGGCTATGAGATAGTATATACAGCAGATGCATCGTTTGGCAAAAAAAATACGAAGACGGCTGTGATCAAAAGTAATAAGACGACAGTTAAAGAAATCAAAGGATTAAAACCGGGAAAGAAATATTATGTAAAAGTACGTACATATAAAGAAGTAAAGTCCGGTACAAAAAAAGTGAGGATCTACTCAGACTGGTCAAAGAAAAAAGCAGTTCAGATAAAAAAATAGTTCAGATAAAGAAACCGGATGAAAGAAAAACAATGGTCAGATGAATGATAAGTAACATCTGACCGTTGTTTTTTTACAGGGTTTGATGTTTTTTGATACGTCTTTTTATGCTTTCCACATCAATCGGTTCAAAAATGAGATCATTGATCAGATCAGATAATATGGCATTTCGAATCTGAGTCAGATTACCCTCTTTGCAGATTGCGATAATGGGAGTTGACGAAGCCCAGGACTCATGACTTAATTCATCCCACAATTGCCTGCCATCATCTCCGGTTTCGGATACATCTATGAAAACGGCAGGAACATGGTTATTTTTATCCATAATGGCATAGCGTATTTCCGTAACGGAAGATACTTTTATGAGTCTGTCCGGGTAAGAATATGCAAATTTTAAAGTGGAAGCAACATTTCTGGAATGTGTATATAATAAAATATTTTTCATGGCAGTGTCTGGTTTCTGTGCAGAAACACCATACTCGGAAAAACATTGTTTCCCGGATTTTTTTGAATTCCCAAGTGCAGTGTCTGCTTTCTGAAAAAGTGTTGTGTAGGAAGTTTCATAAGGCTCTGTGAATGCAATACCGATACTGATCGTAACGTTTTCAGGAATGGATAAAGCTTCTTTATCTAAAATTGCATCTAAAAGTTCCTGTGCTTTTTCATAGACAGCCTGTCTGGAGGCTATATCCCGCATAAAAGCAACAAATTCGTCTCCGCCGATGCGTCCGATAATGTCGGAACCGGAAAAATGAGATGCAAGAATACCGGCTACGACAGAGATTGTATGATCGCCCATTTTATGCCCAAAGATGTCATTGACAGCTTTGAAATTGTCGATATCTATGGCAAACAATGCATGTAATTCTTCCGGAGTGGATAAAAGTATGTGGGAAATGGCGTGCTCTGCTGTGGCCTTATTCAGCAGATGCGTCATCTCATCCACTTCTGATTTAATCCGCAGAGCTTCCTGTTTTTGTAAAATATGATTCAGTCTGCGGTTCGTCTTTAAAATATTGTCAATACGGTGACGTGCAATGGCAGGTTCAGTGGGTTTACTGATAAAGTCGCTTGCGCCTAATTCGAAAGCTTTCGTCTGTACTTCCGGAGTGTCGGTGGTTGTCAGAACCACGACTGGAATTTGTTTAAACTCCGGCATTTCCTGGCGGTGTTTTAAAACATCGAAACCATCCATTCCCTGCATGACAAGATCTAAAAGGACAAGGTCAATCATATTTTTTTTATCTTTGATCATCTGCAGACATTCCTCACCGGAAGATACTTCAAGAATATTGAAGGCCGGAGAGAATATTTTATTTAAAACGGCACGCTGTAAGCGTGAATCATCTACGATTAGCAAAGTTTCTTTTGACTGTTCCATATTAAAAAATCCTTCGTATCAGTTATAAATTATCCCCCTGAAAACCACAGGATACTATCTATAATGTAACATGGAAAAGGTTGTGTGCAATGAGAAAAAGACTGAGAAAAAATAAAACCGTTGACAAATCGGGGGTAAGTGCATAAACTAGAGTAAGCGAATCAACTTACCAGTAAAAATATGATAAGGGCGTTGAGCGGGAAGAGTAAGAAACCAGAGTGCTGACAGAGAGAAACTGCCATCGGCTGCAAGCAGTTTTCAGAAAGAGATTTCCGAAGTGCCTCCGTGAGCCTGTCCGGGGAAACGGTTTGTCTGCCAGTACAGTATCCGGATACGGGTAACACGCGTTAAGTGTATTGAGTGAGGATCAAAAGATCCTTAAGTTAGAGTGGAACCACGGATCATTTCGTCTCTTAGAGATGAAATGATCCGTTTTTCATGATAATGGAATGTTCGCGGATCGTACATTCTATTATTTGGTTAAGGAAAGGGGATGCCAGTTTTGGGAATCATCAGTCATATTAAGGAAGAATTTACAGTGATAAAGGAGCGGGACCCGGCGATCAAATCGCCGATGGAGGTATTGCTTTATCCGAGTTTTCGGGTTATGTTGAGCTACAGACGTGCGCATAAGCTGTATTTAAAAGGACATTTCTTCTGGGCGAGATTTATTTCACAGCGGGCAGCGAGAAAAACAGGAATTGAGATACATCCGGGAGCAACGATCGGGAAAGGATTTTTTATTGATCACGGAAGTGGTGTGATCATTGGAGAGACGGCGATCGTTGGGGACAATGTTACTCTGTATCAGGGTGTGACACTAGGCGGTACCGGAAAAGAGACCGGAAAACGTCATCCGACGATCGGGGATAATGTTATGATCAGTGCGGGTGCAAAGATCATCGGTTCCTTTACCGTTGGAGAAAATTCCAAGATCGGGGCAGGATCTGTCGTATTAAAAGAGGTACCGCCGAACTGTACGGTCGTAGGTGTGCCGGGCAGAGTTGTTAAAATGAATGATGAGAAGATACCGAGACTCGACATGGATCAGGTACATCTGCCGGATCCAATTGAAAATGATATCAGAGCCCTGCAGGAAGATAACTTAAGAATGCACAGACAGATCCAGGAGATGGAGAAACGCATGCAATGTTTAAAAGAGAATCCGATACCGGAAGAAAAAAAGGAGGAAATATCAGAAAATGAAGATATTTAATACAATGACAAAGAAAAAAGAAGAATTTATACCTTTGGAAGAATGAAAGTTAAAGA
>OGUG01001093.1_pt1 | contig 10968 bp, 7 predicted proteins | sample 1573711 | NCBI WGS metagenome assembly OGUG01 (sample SAMEA2582006, study PRJEB24529) | metagenome | biome: Human gut stool | place: China | collected 2011 | reverse complement strand
TGACGGTGCTGGGCGATGCCCGCCGGGGCAAGGCCGAGTTCCGCCAGTTCGACCTGCCCGCCTATCTGCGCAAGCACTTCAACATGTTCGGCGGGCCGGAGTACCGGGTCACCCTGCGCTGCACCGCCGACCTGGAAAGCGCCATGCGCGACCGCTTTGGCAAAACGCCGCTGTTCGTGCCGGAGAAAGACGGTGCATATTTTCACTTTGATGTGCCGGTATGCGTCAGCCCCCAGTTCTACGGCTGGGTGTGCGGCTTTGACGGCAAGGTGGAAGTGACCGCCCCCGCCGAGGTGCGGCAGGAAATGCGGCAGACGGCAGAAAAACTGGCAGCGCTGCACGCCTGAAAGCAGGAATGCGCACCGCGCTGCTTTGTGCAAAAACATTTTTTGACCGGATAGCTCAGGGAGATCTGCGGATCTGTCTGGGCTTTTTATTTGCACGGCCAAATCATCTCCCGGATTTTTGTGCAGTATTGCCCTGTCATTCTGCCGCAAATTTTCAGCTCTTTTTGTGCCTATTTCACAAAATTTCTTACCCCCACCCCGAGAATTCAGCATTTTGTCTTGACATTTTCCGTAGCACAGCACTATACTTGTGCCGCAAAGAGACGCCGGGCATGAAAATGCGCAGCTATGTGATTTTATGCCCCCGAAATCCCGGTTTTTGCCGGTTTTCGGTATCGTTCCCGGTAACGTTCACGGTAACGTTCACGCCTCTGTAAGCTTTTTTGTTTGGAGGGTTTTGCAATGAGAAAAAACGTGAAAAAGCAGCTTGCCTTGCGGGTGCTGTCCACAGCGGCTCTGGTGGCCATGGTCTCGTCCATCGCCACAGCGGCGTTTGCGGATACTTACGACCTGAACACGGGCAGTGTGGACATCCTTGCCGAGGACGGCAAGCAGTATATCACCCAGTGGGAAAATGAGTCCAAGGGCACCTATGCGACGGACGACAAGGGCGAAATCAAAAAACGTCCGGATGATGACATCACCCTGACCACCAAAGACGAGACCACCGGCAAGACCGAGACCACCTCCAACACCGTCACCATTGACGCCAAAGAGGGCAACACCGCCAATGTGACCTTGCAGGATGTGCACATTGAGACGGAGGGCAGTTGGAATAACACCGGCTCGGCACCCATCGAGATCAAGGGCAATGGCGACACCAACCTTGAGCTGAACGGCGACAACACCGTTCTCAGCGGCGATTCAAAACACGCCGGTATTGAAAAAGCAGATGTAAACGGCCACGGCACTTTGACCATCAAGGACGATTTGAACAATGACCGCTCTGTCAAAGACAAGGACGAAAACGGAAATGCCGTTGGCAGGGACACTGGCAAGCTGGTGGCGGGCGGCAACTATAATGGTGCCGCCATCGGCGGCGGTGGAACCTATGACACTGCCTGCACTTCCAACATTACCATCACCGGTGGTGATATCACTGCCAGCGGCGGTTATTACGGCGCCGGTATCGGCGCCGGTTGCTATGGAGATGCATCAAATATCCGCATTGAGGGCAATGCACATGTTACCGCCTTTTCAGACGGCAGTGCTGCCATTGGATCCGGTTATCATGCGACAGGCAACAGTGATATTACCATCACCGATCATGCCACTGTGGAGGCTGCTAGCCTAGATAGCTGTGCCATCGGTAGCGGTCATGATTCTGATGATAAAGTCACTATCACAATTTCTGGTAATGCATCGGTAAACGCCCAAACCAGAAACTCTCCAGCAGCCATTGGCAGTGACAATTCTTCTGCTACGGTTAACATCGAAAATCATGCTGACGTTACTGCCGTTGGTGGTTATGGTGTTGCCATCGGCACCGGTTCTGGCCGTGATTCTAATAAATATCACGAAGCCACCTCCACTGTGATCAATATTACCGGTGGAACAGTAAATGCCGTCACCCGTGGCAAGGAATCCAAACCCGCTATTGGCACAGTTAAGGGCAATTTGGACGTTACGATCAACAGCTCTACCGGAAAAACGACCGTAAATACCTACACGACCGGCAGTGACCCCCTATCTTTAAATATCGGCACCGGTCATTACGACTCTTCTTCACGGAAATATAGCACCAGCCCATCTGAGGGCGCAGAATACAACGAGGATGGCTCTTCCAATCTGGGCGAAGACAATGCCGCTATCATCAATTCCTACCGCAACACTACTTTGAGCACTGGCACTTATGATGCGCCCAAAACACTTGATGATGCTGCATTTCATCCCACTCATGAATTTCAGGGCACTATCTACAATCCGAAGTACATCCTCTCTGACAAAGGTGATCTCACCAAGGTCGTCCACAACCGCAAGTACATGGACGAGACCATCGACACCAGCGACCTGAAGGACGAGGACCTGCACGACTGGAAGCTGGTGGGCAAAGTCGTAGAGCCTACTACCGAAAAGGACGGCTACGCCGACTACATCTGCTCCATCGACAAGTGCGGGCAGACCAAGCATGTGGTGCTGCCCAAAATCGTGCCGGACACGCCCAGCACCCCGGAAACTCCGGACACGCCTGACAAGCCCAGCACGCCTGACAAGCCCAGCACCCCGGACGTCCCGTCCACCCCGGAGGTGACCCCGGCAGACCCCGCCGTGACCCCGGACGCCCCTGCACAGGACGGCACTGCACCGGCTGACACGCTCACCACAGACACCACCGCAACCGCACAGAACGTGGTGCAGAATGCAAAGCCGGAAGCCGCTGCTCCCGCTGCTGCTGCCGTTCTGCCCCAGACCGGTGCAAACTGGCTGGCAGTGGTGGGCAGCGCCCTGAGCGGTCTGTTCCTGCTGGCCGCAGGCTTTGTGCTGGACCGCAAAGGCCGCCGCATGAACTGAGAAACCATTTTTATAAAAGCCATCTTCTCCTGCCGTGCGGTTCCGCAAGCAGCACGGCAGGTTCCCCAAACAAAGGGGGCTGCTGCACAGCGTGCAGCAGCCCCTTTCTTTTATCGCTTTATTCCAGCTCGGTGTCGTCCGGGTGGGCGTCGGCTTCCAGCAGAGCCTTTTTGGTGTGCAGCAGGTTCTGCGGGCTCACCGAGAAGCTGCGCAGGCCCATCTGCAGATACTGCACCGTATTCACCGGATTGCCCACGGCAAGGCCGCAGATGGTCACCGGCACGCTGCCGGCCTTTGCCGCCTCCATGACCATGGCGATGAGCTTTTTCATGGCCGGGCTGGCGGGGCGGTAATACCGCTCCGCGCTGGCCAGCTCCCGGTCGGCGGCGTGGGTGTACTGGGTCAGGTCGTTGGTGCCGATGACCAGAAAATCGCACCCGTGGGCCACGAATTCCTCCGCGGTCAGGCAGGCCGACGGCACGCTGAGCATGACGCCGAAGGGGGTCTTTTCGTTGAAGGGCACGCCCCGCTCCCGCAGGCTCCGGCGGCAGTGCTCCACGATGTGCATGGCGGCGTCCCAGTCCTCCACATCGGTCACCATGGGGAACATCACCCGCAGGGGGCCCCGGGCGGCGGCGCGCAGCAGGGCGCAGATCTGCGTTTCAAACTGGCGGGGCTGGCGCAGGCTGTTGCGGATGCCCCGCAGCCCCAGCTTGGAGGACTGCACCCCCTGATAGGCGTCCGCCATGGTGCGGTCGGCGCCAAAATCGAAGGTGCGCACGGTCACAGGGCAGCCCTGTGCCGCGGCAAGGCAGGAAGAATAGAAATAGAACTGCTCCTGCTCGTCCAGAATGCGGCCGGGCAGCATCATGTAGCTGCTGCGCAGCAGGCCCACGCCCCGGGCACCGGACTGCATGGCGGTGTCGATGTCCTCCGGGCCAAAGCAGTTGGCCAGCAGCTCAAAGGCTGCGCCGTCCCGGGTGTAGCCGGGCTGGCGGCCCAGCACCCGCATTTCTTCGTTTTCACGCTGCAGTTCGCAGATGCGGGCCTCTGCCTGCTGGCGGGTCGCAGCATCCGGGTCCAGGATGCACTCGCCCTTGGTGGCGTCCAGGATCATGGTGCGGCCGTCGCAGTCGTCCAGGAACTCCGGCCCCACCTGCACGATGCCGGGGATGTTCATGGCCCGGGCAATGATGGCGGCATGGCTCTGGCCGCTGCCCTCGGTGGTGACGACGCCCAGGATCATGCCGGAGGGCACACTGAACAGGTCGGTGGGCATCAGGCGGTCGGCGGCCAGGATCACCGGGTGGTCCAGCGCCAGCCACATGCGGGGCCGGTTGCCCAGAATGTTGATCACCCGGCTGGTGGCGTCCAGAATGTCCACGCTGCGCAGCTGCATGTAGGGGTTGTCCTTCATGTTGGCCAGCTGGTCGGCGTAACGCTGGCCCACCTTGTCCATGGCGGCAGCGGCGCTGATGCCTGCCTTGATGCAGAACCGCACCTCGTTCATCATGCCTTCGTCGTCCAGCATCATGCTCTGGAACTGCAGGATGGCCTGCTCGGTGGAAGCGGCCCGCTCTGCCATGGAGTCCAGCTCGCTCTGGGCGGTGCGCACCGCATCTTCCAGCTGGCGCAGCTCCCGTTCCGGGTCAAAGGGCCCGGTGCTGAACGTTTCCACATGGCGTTCCAACCGGCTCACCTGCCCCAGCACAAGGCCCGGGGACGCAGAAACCCCTTTACAGATCTTCATGTTCGGTCACCTCCGGCAGTTCCGGCGCGGTCAGGGCCTGCCAGACCAGCGCCTGCAAGAATGTATTGGGCAGCAGGGCTGCCAGCGCCGCCCGGCCCGCGTCCGCGCTGCCTGCAAACAACGGGGCGAACCCGGCCATGCGCGCACGGTCGCATTTGTCCAGAAACGCCTGCCCCAGCGTCCGGGTGGTGTAGTACACCGTGGGGTCTACCCCCACGTCCTCGGCCACGGCTTCCAGCGGGGCAAGCTCGGCGTCCTTCATCCGGGCCAGCAGCAGGGCCGCGTCTGCGGTAAGGGTCACGGGGTATTTCTCCCGCACGGCCTTCTGCACCGCGTCGAACCGTGCCCGGAACGCGGCAGCATCGGCGCTGCTGTCCGGGCCGTTGTCCACGGCATAGGCGCAGCCCCGCACCCGGCCAAAGGCCCGCAGGGTGTCGTAATAACCCAACTCCACATTGCGGCGGGCGGTATCGGGGTCAAAGTGCAGGATGTCGCCCAGCTCCCAGTAGCTGCGCACCATGGTGGTGGGCAGACCGGTGAGGTTGGGGCGGGTGATGCCCACCCCCTCCAGGTCCACGCACACCAGCTCGTCAGCCCCCATCTTTTTCGCAAGGCCGGTGGGCATGTTGTCGCTGTAGCCGCCGTCCAGAAACTTGACCCCGTCGATATCCCGCGCCCGCAGGGCAGGGAAGCAGGCCGCCGAGGCCATGAGGTAATCCTTCACGCGGCCCTGCGGGATCTCGTCCAGCGTCAGCTCCCGGGGCTTCAGGCCCCGCTGCTCCACCGTAACAAGGCCAAAGCGGATGTTGGCGCGGCGCAGCGCGTCCTCGTCCAGCACCCGTTCCACGATCTCTTCCAGCGGCGAGACGTCCATACCGCCGGCCTTCACCACGCTGCGCAGAAAACTGTGCAGGGCCGACAGGTCGGCGTTTTCTTCGGGCAGCTCCATCACATCCTTGCTGCGGATGGTCAGCCACATATCCCGCGCCACCTCGTACAGGTCCAGCACGAACATGGCACCGTTCAGGCTGCCCACACTGGTGCCGGTGATGATCTGCGGGTGCCAGTCCAGCTCCATCAGAGCCTTCCACACGCCCACCTGATAGCTGCCGCGTGCTCCGCCGCCGGCCAGCACCAGCGCTTTGCACGGAATGGTTTGGTTTTCCATACTGCCTGCCTCCCTGTCTGTCTTTGCTGAAATTATACCATATTTTCCGGAAAATTTCTCCCCGTTTTTTGGTTCCTCACGGCTTTTATACGGCTAAGATCCGTGGTATACTGGGCAGGAATCATCTTGAAGGAGGAACTTTGCCCCATGCGCTGCAAGCAATGGATCTTTGATATGGACGGCACCCTCACCGACAGCATGACCGTGGTGTGGCGGGGTGCCCCGCTGGCGCTGCTGCAGCGCTATGGCCGCACGCCCAAAGCAGACCTGAACGACGTGCTGCTGACCATGGGCATGGCCGACGGTGCCCGCTACCTCATCCGAGAATACGGCCTGCCCCTGACCGAGGCGGAATATTACGACGTGATGCGGGACGTGATCGCCCAGCTGTACGAAACGGTGGACCTGAAGCCCGGTGTGCGCACCCTGCTGGCAAAGCTGCAGGCCGAGGGGGCCCGGCTGTGCCTGTGCTCCAACACCTGGTCCGACCAGTGCCGCACCGTGCTCACCCGGCTGGGCATCGCGGACTATTTTTCCTTCATCGTGGAGGCGCAGGGCGTGCTGCACAAGAGCCGCCCGGAGGTGTTCTTCGAGTGCATGCACCGGCTGGGCGGGGCCGACCCCGCCGCCTGCGCTGTGTGCGAGGACGCCATTTACGCCGCTTCCACTGCCCACAAGGCCGGGTTCACCGTGCTGGGCGTGCAGGACGCCGCCAGTGCCAACGATGCCCCTGCCATGACGCAGGTGTGCGACCAGTTCCTGCCGGACTGGACCGCACTGGACTGGACAAAGATCTGAGAAATTTTTCTGCAAAAAGCACGCCGGTGTTCCCGCTGTGGGAGCACCGGCGTGCTGTTATTTCAGGCTGTATTTCTGCTGCTGCACCCATTGCTGGAAGGCGTCCCGCACGGCACCCTCCCGCCCGCGGGGGATGGAGATGCGGGCCCCGCTGCGCATGCGCAGCTCCCCGGCAGAAAGCAGGTCCGCCTCGGCCAGATTGACCACATAGGAGCGGTGGGGCTGCAAAAAGCGCCCATCCGCCAGCAGAGGCTGTGCCACCGCAGAAAACGGCACCCGCAGCGACAGGGTGGGCACGTCCTCCCCGCTGGTGAGGTGGAAGTGCACGATGTGGTGGGTGCACTCCAGATATTCGATGCCCGCATAGGGCAGCGCCCGCAGGCCCTCGGCGGTGTTCACCGTGACGGACGGGCCGTATTCCGGCTCGGTGGCGCGGGCCAGCAGGGCCGAAAGCTCCCGCTGGCGCACCGGCAGCAGCAGATATTGCAGCGCATCCACCTTGTAGGCGCTGTAAGCGTGGGCCGTGGTGCGGGCCACAAAGGCCAGCGGGGCCCGGCGGCCCCGGCGGCGCAGCTCCCCGGCAGCCGCCAGCCCCACCGGCGTAGCCGAGCCGGAAAGTTCCAGCAGGTACAGGTCGTACCGCACGCCCTCCCCGTCCTTCCGCAGCAGGGCGTCGGTGTCCGGCAGGTGTTCCACGATGCAGGCGTCCGCCCGCCGGGCAAAAAATTCCATGCACTGGCGTTCCAGCCCGCTGCGCAGGCCCGCGTCCGGGCTGCACACCGCAATGTGAAAGATCACAGGATCCCTCCTCTTCAAACCCGCCCTTGCATTTTGCGCGGTGCGGGGGTATAGTAATCAAAAAACAACAAAGGAGACGCCGCCATGTCAAAGCCCCTTGTCAGCATCATTCTGCCCGTGTACAACGCCCAGAACCACATCGCCCGCTGTCTGGAGAGCATCTGCGCCCAGAGCTGGCAGAACATCGAGGTCATCGTGCTGAACGATGGCTCCAAGGATCAGAGCCTGCCCGTGTGCGAAGCGTTCCGCGCAAAGGACGAGCGCATCGTGCTGGTGGACAAGGCCAACTCCGGCGTGTCCGACACCCGCAACCTGGGCCTGAAGCTGGCCAGCGGCAAGTATGTGCAGTTCGTGGACAGCGACGACTATATCGACCCGGACTTCACCGAGCATCTGGTCACCGCTGCCGAACAGAACAACGCCGACCTGGTCATCGCACCTTACAAGATGGTGATCCCCGCCGGGGCCACCAAGCCCGAACAGGTGCTGGAAAAGCTGCAGGACGACCTTGGCGTGATGCACGTCGCCCGCCCGCCGGAGGTGCGGGTGTACGGTTTTCTGCCTGAGGGCGTGTACGACAAGGACACCTTTGCCCGCCGCCTGATGGACAAGCCCGCCTCCTATTTCTACAGCGTGCTGTGGAACAAGCTCTACCGCCGCGAAATGCTGCTTGCGCACGACATCCGGTTCACCAGTGAGATGCGCTGGGCCGAAGATCTGGTGTTCAACATGCAGTACATCCAGTACGCCGCGGTGTTTGCTTCCATTGCACAGCCGGGCTACTACTATGTGCAGAATCCCCAGAGCATCTGCCACACCCAGATCAACCCCGCCACCCTCGTGCAGAACAAGATCCAGGTGTTCCGCTATTACAAGGACCTGTACACCCGTCTGGGCATGTACGAGCAGGTGCGCCCGCAGCTGTACAAATTCCTGGTGGATATCGCGGAGAGCACTTACCCTTCCGGCCCCTTCAAGGAGGTCATCGACGAGGCCAAGGCCTACTGGAAGGATGCCCGCGAGGACGTGCAGACCCGCACCGCCGAAGCGCGCGAGCGCTGGAACGGCATGCGGGAGGAGCTGCGGGAAACGGCGCAGGAACGCAGTGCCGAGTGGAAGGCCCGGCACGACAGCGACCCCAAAGAATAAGCAAAAGCAACAAACGGGAAGCCGCAGGAGCTTGCACGCTCCGGCACGGCTTCCCGCTTTTTGTGCGATGTTCAGCGGCCGGGTGCTCAGCAGCCGATGGCGGCGCACTTCTTGGCCAGCCACTCGCGCTCCTCGTCGTTCAGGCGGGGTGCCAGCTTCTCGAACACCTGACGGTGGTAGTTGTTCAGCCAGTCCAGCTCGTCCTTGGTCAGCACACCGGGCACGATGGGAGAAGTGGCGATGGGCACGAACATGATCGGCTCAAAGCCCAGGAAGGTGCCGTACTGGTTGTCGGCCTTGTGCACGCACACCAGCTCGTTCTCGATGCGGATGCCCACCAGATCGGTCTCGTACACGCCGGGCTCGTCGGTCACGATCATGCCCGGGCGCATCAGGGTGGTGTTGCGGCCGTTCAGGGCGTGGGGGCCTTCGTGGACGTTGCCCACAAAGCTGACGCTGTGGCCGGTGCCGCAGCGGTAGTTGATCAGGTGCTGCCACAGCGGTTCACGGGCGATGGTGTCGATCATATGGCAGTCGCAGTAGTCCAGCCAGACAGCCTTGGCGATGTCGATGTGGCACTGCAGGGTCCAGGTGTAGAACTTGCGCTCGTCCTCGGTCAGCTCACCCAGCGGGTAGGTGCGGGTGATGTCGGTGGTGCCGTCCATGTAGGTGGCACCGCTGTCCACCAGCAAAAAGCCCTTGCGCTGCAGAACGGCGTGATCCTCCGGGGTGGCGTGGTAGTGCATCATGGCTGCGTTGCCGCCGTAGGCTGCAATGGTGCCAAAGCTCTCCACAAGGAACTTATCGTCTGCGCTGCGGTACTTGTGCAGGATCTCGTCCACGGTCAGCTCGGTCAGCTGTTCGCCGGAAGCCAGACGGTTCTCCAGTTCGATCTGGAACCGCACCATGGCCACGGCGTCCCGCAGATGGGACTCACGCAGGTGTGCCAGCTCCACCTCGTTCTTCACGCCCTTCATGGCAAGCAACGGATCGGCGGCGTCCTTCACGGTCAGGGCGGGGTTGTTTTCCAGCACCTGATACACGGCGTAGTTCACGGTAGCGCTCTCCGCCAGCACGGTCTGCGGCTCGGTCTCGGCGGCCATCCCGTCCAGAATGCTGTCGTAGTCGGCCAGCGTCACGCCGTTGGCTTCCAGCTCTGCCTTAGCCTCCGGGGTGACCCGCGCCTGATCGATAAACAGCACGGCGCGGTCCGGGGTGACATAGCAGTAGGCCATGGCGTAGGGGGTGCACTCGATATCCATGGCGCGCAGGTTCAGAAGCCATGCCAGATTATCCAGCTTGCCCACCAGCTGGGCGGTGCAGCCCTGCTCCTTCAGCTTGCCGCGCAGCTGCTCCAACTTTTCCGCCGGGGAGAAGCCTGCGTACTCCTTGGGCAGGATCCATGCCGGGGTAGCCGGGCGGGCAGGGCGGCCCTCCACCCACAGCTCGTCCTCCAAGAACAGGGTCTTGATGCTGCCGTGCTTGGGCTCCAGTTCTTTTTTCAGGTTGTTGACCAGTGCACAGTTGGCGGTCAGGCCGCACAGACCCAGCGTGCCGCCCTCGGGCAGCACCTTGCCGCAGTATTCCTCGGCGGTGGGCACGCCCGGCTCGCCCATGCGCATCAGTTGGATCTCGGTGCCGGCGATCTCTTTCTCTGCCTGCACAAAATACCGGCCGTCTGCCCAGACGGCGCTCTCGGTCATGGTGACTACAAAGTTGGAGTTCTCACCGTGGAAGCCGGAGAAGTAGGTCAGGGAGGTGTAGTGGTCGGGCAGATACTCGCTGGAATGCGGGTCGCCCACCGGGATCAGATAGACGTCCACGCCGTTTGCCTGCATAGCGGCACGCAGCGCGGCCAGACGCTCGGGAACTGTGTTCATACTCATAACAAAAGCCCTCTTTCTGTCATTTGCCGGAAAAACGTCCGGCGGCGATGGTTTGCTGCTGCTATTGTATCATTCTGCGGGGAAGAATGCAATGCGGGGGCAAAACTCCCCCCAAAACGCCGTCAATTTGCAAAAAAAGTTACAATTTTTTCTTGAAAAAGGCCGGTTTTCCATTGACAGCCTTGTTATAATAGAGGTGTAGTATTTTTGGGTCAGCACTCTGCGGCCCTTTGCGCTAACAATTGCGAATATTGCGATAAAAAGAAAGAGGCATTTGGAACATGACTAAAATTGATATCTTCTCCGGCTTCCTTGGCGCCGGCAAAACCACTCTGATCAAAAAGCTGATCACCGAGGCCTTTGCAGGCCAGCAGGTGGTGCTGATCGAGAACGAGTTCGGCGAGATCGGCATTGACGGCGGTTTCCTGAAGGAAAGCGGCATCCAGATCAACGAGCTGAACGCCGGCTGTATCTGCTGCTCTCTGGTGGGCGATTTCCGCACCGCTCTGCAGCAGGTGGTGGAGCAGTACCACCCCGACCGCATCGTCATCGAGCCCTCCG
>OGUG01001092.1_pt1 | contig 10979 bp, 8 predicted proteins | sample 1573711 | NCBI WGS metagenome assembly OGUG01 (sample SAMEA2582006, study PRJEB24529) | metagenome | biome: Human gut stool | place: China | collected 2011 | reverse complement strand
CAAGGCCATGATTGCCGGAGCGGTGAAGTTGCCGACCATCATCTTCGATGAAATCGATACCGGAGTCTCCGGTTCCATCGCTGAGAAGATGGCTCTGATAATGGAGGACATGGGACGGCAGAACCGGCAGGTCATCAGCATTACGCACCTGCCGCAGATTGCAGCCAGGGGAATTGCCCACTACAAGGTATATAAGGAAGATACGGAAACCGGTACCCTCAGCCACATCCGTCTGCTGGACAAGGAAGAACGGGTGAAGGAGATTGCCAACATGCTGAGCGGTACGACACTGACTGAGGCGGCACTCAACAATGCAAGGGTGCTGCTGGGGCTAGAGAAATAAGTATAAATGACAAATTAAGAAAGTGATATGTTTGAGAAAAATGAAATGATATTTGGCGTCAGAGCCGTGATTGAAGCGGTACAGGCCGGAAAGGAAATCGACAAGGTACTGGTGAAGAAGGATATTCAGAGCGATTTGTCGAAAGAGCTTTTTGCCGTACTGAAGGATACGTTTATTCCGGTGCAGCGCGTACCGGTGGAACGCCTGAACCGCATTACGAAGAAGAATCATCAGGGAGTCGTGGCTTTCATCTCTCCCATTGCCTATCAGCGGACGGAAGACATCGTTCCCTATCTTTTCGAACAGGGAAAGAATCCGTTGCTCATCATGCTCGACGGGGTGACCGACGTGCGCAATTTCGGTGCCATCGCCCGTACGTGTGAGTGTGCCGGAGTCGATGCCATTGTAATTCCTTCGAAGAACAGCGTGAGCGTGAATGCGGATGCCATCAAGACTTCGGCCGGTGCCCTGCACACGCTGCCGGTATGCCGTGAGAGCAACCTGACGCAGACCATCAAGTACCTGAAGGATTGCGGCTTCAAGATTGTAGCGGCTACGGAAAAGGGAGACTACGACTATACCAAGGCTTGTTATACCGATCCTACCTGCATCATCATGGGTGCGGAAGATACGGGAGTGCCTTATGAGCACCTGGCACTCTGCGACGAGTGGATCAAGATTCCGCTGTTCGGAAACATTGAGTCACTGAACGTATCGGTGGCTGCGGGAATCTTGATTTATGAGGCAGTGAAGCAGCGCGGCTTCTCCGAAGAAAAATAAAGGTAGGATGTATTTAAATTAATGGAATCATGAAGAAAATAATCTGTATACTGGCTTGCGGAATGCTTTTTCATACGGGGATGGCTCAGGGACTTCCCAAATGGGCCAACAAGGCTCGCAAGGCGGTATTCTCTGTAATCACCTATACGGCCGACAATAAGATCCTGAATACCGGAAACGGCTTTTATATCGATGAGAACGGAACGGCTGTTTCGGATTATTCGCTCTTTAAGGGTGCGGATCATGCGGTAGTCATTACGGCCGACGGCAAGGAATTGCCTGTGCGCTACATCATGGGAGCGAATGACATGTACGATGTAATCAAGTTCAAGACAGTGGCCGACAAGAAGATTGTGGCGCTGACCATGGCTCCGACGGGTGTGAGCAAGGGCGAAACGGTCTACCTGCTCCCCTACGCTACCCAGAAGGCGGAAGCAGGTCTGAGCGGTACGGTGGCAAAGGTGGACAGCATCGGCAACCAGTCGTTGTATTATACACTGAACCTGCAGGCTACGGACAAATCGGTGAGCTGTCCGGTGATGAATGCCGGAGGTGAGGTGCTGGGACTGATGCAGAAAAGCACGGACAAGGACGGAAAAGAGAGTTATGCCATCGGTGTAGACTATGCGGCTGCGCTGAGCATTTCGGCTTTGTCATTCAACGATTATACGCTGAAGACCATCGGAATCAAGAAGGGACTGCCGGAAGACGAGTCGCAGGCGTTGGTGTATCTGTATATGGCTTCTTCGCAGTTGAAAGCGGAAAATTACCTGAATTTGCTGAATGATTTCATTGGTCAGTATCCGCAGAACATGGAAGGATATATCCGTCGTGCAACGTATTACATCAATACGGGTGCGGAAGCGGATGTAGCGCTGGCAGAAGAGGACATCAAGAAGGCGGAAGAGGTCAGTGCCAAGAAGGACGAGGCACATTACCAGATTGCCAAACTGATTCACTCGTACGTGGTGAATACTGAAGCGGACAAGCGTCAGAAAGGATGGGACTATTAACGGGCACTCTCGGAAGTAAACCAGGCACTGGAGGCGGCTCAGGAACCGATTTATTACCAGCTGCAGGGAGATATCTATTTTGCCATGCAGAAATATCCGGAGGCTTATGGAGCTTACGAGCAGGTGAACAAGAGCAACCTGGCTTCTGCAGCGAGCTATTATGCAGCGGCAAAGGCCAAGGAACTGACAGAAGGCAGTGACAAGAAAGAAGTGATTGCCTTGCTGGACAGTGCCGTAAGCACTTATAATCAGCCTTACGGACAGGAGGCGGCTCCTTACATCTATGAGAGAGCGCGACTGAAGCTGGATAGTAAGATGTATCGGGAGGCTGTCATCGATTATAATCTGTTCCATGATGCGATGATGGGACGGGTATCTGCCGAATTCTATCTGATCCGTGAACAGGCGGAAATGCAGTGCAGAATGTATCAGCAGGCCATCAATGACATCAACCAGGCCATTGAAATGGATCCTTCTAATGCCGGTTATTGGGCAGAAAAAGGAGGTATTCATCTGCGTCTGAACCGCTTGGAAGAAGCCATCCAGGCACTGGAGAAGGCATTGACGCTGAACCCGGACGAGGCTTCGACTTACCGTATGCTGGGATATGCGGAACTGCAGCATGGAAAGAAGAAAGAAGGATTGGCGCATTTGCAGAAAGCCAGTGAAATGGGTGATACGGTAGCAGGTGAGCTGATTGAGAAGTATGGAAAATAAGACGGGAAAACCGTAACGGAACAGTACTGGTACCGGAGTGGTCGACCGCACTGAATATAGCCGGCCGGAGAAGCCTTTCAGATACGAAAGAATTCTCCGGCCGGTTGTGTGTATAAAGGACTGCATCCTTCTATTTACGTTTCAATTTATACCTGAGTGTCTTCAAAGCGATGTGATGCGAAACGCTGCAAGCATTGCGCTCATTGCGTTGTCCCCCTTGATGTAATGTTCAATCAGCGTTTGGCAGCAGATGTGAGACCGACAAACATCTTGTTTCCTGCAGGATTCCCGGAATACCCTCGAAGATAGATAAAGAAAAATCTCCCCATCCTACCTTTACGGCAGAATAGGGAGATTTTATAATGCAGTGACTATATTGTTTTCAGCAACTTATTTCAGCAGTTCAGCCAATTTAGCAGCGATGTCATCACCACGCAAGTCGCGCGCAATGATAGTACCTTCCTGGTCAACCAATACTGTTGCAGGGATGGCACGTACACCGTACAACTTAGCACCTTCGCAAGCCCATCCTTTCAGGTCAGACATCTGAGCCCAAGTGATGTTCAGGTCTTTGATGGCACGTTTCCAAGCTTCTGCATCGTTATCCAAAGAAACACCTACGATACCGAAACCTTTTGCCTGGTAAGCCTTGTAAGCAGCCACTACGTTCGGCATTTCCTTACGGCAAGGTCCGCACCAGCTAGCCCAGAAATCAATCAAAGTATACTTGTTCTTTGATACGAAGTCTGACAGTTTAACTGTTTCACCTTCCGGAGTATTCATTGAGAAGTCAGTGTATTTCTGACCTACTGCAGTCTTGCTCAGGATTTCTACACGTTCTTTCAACTGCAGGATTTCCGGATTGTTTGTATAAGATGCAGGTACCTTACCCAGCAATTCCTTTACCTTGTCCAGTTCGAAAGCATCGGCGTAAGTAGCCAGCAACTGTACACCCATCAGGTTGCCGATGTTAGCTTCTACAGTTTCGCAAACCATTACGTTGTTCAGGCTGTCTTTCTGTGTCAGCTGTGCTTCCATTTCCTTCAACTGATCGTCAGTCAGTGTAGAGTCAGTACGCATAGTGCGGTAAATCTGATTCATTTCCTTGTTCATGGCAATGTATTTATCCATGAACTGCTGGTAAGCATCGTTGCACAATGTTCCGGATACCTTGTTGTTTCCGCGTTCCAGATGTACCTGAATGTTTCCGTTTTCCAGGAACACCATTGACAACAGGCGGAGGTTGTCTTTCATATAAGTTACATAACGGCTTACAGTAACTGAATCAGGAGTACCCTTGAATTCAAAAGCTCCCTGAGTTACTACCGCAGAGTCCAATTTCACCAATTCACCGTCTACCATATCCTGCAGGTAAACAACCTCACCATCTTTAATTCCTTCAGATGTACCTTTGATGGTATATCCGCTTTTTTCCTGGCAAGAAGCCAAAGCAAACACGCCGGCAGCAGCCAGCAACATCATTTTATTCATACCTTTTTTATTTAGTTGATTAATTAATGTGCGCAAAGATAGACTTTTTTTTGCCTAACGCAAAGCTTAACGAAAGAAGAATGGACAAAACATAGATGATTTTCATGATTCCGGTCTGTATGCCCAGACATTGCGTCAGACGGGTATATTCCAGGTCCCCGAAAAACTGTACCACGAAAAAAAGAGTGACGAAAAATTCGGGAAAACGGATGAAGCCGAAGGCCATTCCGCGGACAATGTCCTTGTCGGAATGATAGAAATCGACTGCATAGCCATAGACCAGTCCGGTGATACCCAGGATAGCAGAAAGTATGCAGGCACTCCCCTCCTGCAGCGGAGAATCTGATATCCCTCCGCTGATGCTTCGCAATCCTCCCCATGGCCCCCAGGCAAGTATTCCCCATAACAGCAGGATGATGATTCCGCAGACCGTCCCCATGAGCCAGGCTTTCAGTTCCCGCCGCGACAGTTGGCTTCTTTTCTTCAGCAACTTAAGACTTGCGGCACTCCATCCGGAGTGTACGGCCAGGCCGCCTCCGAGAAAGAGAATCATCATGTCGCCCAGGAAAGGTACGTTCAGGAAGGTATCTCCCACGGTACGCAACTTCCAGCGCAGGCCTTCGGCACTGAGCAGGTTGCGCACACCTTCCCATCCGTAGATGTTGCCTATCCAGGAAAGCAATACGACGACAACGGACAATACAAAGAACAGGGTAGCCGGATGTATGTAATGTCTATTCTTCATCGGGTTCCAGATTGTCTATGTCCAAAATTCTCAGTTCCAGGGCACGGGTAACCAGCCGGCAGGCATTGACTCCCGTACGTTCTTCTGGGCGGAACAGACGGCTGATCAGGTCATTCTGCCGCTTCTCAATGGATTTGATACCGAACGGCATCGCCCGCAGGTTGGTAATCATTTCCTTGGTATATCCCAGTGCAAGATGACGCAGCAGACGCTCGTCGTATTCGTCGATGTCATAGTGGATGATGGCTTCCTGCCGCTTTTGCTCGGCACATACCGACTGTTTGAAGCGTTCCACAATCTTTTCCAGGATCGGATAATTGAACACCAGTTTCTTTCCTGCCATCACCGCTTCCACATCGGTTGCCGTCAGCAGTTCTCCTGTCTTCAGGATAATACCGTCCGCTCCTGCCTGCAGGGCATCTACCCACAGTTTCTCATTCAGTCCCTCACCGGTAAAGATCAGTACCTTCAAGGAAGGATGCTCCCGGTGCAGGCGGGCACAGATTTCCACACCGATGGTAGTCGATCCCCCCAAGCCCAAGTCCAATAAAACCATATCGGGCAACTGCACTTTCAGCAATTCCCAAAACTCATTCTCAGTCATAGCCGTTCCGATGACTTCCGCATTCGGAATTTCGTGTCTGAATATCTCTTCCGTTCCTTTTAATTCCAGTTTGACATCCTCTACAATGATGACTTTAAATCTATTATTCTCCATAATATGCATTGTTTTTTTACATTCTACATTCAACGGGCAGGCAGGGTGAACCATACGGTGAACCCTCCTTCAGCGGCAGGCTGCGCATTGATACGGCAACCGCGTCTTCCGGCAAATTCATCATGGTCACGAATCACCTGCTTACAAATAAGGTATTCCGTACCGGTCAGAACTCCTTCCTGCCCCTGCTTCATACGAGACAGATGCGGGTAGAACAACAAGTTCAACTCCTCCTGCGACTTTTCGCGACGCGTATCGCGGAAATCAAACCGCACAAAATCCTTATCCTTATAAATACACAATTCCAAAACACCATCCACCTCGTATGATAGCGCTTCATCTATTAAATTCTCCAACATAAACTTCAGCTGAATGACATCTCCCAATACGGAAACATGTTCCACCTCCGTCCTCAGTTCTACCCGATGCGGCATACGTTTTCCAGCACGTTTTATATACCGTACCGCATAATCGGCCAGTTCGCCGGCTTTCACAACACCTCTGCGGAAAGTAATTTCTTCCAACTGACGTGCGGCGCATGAACTCAGCAAAGTAAATATATCCTTATAATAACTGATCAACTCACCAATCGTTTCTACTTGCACAGCTTCGTTTTCTCCAGCCTGACGGGTGTTCAACCTGTCGATAATCTGTTTTATCCGGTTAGGATAATAGATTGTCTCATGCTTAATGGTTGACAAGCAATTGTCCAATACCAGATTTTGCACATGCAACTGGTTTTCCTCCCGTATGGCTCGGCGCGCATCATCCTGCGCACTTTCTATATCCCGATATTTCTGCGCCATCAGTACCACTGCATTATATACAATGATGGCTACATATCCGGCCACAAGCTCCAGCATCAAGCGGTCGTCCTCACGCTCCACAGGCAAAGCGATTTTCAATGCCAGCACACCCGTGCAACGATTCTCGTTACCTGCTTCCACCCACAAGGGCAAACATTTTACCCTATCTTTCTCACGCCAATAAGGTGTCTTCGCGTCAAAACTACGAGCCATCATCTCACGCATTTCTTCATTCTCATCCTCCACCGGTGAAAAAGCATAATTCAAGCTGTGGTTGTCTTCACTATAAACCGCTACGCCCAACACATCAACGGGCAGCAACTCATTCACCGTCTCAAACATATCATTGACCAGACTTGCAGCAATATCCCGGTCGGCTCTTCCGTCAAGCAAAGAGGCCGAAAACACCTGCTTGTTGATTTCCAACACCTGTTCCAAGTTATAACGATAAATCAAACGGTGGCGGAAATACAGAATATAATATCCCACCAGCAATACCAACAAAATAACCACACAAAGAATGATAGCCACCGTCTTATTATTGGCAGAAAGCTGCATCTGGCGGCAATATTGCTCCAATGAAGTGTCCTCACTGATCTGTTTGTACAGCGCCGTATAAGCATTATTGTTATAACGATAAGCCTCCAGATTACCTAAAGCCAAAAAGGCGACTGCTGCCTCGTTGCGAACATCCAGCAAGGCATAGTAATCGGTATCAAAATGCCGGTTGAACCAATCTAAATCCGCTGCTACCCCCTCTCCTTCCAATTCCAACAAAGGCCCTTTGCTGCCCGAATACATAATATAATGCTTATTCAAACAATATAGAGCACTGTCCGCATAACACAATGCCTGTTGATATAATCCATCAATGTTACAATTGTAAACATCGTATGCATATTCATTCGCAACAGCCAATAATTTATCATATCGCTGAATGGAATCATTGACAGTGAGCTGTTCCGCTTTCCCATCTTTCTCCCTCCCCTCATTACATCCTGCCAGGACAGGAAGAAAAGCGACCAACACCAACATCAACGTTTTGCGCACTCCTTTGGGCAGACGGAAATAGAAACGGCTGCCTTTCCCCAATTCACTTTCTATCCGGAACAGGCAGACCCGGAATATCTCATTGGTCTTCTTATATTTATCAATAATGCCTTTGCAATTCATCAAACCGAAACCGTGACCTTTATTCTTCTGCAATTCGCTGACATTTTCGCTGGTCTGCAATCCGATTTTACCCGAATCATAAACTTTCTCACTCAGAATACGCTCCACATCTTCCTGTGAAAGTCCCGGACCGTCATCTTTCACCGAAATCTCCACGTAAGATTCCGTTTCCTGCGCATAAACAGAAACATTTCCTCCCGGCTGCGTATATTTACGGGCGTTTTCCGTCAATGTATTTATCATGAAAAGCGTCAGAGCCTTATCCGCTTTCACAATGGCGGCAGTCGGCTCTATGGTCAGAGTCTGTTGTTTCATCTCGAAAGTCTTACGCCCTTTTACCAGTACATCAAAAAGGGAATTCAACTCAAAATTCTCTATATTCAAACTCAGTGTCCCCTGCCGCATCTTAATCCATAAGGCCAGAATATCATTATACTCATTGATACGGGTAATCAGTTCGTCGATATAACGGTATTTGCTTTCTTTTATTTCTTCGTTCTGAATGTAGTTGTGTGCGGTTAGTTTATGCACTTCATTCATGATGCGGTCTATATAAGGCATAATGCCTGTGACAATAAACAGACAGGCTTTCTTCACCAGATTCTGCCGTTTATTCTCCGCCAAATGCTGTTCATGGACATATTGCTCCTTTTCCAGCCGTTTCCGTTCATCGCCCAACGAAATAAAAGCCAGTCCATTCTCCAGTGTCCACGAAATGTAAGGTGTAATGACCCTCATCAGTGCTTTATCATCTTTCTTCATTTTGTGCTCCGAATACAGATGCACCTCGCCCAAAGGTTGTTCCCTGCCCGGAATATTCAAGATAAAACTTGTACAAATCCCTTGCCCCGGCACCTCATTCCCCTCTCCATTTTCAGCCACAATACGGAAGTCCGTCGCTCCCACCAACGAAAGGATATCCTCTTTCACCGAGGCAACTACCGCTTTTGTCACATCCTCTATCTCCCCCGCATCAATGGGTACGGAAGCCGTTATCTTACGGCATATTTCCAAAGTACGTTTCAACTTATCAATATAAAGAGCATTCCGCACACGCCATCTTTTATTCAATATCCAAAATAGAATGATAAGGACAACGATACCAATCACCACTACCACCAGAAGTCCGTTCAAGGCTTCCGATTCCTTCTCCAACGCATTATAACGGCTCTCCAATTCTTTGTCCTGGCGGGTGTAGTCCAAAATATCCAGATAAATATTACGATTATAATCCGACTGGGGTTTCATTCCTAACGCTGCATATGTTACACTCAATTGTTCACGGAAACGGGCAATCCATTCGGGAACACTTTTTATACCATCGTCATTAATCCATTCCAGTTCAATGGAAGTGGTAGCCATGGGAACATACGGACGTAGCCTGTCCATGGTATCCGTACAATGGTAATATTTCTCGTGATGCCGATTGACGTACCCCAGTGCTTCCGACAAGTAATGCAGCGCGTCTTCATACCTGCCTTGCTCGTTGCTGCACGACGCCAAAGTGCGGTATGTACCCGAAATCTGATACAAATCTCCATATTTTTTGAACAAATCCAAAGCCTGCCAGGCAAAACGCATGGTCAATTCCTCCCACGACAAGTCCTCGCTATTGATGGCACGCATCACATTGGGACGCCTTTCCATTATCAAATCGAAATTTTTCCTCTCTTTCAGCAATTCTGCCATTGCCTGAGATGCATTCGCCTCGAAATAGACATACCCGTATTCCCTGCTGATACCCAGACATTCTATCAGATAGTTAAACTCACCCAATACCACATCCTGCGGTGTATCCGCTTCATACATACCGCCAGACCCTTTCATATAATAATAATAGAGCAATTGGGCAGTATCACTTTCCAGCGCCTCGTCTACTTTTATTTCATTAATCGCCTCCAAAGACTGCTGTTCCTGCTGCAAATAATAGTAATAGATGGCAGAAGCAATGAAAAACTCGGAACGGGCATAATTAAGCCGCTCCAGCTCTCCGGGATCGGTTATAGCAGAACGGTCATCACTGATACGCTTCATACGCCGTAACGCACTGTTACGATAATCATAGAACTCCTTGTTCATGGCGGTACGCTGACAAATTTTCATCATACCGATATCTGCTATCAAACATTCCAATTCATTGTTTGATTCCTCATATACGCGAAGAAAAAGATCTTCGGCTTTTTCAAAGTCCATGTGGATAAAGGCGCAGAAACCCTGATTATTCAATGCCCCGGCACGCAGGGAGGGGAATCCATCCGCCAGTTTGTAGGCGTCATGCGCCGCTTTACACGCTGTGTCCAAATTTTTATAGCGCATACGATAAGAAAGCAAGTTCAAAGAATCCGCCTGACGGTATATAGCCATATCCTTCTTCTTTTCACAAGAAAAGAAAGTCCCTGCTATAATCAATAAAACCGCCCATACAGGCAATAGACACATATTCTTCATAAACATCCCTTCTCCTTTAGGTTAACCACCCACCAATAAAAATACAAAAATATCAATTATCCCCCGAAATAAAAGCAAAACCTGGTAGAAAATAAGAAAGCCACCCCGAAGGATGGCTTATAAAAATCTTTAAAAGACGAATGAAGGATTATTTAGAAGCTTCCAAAGATGCTTTTCTAAATTCTTTCATCAGTTTTTCCAATTCCAATGATGCTTTACGTGCGCGTGTTCCTGCAGCTTTGTTACCTTTTTCAATCTGCAATGCTGCATCAGACATAAAAGCTTCGTTCAATTCTTTGATTTTAGCAATTAATTCGTTCATGTTCTTTTTTTTATAAATTATAAAACGGTTCAAATTAAATTCTTTTTTGGCAATAAATCTCCTATCCATCTCTTTTTTTACGATTTTTCAACAGTTGATCCTCGTTTACAGGGTATTTCAATCCATAACAGGCAATATTAAAACGCCCTCTTGAATTTACAAACGATTATCAGCTGAAAATATAAACAATCACTCCGGTTATCAACACATACGCCAATGCATATGGAATGGCGGATTTTAGGATTTCTCCTTCTTTTCCCTGTTGGTTTCCGGCAGAAGTGGCAATAGCGATACTTTGCGGAGAAATTATTTTTCCACCTGTCGCCCCCACCGTATTGGCTGCCGACAACCAGTCGGGACTTACTTGAATATGCCCGGCCACATTAGCCTGTAATTTGCCGAACAAAATATTTGAAGAAGTGT
>OGUG01001091.1_pt1 | contig 10998 bp, 8 predicted proteins | sample 1573711 | NCBI WGS metagenome assembly OGUG01 (sample SAMEA2582006, study PRJEB24529) | metagenome | biome: Human gut stool | place: China | collected 2011 | reverse complement strand
CCTTCGCCATCCGTGCCGGAGGCCGCAGCCCCCGCGTCGCCAAGCAGTTCATCGAGCAGTGCGCCGCAGGAGTGCAGAAGTAAATAAAAGGAACGATTCAAATCTTCGACAGTTCCCTCATGGAATCCCTCGGGAGGCATTCTCTTCGGATGCCCCGGACCACAGCGCCGGGATCCTGCAAAAAATGCGAGATCTCATACCGCGCAAAAGCGCGGCCTTCGTCTGAAACGAAAATTTTCCCCTCCGCAAAGCTTACGGTGAAGCCCCGGAATTCAAACGCAAGGCCGTTGTCCGGTTCGTTGATGGTGTCGCCCCAGACGGCCCGCTTCAGGGCCGAACAAAGGCGGTATTCCTCTTCCGTGCGGAGCCAGAGTTCCGGCGTCCGGATACTGTGCTCCAGCAGGAACAGGTTGGTAAAATCCCTTACAAAGCCCGTTTCTTTGGCCTCGATGGGCCGATTCAGCTGCTTCCATTCCCGGATGTCGAAGCGATAATAAAGGTTTTCTTCCGTTCCTCTCCGGGGGCCGATCTCTGTGATAGCGCTCCGGCGGACGGCGCTGCATTTCGTGACTTCGCCGTAGTACCGGACACCTGCCTGTGCGCCGAACACATACTGTGACTGGTAAAGGGCCACATAGCGGATAGGAAAATCGCTGTCCTGCAGGCGCTCTGCCGGGATGTAATAAAAGCAGTGCTTCCGGCAAATATCCAGCTGCTGCGGGCTGCGCATAGTACCCACCAGTACATCCCGCACGGCCCAGTCCACTGCTTTCAGCTTCGCTTCCAGTTTCTCCATCTCGCCCGCCCCCTGCTGTGCTTTATTTTATTGTACCGTCTTTTCTGCCGGGAGGCAAGATGCAGATAAACAAAAAAATCCGTTGTCATCTGACAACGGATTTTTGAGTGGAGAATTAGGGACTCGAACCCCAGACCCCCTGCGTGTGATGCATGATGACTTTTCGGTTTTTAGAACGATGATTCGTTAAATAGACTCAATTTGCTACAGATCTGCTACAAACGTCAAGTTTTTAATCATATTACGCTCTCGCACAAAGCTTCGTGGTCATTGTATTTATCGCCTCTCGTCCCTCAAATTCTTTAACTTCTTTCTGTAATTCATTTTCTATCATTTCTCGATCCATATTAAGCTTATCAAGCAAAAAGCTATGTCGCAATTCGAAACTTTCAAACACATCTGCCCATGTTAATGCGTATAGTTCGTATTGTTCTAGCTGAACAACCAGTCCTTTCTTGCCTGCTGTTTTATTTTCTCCCACATTGCGTCGTTCTTTCACATCGTCATCCATTTCATTGCAAACAGCTATAAACTTCCATCTACAGAACTGGGAATTGAACTGTGGCTGTTTCTTAACAAAATCCATATAGTCTTCTATCTGTCGCAATACTTTTTTGTAAGAACAACCTTTGGAGCTTTTAATTCTACAATTAGATTTTCCTTGATTGCATTTCCTTCTCCGTCTTCTGTTTTTCTAGCTCCACACAAAAAAATGTCCATTCGACGCATTTCTTCGTCATCTTTTGTTAGCACTGCTTCTGGGCTATCTTTACCGTACAGTAGATATAAATACTTCTCAAGTGCCTTTTGCATTCTCTTGTCCGCTGTAACCAAATTATATTGTTCACCAAACAGCCAATAATGTTGCTCTATAATTTTCTGGATGTGATCACGCTCATTTGTATACGGTTCCATGCTATAAAGCATCCATTTTAGCCCTTCAATCACTTTGTACCGATTTTCTATAAAACGAATCGAATCAATCACATTACTCAACTTCGTCTTTTTTAAAACATCTGCAAAGTCTTCTCTCTGTTTCGGTGTTAAATCCACAATTTGAGAAATAAATTCTAATATGTTTTCTCTTTCAGTAGAATCCAACAGCAAATTTAAAAATCCGAGCAGTGACTTTTCTTGAATTGGTTTCAACTTATAAAAGATCCTTGACTCTAACTGATACAGCTCTTTTGTTACTGAAATCAATTCTCTTTTTTTCATCTCCCCATATATATCATTCCCAAATTGGGGAAACGATTTTCTATCCATCATCCCCTTTACCGCCTCATCTGCTTTTTGGGCTAAATATTTTCCCAGGACCTCTTCTATCAATTTACGAATTTCATGTTTAAGTTTTCGCAATAAAATTTTTTCATTATCCAAGGTTTGTTGTTCTACCTTTTCGTCTTCATATTCTTCACAATTTACGTCTTTTTTGTTATTAAAGTATGCAGATTTCACAAACACACTGTGGCAAAAATTCACCGTGTTTCTATTAAACGCCGTGCTATCTTTTCCTTTAGTTATACCTTGCGTATCCATATAATAAATACAGTACTTTTCTTTGATTGCGTTTTTCCATACAACTATCGAGATAATAAAATTATTTTCCTCTAATCGGATTATTTTTTCTTTGCTCAGTTCCGTGTCAACATAATCCTCATACTTTAGAACTTCTCCATTTATCTTAAGCTGAAGTTCTCTATTTTTTTCAAGAAATAAAAACCACGCAAATTCTTTCAGAAGCGATTCACGTAACGCTTCCATAGACATTTCCGCTACCGTCACTTCATCAATTTGCGAAATTGTGACTTCTGTTCCAGTATTGTCATTCGTTTTCTCTATTTGTGTTTCTTCAAACTCATTTTTCTTATCACTTTCTATTATAATTTCGTATTTGAAATTTTCATTTCCTTCTTTATATACAGTACTCCATTTTAAAGCCGCTGCTATGCCAAATCCCGAAAATCTTCCTTTTCCTTTGTTTGCTTTTGTTTTAAATGGATTAGGGTAGCTATTCTTTTTAGATGTCAAAAATGTCCCAAATGTATCGTTTAGTGTTGAATGACTTATTCCTTCGCCATTATCATAAATCTTAATTTCTGATAACCCGCCCAAATCATTGGGGATATAAGATACTTCCACCTGAGTTGCATTTGCCTCAAAACCATTCCAAATATACTCAACTAGAGCTTCTTTATAATCTTTTGTAATACCAGATGCCTCTATACTTTGACTCTTAACTTCTAGACTGTGTTTCATTATGTTAACGCCTCCCTTAGATTTCCATCTTACTCGTTTCACTCGTCAAGATGGTTAGTCTTATTTTAAATAAGTCCTTCCGAATCTTATATCCCCTAAAGATTGTTCCATCTACATTATGTAACTGATTCAAATCTATATTCCTTACTGCCTCCAATGCTGCTTCTCTCTGTCTCAAGTGCCGCTTTCCAACGGTCAAACAGCTTGCACCATCCAATATGTCATACTGCTGGAATGCTCGGTTGAAGTCCATCAGGTCATGCAGCCGGACAGGTTTATTCGTCTCATTGTCCACCAACAGACCCCAGTTTTCCCAACGGCGGTCAGTGTTTCCCACCAGATAATCCAGAATGTTCATCATATAGTATCCGTGGGCATCCAACTCCAGAATTTTATCCAGTGTGTTCCAATTATGATTTGTGCAGTAGACATCGTAGGCCGCATAAGTCACAAGGCTATATCGCTGCGAGGTCATAATTTTGCTGATGGAAACCGGCTCATTCTCAAACATCCCCTGCTCATACAAGACCTGATGACAGTCAAAGCATCGACAGATCTTACTTGCCAGCACCTCACGCTCAACTGCATCTTGTCCACCATCTTTATAAAGATAGAAGCCATCATCCTTGCGCACCCACGCTTTAGGATAGCATCCGCCAGTGGACAAATCATTTGCCAAAAGATGGGCATTTGTCACAGCCATCTGATGCCCACGCAGTGCAATATTCACAAGAGCATTGCTTAAAGAGTGTGTGTAGAGATTGATATCCTCAAATCGGACAGTCTCATTTTCTTCTTTTACCCAGAACACATCCAGCAGAGACAGGCAATGGTACGAAAGCGCAATCTGTGCACGCTCCCGATCCGTAACACTCTGGGATGCGCCAATGCTGTTCAGGATTTCCTTTGCATAAGTGCGGTCACGTGGTATCAGCCGAGATGCACACCATGAATGGAAGCTAATCACATTATTGATTCGAGTATCAAAGTCATTCGATTCTTTCAGCACCAGATCATAGGGCATGAAATCTTCAAAATAAGTTTTGCACTCACCAGCCGTGCTCACCTGTGCCACACATCTTTCCGTGTGCATAATGTAGTAGACTGTTGCTTTGCCCATCGCCTCCACCACCTTATTTGACTGATGCACGTTTTCTTTTCTACCATTGTACCTTCTTTCCCCCTGCAAAACAAGATGTAAAAAAGCTCTTGATCCTTAATATAGAGTCCAAGAGCTTTTTTACCCGATTATCTTTGTCTGTTTCCGAGCTTTAGCTCAATCATTAGATTTCATCCAAGCCATACTTGTGTCTTTTCCCTCCACAGCATTGCACATAAATGCCATATCGACTTATCTTGGCTTCGAGAGAGCAGCCGCATCTGGGGCAAAGCATTCCGTTTTTATTGCCCTTATGATAAAAATACTCTTCTACGAATTCCGTTTCGACAAATTCTGTATGCTTGCAGGACGGATAGCCAGAACAGCTCAAAAAATACTTTTGATTTCTGGACTTTTTCAGCTGCATAGGTTTTCCGCAGACAGGGCACTTTTTGTGTGCAAGAACATAATCCGATAACTTATCCGTTATCAAGTTTCCCTGTGCATCCTTTTCAACGGTTTTGGCTTGATCCATCACATGACTCATTTCCAGTAATCCGTAAAGGATCTTTGCTGTGTGCGTTCCCCAAAAACGAATACATGGACGATTGTTAATAGCGCTTGTCCTACCTTCTATTTTGAAGCACGCTGCAGATTCTGGCATGCCAAACCATGTTACAGTCTTGTCGATCAATGCAATCGGATCTGTCAGATAGTGATTTTCTACCGCAAAATACTTTAACGTCGGATGGAGGTTCTTCTTCGATTCGGCTCGAACAAATACTTTTACTCCACGGCTTTGAGCTTCTGCAAGAGCCTGTGCAATTCTAGTGGTATTTATATCCGAGTTTGCCGGAGAATCCGGAATGTCAATCCGGACCTCACGCCTTGCAGTAGCCAAATCCTTAATGAATTCATCCACTTGATTTTCTTTTTCCACGAAATCAAAATAGTATTTTTCAAGGTCGTCATTCGGGCAAATTATTTCCGGAATCATGGGAGCTGTCGTGCGATAGCTTTTCAGCATTTGCATGAACATCAGATTTTCTGACATTCCTTTATTTCTCATGAACGATCCATTTGCTACGCAAATAAACTTCCCCTTTGATCGCGTCATGGCAACGTTAAAAAGTCTGTCAGCATAACGTCCAGCAGTTGATGCGATCAATGCCCCCGGGAAAGGAAGTCGATAGCAGTCAACTGCATCGTATACAATAACGTCCTCTTCAGAACCTTGGAACTGATGTACCGTCGCACATTTTATGGCATGCGGAAGCGCTTCCAGCTCATTGACGTCACGCACCATTGCATGTAGAAGCCGTGATTGTGCATGATAAGGAGTAATAATACCAACTTCCTGCGTCTGTGCTGCCTTTAACGCCAGCGAAAATGTCACAAATGCGCTCAGAACGTTTGCATGAGAGTCGTCACTGCTTTTAATACAGGTTGACATTGTTCCACTCAGATCAACAAACTCCATTGCACGTCCTGCGAATGGCTCTGCCATCACAGTTTTTTCTCGTTTTTCGGTCATTCCGTTCGCAGATTTCAGCAAACCATTGTATATAGATCTGCCCGCAAAATCCGCAATTTCCGGATGCATACGATACTGCGTATCCAAGAGGCACAGCCATTTATGATTGCTGCCTTGATCTACCGCCTGTGTGATTCCGCAATACTGAAAAATATCCGCATTCAGTGGTGACTCTTTGCTACTCTGGACAATAGGCGGAAGCTGTCGGAAATCGCCCATGCAGACAAAATTCTTTCGTGCAAGTTTAGCAGCATATGCTATCTGGGGTATCGTTGCCATACTTGCTTCATCAAAAATCACAACGTCAAAAGCACCATTACGAATTTCCTTATCAACAATGGCCTTTGAAACCGTCGTCGCTACAAATTTCGCATTCCTCACGCACTGGCTTTCCGCTGTTCTGAGTTCCCGTCGAATCTCGTTGAGTTCTTTCTCCACCTGAATCAGTTTTGGATCATTTTTCTCCAAGCGCTTCTTTTCCGCTTGAAGCTGCGTTCTCCTTTTTAGCAGATCCGGATAATTATTGATTGCTAAATTGTATGAGGAGAGATAGGGATGCTCTGATATTCTCTTATCCTTCGGAAAACCATACCGGACAAGCTGTCCGGGGAAAACGTCATTTTTCAACGACGTCACACGAAGAATTGCACCATCAACGGAAACGTTGCTGTAGGACAACATAAGAACACGTTCGCCCTTGTCAATGTGAGCCCACGCAATTTTTGCAAGCGTTTGAGTCTTTCCTGTTCCCGGAGGTCCCCAAACAAATGTTATCGGTTGCTCCAGTGACATTCTTACCGCTGTCTCCTGCCCCTTGGCAATATCCGAATTGCGATAGTCGATCTCTTTCAACCCATTACAGATTAGGTCCTGTGCAATTTCCGATGGTTCAAGAGACAGATCCATAAGGCGCTCTGATACAGATTGGAGCAAATAGCAAGCCTCCGCAGAAATATCCAGCATTTCAACCTCTGCACCCAAATCAAGTTCACTGATCAGATAGACTGAAAACGCTTCACCATTCAGGATCTTACCGGAAATTTGCGATTGTCCCTTCCAAATTGTAACTGGCGTTCCTTCAGGATAATTAAGCTCATCTTCCGATTCAAGAAGGTACACAAATCGCCCGTTGTCTCGTCCGATTCGCTTACCTTCCTGAAGAAGGATATGCTTTCCACCTGTCATTCGAATGAAGGAGATTTCTGCGCTTAAAGCCATCCTGTACGCCTGACAAAAATCAGCCACGGAGGCAAACGGTTTTATCTGAACACTTTTGTCTTTTTCCTGACGACGATTTGACGAAATCGACGTTTGAAGTTCATTGATTCGCTGTTTTCTCTCAGCCGTCTCAGCGTGTTCGTGTTGGCTTACCACTTCCTGAACATCTTCTTTCAGGTCAGTATCCAAAATTTTGAGATACGTCTGAAAGCAACCAGGATAGCTAAACATTTTAGCTCCATCACGAAAGGTCACAACGATCGTAGTTTTCTTTTGCTCTGTAATAACTCCATCACCAAAGCTTCGATGATGCACACGCTTTCCTGTCAGATCCATTTCATCCAGCCTTTCCTTGCCTTGTCCATTATCAGGGCTTTTTCTGTTGCCCTGTCTAATTTTACAAAACAAGATATACGATAAGCGTCTCTTCTACTTACTTTTTTATCCGCAAATAGTATTTTTCAAGGCTCTTATCGCAGACATCCACAATATGCAGCCAATCTTCCCGTGTGAGCTTGCGGAAGATGATCGGGTTCACCTCGATAGTCTCCACGTCCTTGCAGCGCATCAAGAATCGCATATCCTCAAAGCGCTTGAAGGGATTGGAGAGGATGTTCTTCTCCACATCTTTCCGGGTATAGCCACCCTTCTGATAAATGCTGGTGGATTTCTCTGCGATCATCCCGTGCGCCTTGCGGTCCTCGTAGAAGTCGATGAAGTAGTCCACCACATCCGGCAGGGCAACTCTGCCGCTGCTGTCCATGTACTCATAGATTGCTTTGAGCAGCACCGGCTTGTAGGAATAGCTCATGTCCATCGTTTCAATAAACTTCATGAACTTGTCTGCCATATTCTGCGGCGTAATGAGATCCCAGCCATACTGTTTCGCAATGTTGCGGATGCTTTCCTCCCGGAAATAGTGGAACATCCGCTTATCACCAAAGGGAATCGAAAGGTCCGGTTTGACTTTTCCGTCCTTAATGTAGCGCTCCACCGTCTCGGACTGTACATCCACCATCCGGACGAACTCGATCTGCGAGATCATATCCTTGACGCTGTTCTGCCAGTTGAAAAGGTCAATGATCTCATAGTCGGACACATCGATTGGCACATCCAGCCATGCCTCCGGCTTTTCGCCCTGGAACAGCAATATCCTGATCCAGCTTGCGCTTGTTCTCCGGCGCCAGTACATACGCCATGGGCTGGTATTTTGCAATGTCCAGTACCCGGTGCAGACTATAGGGCATATTGAACATATTAGCGTTGTCCACAAAGTCAACCACCAGCAGATCCTCTTTGCCCGGGCAGCGGCGTGTACCACGACCAAGCTGCTATAAATAAATCGTTTTGGACATGGTCGGGCGCGCCATGAACAGCACCGTGGTATGCGGGCTGTCCCAGCCTTCGTTCAGAAGGTCGCAGGCGCAAAGAACATTGGTCGAGCCGGTTTCATAGTCCTTCAGGATTTTTTCCCGAACCTCAACACGATCCCGCCCGGAAACTGCTTCTGCCTTCACGCCGCTGTCACGCAGCAACTTTACAATTTCGGCTGCATGGTCTACGCTGGCACAGAAAATTACTGTCTTTTTGCCGTTGACGTACTTTAAATATGTATCAACGATCAACTGATTCCGTTCCGGGATGAACAGCTTGCTTTCCAGATCCTGCGAATTGTATTTGATGCCGTTGATCCGCACATCGGTCAGGTCGATGTTGGTCTTGACCCGGATACAGCGAATCGGCACCAGAACGCCACGCTCCACGGCAGTCTTGAGATCCATTTTGTGGGCAACATTCTGGAACAGCTCCAGCATATCTTCGCCATCGCTGCGTTCCGGGGTAGCGGTCAAACCCAAAATAAACTTCGGGTGGAAGTAGGTGAAAATCTTCTGGTAGGTGTTGGCTGCCGCATGGTGACATTCGTCCACAATCAGGTAGTCAAAATCTGTAGGCGAGAACTTTTCCAGATCCTTGGAGATACTCTGCACCGTTGCAAAAATGACCGTCTGGCTCATATCCTTCTGACTTCCGGTATATTCCCCCAGTGTAGCCTCCGGCCACACTTTCGCAAACGTATCCTTAGCCTGTGAAGCCAGCTTCAGGGCATTGACCAGAAAGAGCGTTCGTCCGCCCACAGCTTTTGCATCCGTGGCAGCTGTAATCGTTTTTCTGACACCGGTTGCGTGGTACAGCAGCGCGATAGTTTTACCATCCTCACGCATCTTCTTCAGGTTTTCGATAGCCTCCTGCTGGTAATCCCGCAGCTCTATTGTCTGCCCCATCTGAACCGGAAGATCCGCTTCAAATGCCTTGAACATGGGACTGCTGCCCAAGAAAGTAATCAGCTCGTCCTTGACCTTTTCCGGTTGCTTTTCAAGCTGGCTGTAAATCCATCGGTATACTTTCCAGTTGTCATAGATCAGGCTGTTTTGCTTCAGGAGGTCATCAGCATACTTATTTTCGGACACCTTGCTGGGGTTGTGATAGGTCTCGCCGTCTATTTCGATTGCAATCTTAGATTTAGGAGATTCCAGCGCAAAATCGATATAACGGTGCCGACCATAAATGTCCACGCAGGGGGTACTGAACCTGCAAATTTTCGGTCTTTTCCGGGCCAAAAGCCTCACAGAACAACTGAACAAACAGTTCTTCCGCACGGCTGTTGACACTGGTTGCTTTTGATGGCTCCATGATGACCTCCTAAAATTCAAATACGCCCTGTTTTAGTGAATTATAATAGTGCTCCACCAAAATCCTGAATTACAAGATCACTGTCTCGGCCAGAAACAGTCTTTCCTGTAGCTTTCTCAATTTCATTCAAAATGGCAGTCGAACGTTTGATAAAGAAATCATCAAATCGATCTGCGCGGATATCTCCTGTATCGATTAGATGCGTCCTAAGATAGCCATCCAATACACTCGGTGAAACCTGACCTTTCTTTTCAATTTTAGTCAAGTACTGGCTTGGCGCCACTCCACCAATTTCACGGTTAGTAGAATACGTGATAGGTGTCTTGTTCACGACAGAATTCCATTTTGCGCGCGGCAGCCCTTTTTTCTCGCAATAATCTCGCGGGAAGATATGGTGAATGTCTATACTCTCCGCTTTATAAACCGTAAAGTCCATTTCACGACCACTGATAAAATCTTTGCATTGATTTTTCAAGATCCGTGCCATAATGCCTTTATAGGCTGCGCTCAATCTTGACTGCAAAGATAACAGACGCACTGGATTAAAATAAAACTCCTGCACCGTTTTAGGCGTTTTGCTGGCGTCTTCTAGCCACGCCATCACTCCCACTACATCATATACGTAGCGCGTTTCATTTGCACTTCCATACATTTCACCAAAAACGCCGCACCAGTACCATTGCTTTATTTTGTCTTTTACGCTTGTTGTTTTAATGCGATTATGCTCTGCCAGCAGTGTACAAAGAACTGCAAGCGGAATCAATTGCGTTGTATACGGTAAGTCCTTGCTGGAAAAGATCCGTTCTTCCTGCAAAATTTTTTCTGCTTCTACAAATCCATCTGTCAAATCATCTGCATACCGCTGATACTCTGCCAGCGTCAGATTCAAGACATCTTTCTTCTTACAACTTACGGTTCTTCCTTTTTTATACGAAGACAGTAATGTGCAAGCTGTAAGGAAGTCCGTTGCAGAGGTCACCGAAAGAATCTCATCATTAAAATATTTATTCTTTCTCTCTTCCCAGTCCTTACGCAGTTCGAAATTATCCATTGCAAAAATCGCAGTGACTAATTCAAAAACTGTAAGTGATACTCCACCAGTATTTACATTCTCAAAAACCTGGCAAACTGCCTCCTTGGGTGTATCTTTATCCAATGTAATCACTGGAATTGTATACTGCCCCAATGGAACAATTACTTTAGACAGAAAATCCATATACAACTTTGCCGCATTCGGATCATACTGATGATATTGCATATAATCCATCTGCCACTTGCTGTATTTACTGGGATCTAAAATAATGTTCAGAGGAAACATGTTCTGTGCATACTCCTGCGAAACAGAAGAAAGATCCAGCTCAACCTTTCGACCAAAATCTGAAGTTATTTTCCGATCCTTAG
>OGUG01001086.1_pt1 | contig 11032 bp, 8 predicted proteins | sample 1573711 | NCBI WGS metagenome assembly OGUG01 (sample SAMEA2582006, study PRJEB24529) | metagenome | biome: Human gut stool | place: China | collected 2011 | reverse complement strand
AAAGCCGGAAGCCCGTCCATATTTGGCATGGTAATATCCATAATTACCATGTCCGGTTTTTCTTCACTGTATTTTTTTACTGCTTCTGCCCCATCCTGTGCCTCGATAAAATCGTTATATCCACTTGCACTAAGAGCTTTCTTGATCATCATCCTCATAAAAGCAGCATCATCTACCAGCATTATCTTAGCCATTTTTTCTTCCTCTTCTTCCTTCATTCTTATATATGCTCCTATATTTTAGGAGTGTATTTATTCTTGTTCTTTAACAGGTTCAGCTATGTTATCAGGATTTTCTTCCTTCCAACAAGATTCAGCCTGCCATCTCTGTATCTGTCCACCGTTGTAGAATGCATAAGCCATATAAGATCCTATCAAACGCTTATGACCTCCTAAACCTTGTAATAAAGCTGAAAAATCAAAACCTTTATAAGAAGCGGAAAGATTCAAACCATAATAAAACTTCGGGGTAGTACTTCCCAATACGGTACGATCATATTGTGCATCCACCTTACCATCGGGAACCCCGTCAGGACCACTAATATCTTTGTATTTCACATAACCAGGTTTCAATCCTGACTTACTTACCAATTGCTCAGGAGCCGCATCTATTTCCGCTTGGTCTACAAACAGTCCATCAGTTTCATATCCATATATAATACCTATCGGTTGCCCTACAATTCTGTTATTATTAATTTCTTCGGTAGCTCCGTTCGCCAATTTCTCAACTGCATTTTTTACCCATGTAAAATTAGGAGAAATACTAAACCGGAAATCACGTCCTATTTGTCCGTTATAAGTCAGATTTATTTCAATTCCTTTGTTCGAAACAGCTCCAACATTAGATTGTCCGACTTCACGTCCCATAATACTAGACACCTCAACTGGTGCTAAAATGTCCGAAGTATATTTATAAAAATAATCCAATGTTCCACTAAAACGTCCATTCAATAAACTAAAATCTAAACCAATATCCGTTATAGCCGTCTTTTCCCAAGTAATTTCCGGATTATTATAGGTTTTCATGTAAGCCCCAGACTGAAGAGTTGCCGGATTTCCAAAAGGATAATCATGTCCAAGTTCATAAATCTGTTGGTAAGGATAAACACCTATATTTTGATTACCAAGTACACCATAGGAAGCACGCAATTTCAAATTATCAACTACAGCTGAAACTGCCGCATTCTTCCAAAAATCCTCCTCAGAAATTCTCCACCCTGCAGAAACTGACGGGAAAAGTCCCCAACGATGACCGTCCGCAAAACGTGACGATCCATCATAGCGCAAATTAGCCTCTAATAAATAACGATCTTTCCATGCATAATTTATACGCCCGAAAAAAGAAAGCAACGCATATTCCTCCAATGAACTATCATTAGTAGCTGTTGATTTATCTCCAGAACCTAATTCATACAAATAATTATTAGGAAACGTATTTCTATAACCTTCCAAACCTTTATTATTAGATTGCTCCACAGAAGTACCCGCCAATAACTTAAAGGTATGATTTTTAATTTGTTTTTCATAAGTAGCTAATGCTTCAAAGGTAGTATACGTATTATTTGCAGTCCATACATTTAAAGTAGCGGGCCCCACTGTCTTACTATCATCAAAATAAGTATCAGCCCGGTACGCTTTATCATATTTAGTCCAGTAATTCACCCCAGCTTTACCTATAAAAGAAAGTCCGTCTACAGGAGTATTCCATGTCAATTGTCCGGAAGCACTTATATTTCTACTCACATTCTGTACAAAAGATTCACTCGCCAACCACGCTTCCGGACTATAATTATCCTGATATCCAAAACTTCCATCCGACTTTTGCCCGGCATAAATAGGTCCCTGACGAACAGCATATCCTATCATTCCATCAATACTTTGTGGTTCGCCATTAGGAGCATTATATTTATTATTATAAGCATTAATATTCAAATTAAGCATCAGCCCTTTGGCGATTTCACTTTTCATAGTAAACAGTGCAGTCATTCTTTCATTAGACGTTTTTGCCGTCATACCTTCCTGATTTCTATAACCTACTGATAAATTATAACTTGTCGTAGCATTTCCTCCTTGTATGCTGAGATTATGTTGGTGTTGAAAACCAGAACCAGATTCCAACAGCCATTTTAAGTGATTTACATTCGGATAATTATCCGGATCAGATCCATCTCTATACTTTTGAATCTGTTCAGGTAAATAAGCTTCCTGCTTACCCATATTCCGCATAGCCATATTATAATATTCCGCATATTCCCATGATGGTAAAAAATCAGGCAATTCCGTAGGCCGTTGCCAACCAAAAGAATTACTATATGTAATAGTCGTTTTACCTTGTGCACCCTTCTTTGTTTCAATCAAGATCACCCCATTAGCAGCACGATTACCATAAATAGAAGCAGAAGCTGCATCTTTCAAAAAAGAAATGCTCTGAATATCATTAGGATCTACATCATCAATGTTACCTGATAAACCATCAATCAAAACCAATGGATCTGTTCCAGCTTTTGAAAATGTACCAGTTCCACGAATTTTAACAGTTGCTCCTTGTCCGGGACGACCTGAAGTTTGCAATACACTTAAACCTGGAGCCAAACCTGCCAGTGCTTGAGCAGTACTCATAACAGGCTTACTAGCCAAGTCTTCAGCTGAAACAGCAGATACGGCTCCTGTTAAATTCACCTTTTTCTGTGTTCCATATCCAACTACAACTACTTCTTCCAACTTTTTTGTATCTTCTTCCATTATAATACGAAGTAACTTGTTACTTTCAACCTTTATTTCTTGCGAAATATAACCTACATAACTTATCTGGAGCATGTTTCCCATTTCAGCAGACAGAGAAAATTTGCCATCCAAATCAGTAACAGTTCCATTGGAAGTACCTTTAACCAAGATACTGACCCCAATTAACGGCTCACCGGAAAAATCAGTAACCAAACCATTGACATTACTCTGTGTCTGTGCCCAAGTAGTATAGCTCAGGCAACACATCAACAAGACCACCAAGAATCTTATTGGCTGCATACATTCTAATCTGTTTTTCATTATTCTATTGATTATTGGGTTAATTTTCAAGACATAACAAAGGCTTACCGACCTAAAAAAGCCGATAAATAAACCTACTTTATGCTATATTCACTTCTTTATCTTAAATACGGGAGCAATCTTATTCAACTGTACATCAGGCATATCAATAACAACTCCTTGCGCTGTACGAGTAAAAGATACCTTTCCATAACCTAACAATTCAATTTTAGTAATTTTATCAGGATACAACTCACTTCCCGTTGCCAGCGATTGAATGACAACTTGCTTTTCTTCCGGCCATGCAAGGACTGTAGCATAGAGATATTTCTTGGTTTGAGTAAAACGGATTTCAGATGCAGTGGCTTTAGTGTAAGCACCTTCATTGAAACCTTGGGCATTAATCTTGATATCAGCATTGGCTATCGGACCTTCTCCGAAGACTTTCCACGGGCGTGTATCATAAATAGCCTCTTTATTCACACTCATCCAGTCACCAAATTCATTTAAAATGGCTTCTTCCTTTTCATCGAAAGTTCCGTCAGCCCGAAGAGGAACACTAAGCAACAAATTACCGTTCTTACTGACCACATCCACTAATAGTTTCACTACATCGGAAGCACTTTTATACCAGCCGTTCTCCGCCAGTCTGGTATCATAATGCCAACCGCCTAAACAAGAACAAGTCTGCCATGGCTCTTCATAAATACTATTGGGAGATCCCCTTTCCACATCCCATACCAAAGCTTTACGTTGTTCATCGGTAAGAATTTTACCAAACATAACAGCACTGAAATCCCCCTTACGAACAACCATGTTGTGATTATAAAAATGTGCGGCAATCTTCAAACCCGCATCACTGATAGGATAAAACGGTACACCAGTCACATCAAAATAAATCAAATCGGGATTATAACGGTTTATTGCATCGACTGTACGATCATAAAAGTTTGTCACATATTCTTGAGTAGGAATACAAACACCATTTCCCCATGCCCATTGACGGTGAATCATACCGTCAGCCCAACTTCCAGCGCTTAACGGATGATTCTGTGCATAAAGTTTTTGAGGATCGTAGCCTTCCCACCACTTACCCTTACCATCTTCTTTAGTCAAACATCCATCGTAGGGTACACCTGCCTTCTCGCCATGACGGTCGTATCGTTGAGCCGGTTCATACCAGCTCCACGCATGGTCCGCATGGAAACTGATACCAAATGGAAGACCGTTTTTCTTAGCTGCTTCAGCCCAGCCCGCCAATATATCCTTCTTAGGGCCTATATTCACGGAATTCCATTCCTGATATTGGCTATCCCATAAATCATAATTATCATGGTGATTACCTAAAGCGAAGAAATACTGGGCACCAATCTTCTTATAAAAGGAAACCAATTTGTCCGGATCCCATTTCTCGGCTTTAAACAAAGGCAATATATCCTTGAAGCCCACTTCAGAGGGATGGCCATAATGTTCCACATGGTGCTTATACTCGCGCGAACCTTCCAAATAGAGAGAACGCGCCATCCAGTCGCCGGACCCTTCCACACATTGCGGTCCCCAATGTGCCCAAATACCAAATTTGGCATTTCTAAACCATTCAGGAACTTTATAGTTCTGCAATGATTCCCAAGTAGGTTCGAACTCTCCCTCCTGCATTTTTTCATTTTTCTCTGAAACAGGTACCTGGTAAGTCTGAGCCTCCAAAACTCCCGTCCAAAGCAACAAAGCCGAAGCCAAAAGAAAATGTTTTGCTTTCATAGTATAATTGCTTTATATGTTTTTCAATTATCAATAGTGCAAATATACAGAGTTGAAACCAATTTATATTATCCAAATGCGCCATTATGTAGGATAATATCGACTTTTACCTGAAATAATTCAAAAACAAATACCAAAACAGGTGATTTGATATGAAAATATCGATTTCCCATTGGATTATATATATACTTTTGCTTACTTTGTACAAAACTGAATCTTTCATTCTAATACCTTAAGGAATATGACACAATCAATCGACCAATTACATTTACTTATATTAAATGTAGGACTAGCCATTCACAATGCAGACTGGAACTGGAAAAACGTAAGCAGCCCTTTTACCCGACTCTATTATATAATGGAAGGAACCGCCCAAATAATATTTCCCGATGGAATGCAGGAACTAAAACCACATCATCTATATCTGGTGCCATCATTCACTACCCATAGTTATCAGTGCAATTCTCATTTCACTCATTATTATCTCCATATATATGAAGACCATCAATCGGAATCCGGCATTCTGGAAGATTGGAATTTCCCGATAGAAATACCTGCGGGCAACCTGGAATTACCACTTATTAAAAGGTTATGTGAAATAAATCCTACCATGCAGCTTCCTCAATCCGACCCGACAAGCTATGACAACAACCCCACATTAATCAGAAACATCATTAAAAATAAACAGCGTACCTTCTGTGACAAAGTCGAATCCAGAGGTATAGTATATCAACTTATTGCCCGCTTTTTAAAAGACGCCAAACCTAAAGTGGAAGTCAACGATAACCGTATCCAAAAAGTTTTGTCCCACATCCGAAAAAATATCTATAAAACAGTAGATATAGACTCATTGGCAGCAATCTCATGCCTCTCAAAAGATCATTTTATCCGTCTTTTCAAAAAAGAAGTCGGTACCACACCGCTACAATATATTAATCAGAAAAAAATAGAGAAAGCCCAATTAATTCTGATTACAGAGGATATTCCCGTAAAAAACATAGCCTATCTCCTTGCTTATGAAGACCATTCTTATTTCAACCGCCTATTCAAAAAAATCACAGACGTTACTCCACAGCAATATAGGGAACTATATAAAAAGTAACCGTCTTATTATTTTTACGCAAAGGTTTACGTACTTTTTTCAACCTCTTCCACCATATACCTAAAGGTTATTCCTCTATTTTTGATGCCGGAAATAAATCTAAAAATAAATAGAGCTATGAATTACAATGAAATCGGGAAAACCGGTATGCGGGTTTCCAATCTTAGTTTCGGCGCATCTTCATTAGGAGGAGTTTTTCATGATATCCGCGAAGCAGAGGGTATCAAAGCTGTTTACACAGCAGTAGAGAATGGAATGAATTTTATTGATGTATCTCCCTACTACGGGCACTACAAGGCCGAAACCGTATTAGGAAAAGCATTGAAAGAAATACCACGTGACAAATATTATCTCTCTACCAAAGTGGGACGCTATGGAAAAGATGGAGTCAACACATGGGATTATTCCGGAAAACGTGCAACGGAAAGTGTGTATGAAAGCTTGGACAGACTCCACATTGAATATATCGATCTGATTAATGTACACGATGTAGAGTTTTCAGACATGAATCAGGTAGTCAACGAAACATTACCTGCACTGGTAGAACTTAAAAAGAAAGGTATTGTGGAACATGTAGGTATCACAGACTTGCAATTAGAAAACTTAAAATGGATCATTGATCACTCGGAACCGGGAACAGTAGAAAGCGTACTTAACTTCTGCCATTATTGTCTGAATGACGAGAAACTGACTGATTATCTGGATTATTTTGAATCAAAGAATATCGGCATTATCAATGCCTCCCCCCTTTCAATGGGCTTACTCTCCCAACGTGGGGTTCCTGCATGGCATCCGGCCCCCCAATCACTGGTAGAAGCCTGTCGGAAAGCTGTTCAACATTGCCTGTCCAAAAATTATCCTATAGAGAAACTGGCTATTCAATATTCTGTCAGCAATCCACGTATCGCCACCACTTTGTTCAGTTCGGCCAATCCGGATAATGTATTGAAAAATATAACATATGCCGAAGAACCCATTGATTGGAACCTTGTAAAGGAAGTGCAAGAAATTATCGGAGAACAAATGCGTGTCAGTTGGGCTAATTCATAATACAAAGGAAAATAATGATGGATTTTAACATAATAGATGCACACTCCCATCTTTGGCTACGGCAAGATACGGAAGTCAACGGATTGCCTATCCGTACTTTAACCAACGGACGTTCGTTATTTATGGGGGAAGAACGTCAGATGGTTCCGCCCTTTATGATTGACGGGCGGAATAGTGCCGAGGTTTTTCTCTCGAACATGGACTATGCACAAGTATCGGCTGCCGTAGTCACTCAGGAATTTATTGATGGCATCCAAAATGAATACCTCGCAAAAGTGTCCCATAAATACCCAGACCGTTTCTTTGTATGCGGTATGTGCGAATTTCGTAAACCCGGTTATCTGCAACAGGCCAAGGAATTAATAAGTTCCGGTTTCAAAGCAATAAAAATCCCGGCACACCGCCTTTTTCTAAAAGAAGGAAGAGTCATGCTGAACAGTGACGAAATGATGGAAATGTTCCATTACATGCAAGAAAAAGACATTATCCTTTCCATTGATTTAGCCGATGGGGATACACAAGTACAGGAAATGAAAGAAATCATTCAGGAATATCCGCAGCTTCGAATCGCTATCGGACATTTCGGCATGGTCACCACACCTCATTGGCAAGAACAAATAAAGTTGGCCCGCCATAAAAATGTCATGATAGAATCCGGGGGGATCACCTGGTTGTTCAACAGTGAATTCTATCCGTTTCACGGAGCGGTTAAAGCCATTAAAGAAGCAGCAGATCTGGTAGGTATGGACAAACTGATGTGGGGATCGGATTACCCTCGGACCATTACGGCCATTACTTACAAGATGTCTTACGATTTCATCCTTAAAACGACTGAAATGACACAAGAAGAGAAAGCACTTTTTTTAGGTAAAAACGCCGAAAGATTTTATGGTTTCAAAAATCTCATATCTCTTCCTTACATAAAAAACATGTCAGAATAATCAACTGACACTTATAAATCCATACCATGAAAAATAAGAACTATTATGTACCATTGATGCTCATATTCTGCCTGTTTTTCCTATGGGCTATCAGCAGCAATCTGCTACCTACTATGATAAGACAGCTGATGAAAACCTGTGAGTTAAACGCTTTCGAAGCATCATTCACAGAAACAGCCTACTGGCTTGCCTATTTCATCTGTCCCATTCCCATCGCTATGTTCATGAAAAAATACAGCTACAAATCGGGAATTATTTTCGGGTTATTACTGGCGGCATGTGGTGGGTTACTGTTCTTCCCCGCTGCCATGCTGAAAGAATATTGGGCATATCTATGCATATTCTTTATCATTGCCACCGGAATGTGTTTTTTAGAAACGGCAGCCAATCCTTATGTAACCGCTTTGGGAGATCCGAAAAGTGCGCCCCGTCGATTGAATCTGGCACAATCATTCAATGGGCTGGGAGCTTTTATAGCTGCCATGTTTCTCAGCAAACTGATTCTGAGTGGCAACCACTATACCCGCGACACCCTGCCCACTTCTTTTCCCGGTGGCTGGGAAGGTTACATTCAAACAGAAACAGACGCCATGAAACTTCCTTATCTGCTGCTAGCTATGCTACTCATTGTTATTGCCATCATCTTTATCTTCTCCAAATTACCTAAAATCAAAGAAGGAAATACGATGGAAGGAGTAGAATATAAAGGAGAAAAATTAATTGATTTCGGAGTCTTAAAACGTTCTCATCTTCGTTGGGGAGTTATTGCACAATTCTTCTACAATGGTGGTCAGACAGCCATTAACAGTTTATTTCTAGTCTACTGTTGTACCTATGCAGAACTACCTGAAAATACAGCCACCACCTTTTTCGGCCTTTATATGCTGGCTTTTTTGGCAGGAAGATGGACAGGCACACTACTCATGGTAAAATTCCGTCCACAAGACATGCTATTGGTATATGCGCTGATTAATGTCTTGCTATGTATTGTTGTGGTTTGTTTTGGCGGTTGGACAGGTCTTTATGCCATGCTGGGCATCTCTTTTTTCATGTCTATCATGTATCCCACTCAGTTCTCGCTCGCTTTGACTGATTTAGGCAACAACACCAAAAGTGGCTCGGCATTTCTAGTTATGGCCATCGTTGGAAATGCTTGCTTACCCCAACTCACAGCTTATATGATGCATCTGAACGAACATATCTATCATATAGCCTATACTATTCCTATGATTTGTTTCCTGTTTTGCGCCTATTATGGCTGGAAAGGATACAAAGTGATTGATTAAACTGATTAAAAATAAATAAAAAATGAAAGCAATTCAAATTACCGCTCCTTCCGAAATGAAGGTAGTAGACATCGAGAAACCGGTCTTGGAACCGGGAGAAGTTCTTGTGAAAATTAAATACGTCGGTTTTTGCGGCTCGGACTTGAATACATTCTTAGGCCGTAACCCAATGGTAAAGTTGCCCGTTATTCCTGGACATGAAGTAGGAGCTGTCATAGAAGCTGTGGGCAAGGATGTGCCGGATTCTTTAAAACCCGGCATGAGCGTTACAGTTAATCCCTATACCAATTGCGGTAAATGTGCTTCCTGTCGTAACGGCAGAGTAAATGCCTGTGAACATAATGAAACTTTAGGGGTTCAGCGCAACGGAGCCATGTGTGAATATATCGCATTGCCTTGGAGTAAAATAATCCCGGCCCATCGAATTCCTCCTCGTGACTGTGCACTGATCGAACCGATGAGCGTAGGCTTTCATGCGGTTTCCAGGGCACAAGTTACAGATATTGATATAGTGATGGTCATTGGTTGCGGAATGATCGGTATGGGAGCTATTGTACGTTCAGCTCTTCGCGGAGCTACCGTTATCGCTGTAGACCTGGACGACGAGAAATTGGAACTTGCCAAACGGATAGGTGCTCACCATACCATCAATTCCATGACAGAAAATGTACATGAATGCCTGACAAAGATTACGGAAGGACTCGGTCCTGATGTAGTCATTGAAGCTGTCGGCAGTCCTGCAACCTATGTTATGGCCGTCAATGAAGTCGGATTTACCGGGAGAGTGGTATGTATAGGGTATGCAAAATCAGAAGTTTCTTTTCAAACTAAATATTTTGTCCAGAAAGAACTTGATATCCGCGGATCACGTAATGCATTGCCCACAGATTTCAGAGCAGTTATCCGCTACATGGAACAAGGTACTTGCCCAAAAGATGAATTGATCAGCAAAGTAGTCAAGCCCGAAGCAGCAATACAGGCCATGAAAGAATGGGCGGCAGCTCCCGGAAAAGTATTCCGTATACTAGTCGAATTTGACTAACCACATCTATACAATTACCCAAAATGTGCTCAAAGTGATCGTTTTCTACTTCGAGCACATTCTCTTTTTTGATTAAATCCTACTTGATTGGATAATATCAATTAATATCGGACGGAACCCGCTAACGAAACACTCTACTGCTATTACCATCAGAATAAGTCCCATCAAGCGCATCATCACGTTATTTCCAGTTTCACCAAGAATAGAAACCAACCGGGTAGAAGCCCGCAATATAAGATAGGTGATAAAATAAATCAAACCAATTATTCCGATCAGAATTCCCTTCATGGTCCAAGTATTTGCATCATCCATTAACATTATTCCGTTAGCTATAGCACCGGGACCGCAAAGCATAGGAATAGATAACGGGGTAATTGAAATATCATTGGCATACGTTTTAATTTCTTCATCTTTCAACTTCGTATTAGTAAAACGTGCCTGCAACATATCATACCCAATCTTCAAAATAATAAAACCGGCAGCAATACGAAAGCCATTGGTCGATATTCCAAAGAATTTGAATAAAAATTGCCCGGAAAAAGTAAAAGCCAGAAGTGTAATAAAGGAAATGATAGTAGCACGTTTCACAATATGACGCCGTTCTTCATCATCCATTCCTTTAGTCATAGTCAAAAATACAGGCATGGTTCCCAACGGGTTGGTTAATGTGAAAAAAGAAGTAAAGCATAGTAATGCAAATGGTAATAATGTATCCATTGACGTATTATTTTTAGGTTATGGGCAAAAGTAATCCATAATTGGGAGATGAGCAATAGTAGAGGTCACATTTCACACGTGCGTATACAAAAAAAAGCCTCCGGACTTGAAGA
>OGUG01001084.1_pt1 | contig 11058 bp, 7 predicted proteins | sample 1573711 | NCBI WGS metagenome assembly OGUG01 (sample SAMEA2582006, study PRJEB24529) | metagenome | biome: Human gut stool | place: China | collected 2011 | reverse complement strand
GAGCAGCGCAACGTCCTTCGTAACCGAAGAAGTGGTGCTGAGCAGCAAACTTACCAACATACTTGCCTTCTTCTTTCCATTGTGCCAATTTGGTAGCTACCATTTCAGACAACAGTTTTTCTGTTTCAATCAATGATACCTGTACGTTTCCGTGCGGGTCACGATCCAAAGTAAGCTGACGTGCAACGCCTTCGGGCAGAGAAGCATAGATTTCCGAGTTTTCCTTAGAAAGCTTGGAGATGATATATTCACGTTGGTGAGATTTCTTGATCAATGCGAACTCTGATGCGTTAGCAGCCAGGAAGTCGTTCAATTCAGCGATCAATCTCTTCATTGCGGGGATGAATTCGATCAAACCTTCAGGTATCAACACTGTACCGAAGTTATTGCCTTGTGCGGCACGGTTAGCCACCACCTGAGCAATGTAAGTAACCACATCATCCAATGACATGTTCTTCTCTTCCACTTCTTCTGAAACGATACATACGTTAGGTTGAACCTGCAAAGCACATTCCAAAGCGATATGAGAAGCCGAACGTCCCATCAGCTTGATAAAGTGCCAGTATTTGCGGGCAGAGTTACAGTCACGCTGAATGTTACCGATTACTTCAGAGTAAGTCTTACAAGCCGTATCAAAACCGAAAGAAGTTTCAATCATCTCGTTCTTCAAGTCACCGTCGATAGTCTTCGGACAACCGATAACCTGAACACCGCAGTTCTTCGCAGCATAGTATTCTGCCAATACACAAGCGTTTGTGTTTGAGTCATCACCACCGATAATTACCAATGCCTTGATGCCCAATTCCTTGATGATTTCCAGACCTTTATCAAACTGTTCTACCTTTTCCAGTTTGGTACGTCCCGAACCGATGATATCGAAACCACCGGTATTGCGGTATTCGTCGATAATATCGGAAGTCAGTTCCATATAATTATGGTCTACCAAACCACCGGGGCCCAGAATGAAACCATACAGTTTGCTGTCCTTGTTCAATGCTTTGATACCGTCGAACAAACCGGAAATAACATTATGTCCGCCGGGAGCCTGTCCACCAGACAAGATGACACCTACGTTGATGGCAGGCATATTGACAGCTTCGCCTTCAACGAACTGAATCAACGGCATGCCGTAAGTGTTAGGGAACAAGGCTTTGATAGCTTCCTGGTCAGCAACTGACTGTGTAGGTTCACCTTCCTTTACTTTTACAGCGCCTTTCAACGCTTTAGGAAGTTTGGGCTGATAAGCAGCTCTGGCAATTTGTAATGCACTTTTAGTCATATTCTATTATTCTATTTAAAGGTGTATAATTTCATTTATAATTCACGTGCAAATTTCGTTCTTTTTTCGCAAATATGAAAACGTATACAAATAAAAATATTACCTTTACCGCGAATTTAGAATTATGTATTAACTTAAAACATTACATTTATGGCAAGTAGAAGAAATTTAAAGAAAAAAATAACCAATATAGCAAGTGATTTGTTTTTAGTCAGTTTGATGGAAGGTGTTAACCGTGAAGTAGTTTGCAACTCTGTACACAATGTGATCAAACTGATTATACGCATCAGTCACACTGAACCGGGTAACGTAAAAGGTTTCTACAAGAAACTGAATGAGGATTTGAACAAAGAAATAAAAGTGGTTGCAGACGAACTGGCTAAAGCTACAAAAGCATAAGATTTAAGGAATGAAAAAAGCTATTTGTGGTTTTATCTACTACAAACTATTGGGATGGAAGACTAAAGTATCCGTTCCCGATTATGACAAATATATTATCTGTGCCGCACCGCATACCACCAATTGGGATTTGTTCATAGGCAAACTGTTTATGGGAGCTATAGGTCGCGAAACCGGTTTTATGATGAAAAAAGACTGGTTCTTCTGGCCTCTAGGCCCTATTTTCCGCTGGATGGGAGGGATTCCCGTAGACCGTAGCCGCAAGACTTCATTGGTGGACCAGATGATTAAGATTGCCAAATCGAGTCAAAAATTCCATCTGGCTATCACTCCGGAAGGAACACGCAAAGCCAATCCCAATTGGAAGAAAGGGTTTTACTATATTGCGCAAGGGGCCGGTCTGCCTATTATTCTGGTAGCTATCGACTACGAGAAGAAATGCATCACAGCCGAAAAGGTAATACATCCCAGCGGTGATTTGGACAAGGATATGCGTGAAATCAAATTGTATTATAAGAATTTCAAAGGCAAATATCCTGAAAACTTCAGCATCGGAAAAGTAGAATAACCCTTCCGTTGTAGTTCTTCAGATATGAAAACACTGATTATGCGGATTGTATTTTCACCCGCATAATCAGTGTTATTTGTATCTATTCTCTTGCTATACTCTCATCCCCATCCTCAAAATTATTCTTCTCTATCTTCACATTCCGGGTGTGAAGCAAGCGGAAACGGGACTTGTTATGATGAAAAGCCGGATAATCCGTATTCTGGCGGATCACATTGTTTTTAAAGATCAATCCGTCAATGGATTTTGCAAAAAGGACAGGGCGGTCAAAGGTTTCAAAATAGTTATCTTCAATCACTACCCCTTTTTCTCCTTTTCCACCATGGAAATATTTTTTCTGATGCTCCAAATCGGGAATCTCCGGATAAATAGAGATAACAGCTTCCGTAAACTGGAACATATTAGTCAATGCGTTGATAAAACGATTGTTACGAATCAGCACATTCCGGCAAGCTCCCGTTTCAAACCAGCCGTTACAATCACCGCACAGCAATATGGCTGTTCCTGATGTATGATCAAACAGGTTACGCTCTACCACCGTTTTCAGGGGAGTGCTGAACAGCGTACCGCGTGCACGGTTGTTACGAATGACATTATCCGCAAAATAAACTTCCGGACACCAGGACAGGTTTTCAATGCCGAAACCTTCTTTATCCGTAATCTCCGCATCCAAAGGCTCGGCAAAAGTGATACGATATTCTTTTGCACCTTTCACCGTATCTTTGTCATTGGGCAGGATTTCCTTCACCCGGTTCTTTCCACCGGTCAGTTCCATGGTGGCGGAACGTACAAATTGTACTTCATCGCCATTCACGCCCCATTCGAATCCGTATGCTTGCGGATGCATGTATCGGGCAATCACCGTATGGTCATCAAGGCGTTGCTTGATTTTCAAATAAGTACCATGTACATTAATCGCATCATCCATCATTCCTTCATACAACCCGTTGCGAGAATCAATCTTCCCCCGGCAACTGGAGAAATGGGTAGCATCCGCCTGCGTGGTAAAGTAACGCGGATCCTTATCGCCACGAAGACAAACGCTGAATTCATCCAACGTGATATTTTCACATAACTGGGCCAGCAGTCCCATACCTTCGGCATAATGCACTTTCACATTCTGCAAACGGGTGTCTTTATCATTGGACAAGAATATACCCGGAGCAGGACGATAATAAGTACGAAGAGCCACCACTGTCCCCGGTTTCAACCGGGCGTCTTTCCATTGAGGAGCATGGTAGACACGTGGAGAGATTTCCTTCAATCCTTCCATAGGACACCATAAGTCACTGGTGCGGTATACCAGACGCTTTGTCTTTTCTTCAAAAGCAATCCCTCCCTGGGGAGCACTGGACCAGCCTTCACCGTATGCTTCGAAAAAACCTTTCTCATTGATACGGCATTTCACCCATGCGGCAGGTTCAAAAGTAATTCCCTCCTCTCCGCTTTCCAATATCTTGACCTGAGCAATATGAGGAGTCTCAAAATCTATGCTGAAATTACGCAAAGTACAATTCTCTGAACGAAGCAGAGAAAGTGGAAGCATACGCCCATGAAAGATAAAATCAGCGCCCTGTCCGTCCACCGTCAGCCCCTTCCAATCCTCCAAAGGGAAACCTACCGTTTTCGGATTGTCCTGATCATGATTGGAAATATAATACTCACGGACAGCCGCCCCTTCAGGATGGAAATCGTAACGTCCGGATTCAAAAAGCAGGGTGACCTTATCACCCAAAGCAACTTGAGACTTGATGTCTTGTAACGCCTTCTGCAATTTGGGTGAAAGATTCTCGTGTGTGTCCGGTACCAGACCATAATTTCGCATTTCGACTACCTTACTTCCGGCAAAAGCGGAAACAGCCAGCCATACGAAGCAGAAATTAAAGATAATTCGTTTCATTTAGGTTCATTATAGATTAGTTAGAATGACAAAACTAACAAAAATTCCTAACTTCGCAACCATAAATAAAGAAGAAAACAACATGAAAAAGATATTTTTGTCCTTCCTGCTGGTAATGGCAGGAATATCACACACTTTGGCACAAGGGTTAGATGGTAATGTGGAACAACGTCTAAAAGACTTTTTCACCCGGTACGAAACATCTTATGCCAACATAGGTAAGTGTAAATTAGACCGTTATGAAGTAAATCATGACAAAAAAAGACTGAATGTATATGCCAGCCCCAGCTTCGGCTACCAACCGTTTACACCCGAAAAGACAGAAGCTATCTACCGGTTACTTAGACAAAGCCTACCCGGTCCTGTAAATTATTACGATATAACCATCTATGCCGATGGCAAATCAATCGAAGACCTGATTCCCAACTATCTGAGGAAGAAACAGGACAAAAGCCGCTTATGGCAACGGACAGATTATAAAGGTGAACCATGGGTAAAAAATATTTCCCGCCCCTTTACTGCCGGCAAAGGACTGGAAGGCAGACACATCGCCCTTTGGCAAAGCCACGGAAAATATTATAAAAAGGACAAGGGATGTTGGGAATGGCAACGTCCCCGCCTGTTCTGTACCACAGAAGACTTGTTCACCCAATCATTCGTCATACCTTATATTATACCCATGCTGGAAAATGCGGGAGCCATAGTTTATACCCCTCGTGAACGTGACTGGCAACGCAATGAGGTGATTGTGGATAATGATACCCATCCCCAAGGTTGCATCTATCAGGAGATAAAAAGCCGGAAAGGTAAATGGAAAACCGCCCCCACCCCGGCATTCGCTCAAAAACGATTGGTTTACCGGGACGGACAAAATCCTTTTGAAGAAGGTACAGCCCGCTTTGCCTCCACCGAGAAAAAACCGGAAAAAGCCTTTGCACAATGGATTCCCCATATTCCCGAAACAGGAAAATATGCCGTCTATGTGACTTATCAGACTTTACCCGGAAGTGTGAGTGACGCTAAATATCTGGTTTTCCATAAAGGGGGTGTCACCGAATTTCTGGTCAACCAACAAATAGGGGGAGGAACCTGGGTTTATCTGGGCACTTTTGAATTCGACAAAGGAACCAACGATTACGGTATGGTGGTACTAAGTAATGAGAGCAGACAAAAAGGAGTGGTATGCGCCGATGCCGTTCGTTTTGGCGGAGGAATGGGAAACATATCGCGCGGTGGAAAAACCAGCGGCCTGCCCCGTTATCTGGAAGGGGCACGCTATGCCGCACAATGGTCAGGTTTTCCTTATTCGGTTTACAGTCCCAGCGAAGGTAAGAATGACTATACCGATGATATAAACGCCCGCAGCCGGATAATAAACTATCTCAGCGGAAATTCTGTGTACAATCCAAAGGAGAAGGGATTGGGCGTTCCTTTTGAAATGACCTTGGGAGTGCACAGCGATGCAGGTTTTTCCAAAGAAAATGATTTAATAGGCACGCTGGGTATCTATACCACCGATTATAATAATGGTGAACTGAACGCCGGTATCTCCCGTTATGCTTCCCGCGACTTGGCGGACATGGTACTGACCGGTCTGCAACAGGATATCTCCGCCCAATTCGGTATCCGGTGGCAACGCCGCAGCCTGTGGAACCGCAATTACAGCGAAACCCGTCTGCCTGCCGTTCCCTCGATGATTCTGGAACTCCTCTCCCACCAGAACTTCGCCGATTTGAAATTGGGGCACGATCCGCGTTTCAAGTTTACCGTAGGACGTTCTGTTTACAAATCCATACTAAAATACCTGAGTACCATGCATGGGACGGATTACGTAGTCCAACCTTTACCGGTAAATAACTTTGCCATTCACTCCGGAAGTAGGAAAAACACCTTCCAACTAACTTGGCAAGCGGTAGACGACCCGTTGGAACCGACTGCCAAAGCTCAACAATACATAGTCTATACCCGTCTGGGACACGGTGGATTTGACAATGGAACGTTAGTACGCGGTACTGAATATACCTTCGAAGCCGAACCGGGACTGGTATATAGTTTCAAAGTAACCGCAGTCAACAAGGGCGGAGAAAGTTTTCCTTCCGAAATCCTGTCAGCCTATCAGGCAAAGAAAAGTAAAGGAACAATCTTGATAGTCAACGGATTCGACCGTTTAAGCAGACCTGCTACCGTAGAATCTCCTTTCTTGCAAGGCTTTGACTTGAATACGGATCCGGGAATACCTTATATAAATACACCCGCCTTCTGCGGAACGCAACAAAGCTTCGACCGCAGCCGCATAGGACGGGAGACTAAAGACGGGCTGGGATATAGCGGCAGCGAACTGGAAGGAATGTTGATAGCCGGAAATACTTTCGATTATCCGTTCATTCATGGAAAAGCCATCCAGGCAGCCGGAGGATACTCTTTTGTATCGTGTAGTGATGAAGCCGTTGAAAATGGTTTTGTCCGGCTGGCAGATTACCCCATTACAGACCTGATATTCGGAGCCGACAGGCGTCCTTTCTCCCACACATTGCAACAGTTGCTCACAACCTATTGTCAAGGAGGCGGCAACCTGATGCTCAGCGGCTCGTATATAGGAAGCAACATGAACAGTCCCACAGCACTGAACTTCACCGAAAACATATTAAAATATAGTTTCGGAGGCATCATGATAAATTCCACTTCGGGAGAAATATATGGAGCCAACACCCGTTTCAGTATTCCCCGCACTATCAACGAGCAAACATACGCCGTACCCGCTCCCGACTGTCTGACCCCGATAGCCCCTGCTTACTCCGCTTTTGTATATAATCCGGGCAGTTACAGTGCCGGTATCGCCTATAAAGGCAAATATCGGACTTTTGTCCTGGGTTTCCCCTTTGAAAGCATTCAGGGAGTGAAGGAAAGAGCACGGATAATGAGTGCCATCCTGGGCTTCTTTGGCAGCAAGTGATATTTTTAAACGAAAATAAAAGGGCAAATAAGAGGTTATTTCATAAAAACGCCTAACTTTGTCCGTATAAACCATTAAAATAAAACGACTATGTACACTATACAGACTAATGCCTCCGGCACACGCAGCATGGAAATCTCAGAAGAGAACCTGCAAACTATTGAGAAATATGCTTTATTCCAGCATCTGATAGACAGCAACGGTATCGTGGACGAGTCGGTGCTGGAGAAACTGAAGTTGAATATCCGTTCACTGATAACCAGCGAGGAAGGAAACAATAAAGAGCTGCTCGACCTTTGTATTGATGTAATTTATCATAATAACATGAAAGCTTTCGGACTTCATCAACTCATTCTGCTTTATATCCAATGGGAGAAAGAGAAAAATAAAGATGAAGAAGAGATATAATAAACAATCTCTGTGTTCTCTGTAGCAAAACAAAAAAAACAGTATTTATCATTGAAAGAATACAAACTTACAGACTGGTTGCCGACAACCAAGAAAGAAGTAGAGATGCACGGATGGAATGAACTGGACGTAATCTTGTTCAGCGGTGACGCCTACGTAGATCATCCTTCATTTGGTCCGGCAGTAATTGGAAGATTATTAGAGGCGCAAGGTTTGAAAGTGGCCATTGTGCCTCAACCCAACTGGCGTGATGACCTGCGCGATTTTAAGAAGCTGGGACGTCCACGCCTCTTTTTCGGTGTGTCCGCCGGATGTATGGACAGCATGGTAAACAAATACACTGCCAACAAGCGTTTGCGCAGCGAGGATGCTTATACTCCCGACGGCCGCCACGACATGCGTCCCGAATATCCCAGCATCGTTTATACACAGATTTTAAAGAAAATCTATCCCGACGTACCTGTCATTCTGGGAGGTATAGAGGCATCTTTGCGCCGTGTCACCCATTATGACTACTGGCAGGACTGCCTGCGTAAATCAATTCTGATAGATTCCGGAGCCGATTTATTGATCTATGGAATGGGCGAGAAACCGATTACGGAACTTTGCAAGAGAATGAAAGAAAGCAAAGACAGTCAGGACGGAGCCCATCTACCCTTACAAAAGGATATTCCCCACGATATACCACAAACGGCTTACCTTATCCGTAAGAAAGGATCAGTTCCGTCCGAGCACTCTGCAATTGAGTGTGTGAACGAAAAGCCAGATATCATCCTACACTCTCATGAAGCATGCCTGAAAGATAAAAAGAAACAAGCCGAGAACTTCCGCTTCATTGAAGAGGAAAGCAACAAATACGAAGCCTCCCGCATCTTGCAAGATACAGGCAATGAAACAGTAGTAGTCAATCCGCCTTATCCTCCAATGAGCCAAGGCGAACTGGATCATTCTTTTGATTTGCCCTATACGCGTATGCCTCATCCTAAATATAAAGGAAAACGCATTCCCGCATTCGACATGATTAAATTCTCGGTCAATCTGCACCGTGGTTGTTTTGGCGGATGCGCCTTTTGTACCATTTCCGCCCATCAAGGGAAATTTATTGTAAGCCGAAGTAAAGAGAGTATCTTAAGAGAAGTGAGAGCCATAACTGAAATGCCTGATTTCAAAGGCTATCTGAGTGACTTGGGAGGACCTAGCGCCAACATGTATGCCATGCGTGGTAAAGATGAGAAAATTTGCCGGCGATGCAAACGGCCGTCATGTATCCATCCTAAAGTATGTCCCAATTTGAACACGGACCATCGCCCCTTATTGGATATTTATCATTCGGTAGACGCACTTCCCGGTATCAAGAAAAGCTTTATCGGAAGCGGTGTACGCTATGACCTGTTACAATATCAAAGCAAAGATCCGGCAGTAAACCGCAGTACGGCTGAATATACCCGCGAACTGATAGCCCATCATGTCAGCGGGCGCTTGAAAGTGGCTCCGGAACATACCAGCGACCAAGTGCTGCAAATCATGAGGAAACCTTCGTTTTCACAATTTTATGACTTCAAAAAGACTTTCGACAAAATAAATAAGGAGTTGAATATGCGGCAGCAGATTATACCTTATTTTATAAGCAGCCATCCCGGATGTACGGAAGAAGATATGGCAGAACTGGCAGTGATCACCAAGAAATTGGATTTCCATCTGGAACAAGTACAGGACTTTACTCCTACTCCGATGACTGTAGCCACTGAAACCTGGTACACAGGTTATCATCCATATACGTTGCAACCGGTATTTTCCGCTAAAACACCAAAAGAAAAACTGGCTCAACGGATGTTCTTTTTCTGGTATAAACCCGAAGAACGACGTGCTATCATCAATGAATTGCGCAAAATAGGACGCGCTGATCTGATAGATAAGCTGTATGGTAAATACAAAGCCTGAGTTTTAAATTCACCACAGATTATACAGATTTGATCTGTGGTGAAACTGTTTTTTAACGTCTTGTTTACCTTTCATCGTGTTTTGACGAAACACAGGAACAGGTACATGTGTTCCAAGTTACAGATATTTATTCCCCCCCTAAACTTAATTAGAAAAGCACCGCAAATATTAATTGATAAAAATACGACCTATCCTATTGAATATCATTTATTTTTTGCTATCTTTGGGCAAAACCAACTTTTAAATCAATACTGCGTATGGAAACGTATCTATTCTGGATTGTGCCCATTGCCTCCCTCTTGGCATTGGTACTTGCATGGTATTTCTACAAACAAATGATGCTTGAAAGCGAAGGAACTCCGACGATGGAGAAAATCGCTTCTTATGTGCGCCAGGGCGCCATGTCCTATCTGAAACAACAATACAAGGTGGTAGGGCTGGTATTTCTGGGATTAGTTATTCTGTTTTCTATCATGGCATACGGCTTCAACTTACAAAATCCGTGGGTGCCCATTGCTTTTCTTACCGGCGGTTTCTTCTCCGGACTGTCCGGCTTTTTAGGAATGAAAACGGCTACATACGCTTCTGCACGTACCGCCAATGCCGCCCAGCACTCCCTGAACAAAGGACTGCGTGTAGCTTTCCGTAGCGGAGCTGTTATGGGGTTGGTCGTTGTCGGCTTGGGACTACTCGATATTTCTTTCTGGTACATATTATTGGACTATTGCATTCCCACAGACGCCTTGAACCCTTCTGCTAAATTATGTGTCATCACAACCACCATGCTTACCTTTGGTATGGGAGCCAGCACACAAGCACTTTTCGCCCGTGTAGGAGGTGGAATCTATACCAAGGCAGCCGATGTAGGTGCCGACCTGGTAGGTAAAGTGGAAGCCGGTATTCCGGAAGATGACCCCCGCAATCCCGCAACCATTGCCGATAATGTGGGAGACAATGTAGGTGACGTAGCCGGAATGGGCGCCGACCTGTACGAATCCTATTGCGGCTCTATTCTGGCTACCGCCGCTTTAGGTGCTGCCGCTTTTATTGGCTCGGATGATACCGTGATGCAGTTTAAAGCGGTTATCGCACCTATGCTGATTGCGGCAGTGGGTATCGTTCTCTCTATCATCGGTATTTTTGCCGTCCGTACTAAAGAAAATGCAGGAATGAAGGAATTACTCGGATCATTGGCCACAGGAACCAATTTAAGTTCGGTACTGATTGTCGTTGCCACTTTCCTTATCCTTTGGCTGTTGAAGCTGGACAACTGGGTGTGGATATCCTGCTCGGTGGTTGTGGGGCTGGTGGTAGGCATCGTTATCGGTCGTTCCACGGAATACTATACTTCCCAATCCTACCGTCCTACCCGGAAACTGAGTGAGAGCGGCAAGACGGGGCCGGCTACTGTCATTATCTCGGGTATCGGTCTGGGTATGCTCTCTACTGCCATTCCGGTAATTGCCGTAGTGGTGGGCATCATTGCTTCCTATCTTTTTGCTTCCGGTTTCGACTTTGCCAATGTAGGTTTGGGACTTTACGGCATCGGTATCGCTGCCGTAGGCATGCTTTCCACGTTGGGAGATCGGAAGAGCGTCGTGTAGGGAAAG
>OGUG01001076.1_pt1 | contig 11100 bp, 8 predicted proteins | sample 1573711 | NCBI WGS metagenome assembly OGUG01 (sample SAMEA2582006, study PRJEB24529) | metagenome | biome: Human gut stool | place: China | collected 2011 | reverse complement strand
ACTTCACGCTGGCGGGCAGGGTCTTGAGGTGGTCGATGCTCACGCCGTCAAAGTTCTCAGTGATGGAGACGGTCTGGTTTGCATCGCACAGCCCCACCTCGGCAGCCTTCTGCTCCACCATCATGGCCTGTGCGGCAGAGGAGCAGACGGGTTTGGTGTTGGGCATCAGGTTTACAAAGGTGTAGCCGCCGGCGGCAGCGGCGCGGCTGCCGGTCTCGATGTCCTCCTTGTACTCAAAGCCCGGGGTGCGCCAATGGCAGTGCAGATCCACAAATGCGGGCAGCACAGTCAGCCCACCGGCATCCACCACCGTCTCGTTCTCGGCGGCAAGGGCGGAAAGATCCTGCCCTACGGCAGCGATTTTGCCATCCTTTACATAGATCTCCAGCGGCCGTTCCTCGGTGTTCACAGCGTTTGTCAGCAGCATCGCGGTTCCCTCCTGTAATGATATTTTTGTGTGTCAGGTGCCCGAAAACGGACAAAAAAAAACTTTTCCCCGCAAAGGGAAAAGCTCATTGCGCAAAAAAAGGAAACAACGAAGCCACGGCAAAACCGGACGCGAACTGCTTGTTCAGTTTCGGGTTCTGGGCGCTGCACAGCATGGTGTTTCTCCTTTTCTTGATGGTTGCGTTTTCATTCGTATTATTTTATCATAGAACCGCAAAATATGTCAATGGCTGTACGCAAAAACAGGTGTTAAAAGGTTTCTGGCATCTCTCGCCGAATTTTGGATACTCTACCCAAAACCCGAGTCACGCGGCAAAATAACTGCCATTTTGTTCCACAATCCCTAGTACAGCACTGTACTTTCGTCTCCTGCTGTGCTATTATAATACGGTAAAAGGGAGAGCCCCGCCGCGTGGGCGGGTGTTTATGGGAAAGAGAGGTTTTCCGCATGGGTTTACTTGAGGACGCGCGGAACATCCAGCGCAAGGACCCCGCCGCACGCAGCGTGCTGGAGGTAATGCTGCTGTACCCAGGATTCCACATTCTGGTGTATCACCGCATTGCGCACTGGCTGTACCAGCACAAGCACTTTTTTCTGGCACGATGGGTCAGCCAGCATGGCCGCCACCGCACCGGCATCGAGATCCACCCGGGTGCCACCATCGGCAAGTGTCTGTTTATCGACCACGGCATGGGCATCGTGTTCGGCGAGACCTGCGAGATCGGGGATAACTGCACCATCTACCACGGAGTAACGCTGGGCGGTACCGGCAAGGATACCGGCAAACGCCACCCCACCTTGGGCAACAACGTGCTTATCGGCGCAGGCACCAAGGTGCTGGGCCCGGTGTTTATCGGAGATAACGCCCGCATCGGCGCAGGCAGCGTGGTGCTGCGCAACCTGCCCGCCAACTGCACCGCCGTGGGCGTACCCGCCGAGGTAGTGCGCATCAACAACAAGGCGGTGAACCCCGCCGACGATCTGGACCAGCAGGATCTGCCGGACATCGTCTCGCAGCGGCTCACCGATCTGGACCGCCGCCTGAGCCAGCTGGAAAAGGCCGCGCAGGGCGATATCCCGCCCACTGCCGCACAGATCGCCGCCCGGCAGCGGAAATAAAAGATTTCTTTGAAAAAAAGAGGAGACAGGCTTCCCGGGAAGGTCGCCTGTCTCTTTTTTTGTTGTCAGCTGCGGTTATAACACCGGCTCACCGTTTTCTTTATTGCAATACATCCGGGCATCGGCCTGCCGGATGGCCTCGGTCAAGGGCTGCACATTGCACACGCCGCCAATGCTTACCGAAAGCCGGAGCTCCGGGTGGCTGGGCACCCGCGCTGCCTGCACAGCGTTCTGCACTCGTCGGATGACGCTTTCTACGCCGTCAGGGCAGTTCTGGGGCATCAGCAGCAGAAATTCATCGCCGCCATAGCGGATCAGGATATCAGTCTGACGCAGACAGCTCTGCATGGCTGCGGCCACGGTCTGCAATGCTTCGTCTCCCACCAGATGTCCAAAGCTGTCGTTGACCGACTTGAACTGGTTCACATCGATCATCGCCACACCGCCGTGCATCTCGCCCCCGGCAAGGAACTTATCAAAATAGCGGCGGGTGTAGGCTCCGGTCAGGGGGTCTACGAAGGCGCTGCGCTCCATGCCGTTGCAGCGGTCCAGCAGCAGCCGGTGGCCGCCCATATCCAGCCAGCGGCCATCCGTCAGCCGGGTGACCATTTCCAGCATACAACCCCTGCCGCCTACCTCGATATACTTGGAAATGACAAAATAGGCTTCCTCGTCCTTGAACTCGATCTTATTCAGGATGGTCTTGCGGGCGTAGGCTTTGGCGGAGATGCAGTTTTCGCACCGGGTATCCTTGTTCCATACCATGTGGCAGTTGCCGGGCTTTTCGGTCAGGATGCCGTCACTGTCCAGCGCAAGCACCTTGCGGTGCTCCGGGTCTACCAGACGCACCACATCAAAGATGCCCTGCAGCCGCCGTAGGAACCGGGCGGGATCTTCCTCCGGGTCGATGGCGGTCAGCAGCTCTGCCTGATGCTCCACGCGGTGCTGTTCATCGGTGAGCTGCCCCAGCACGTTCACGCAGCGGCGCACCCCGGCACCGCTCCAGATGGTATGCAGCGCCATCCGGTGCAGGTGCGGCTTCCCATCTCGCTGCACCATTACCGGCAGCACCACGTCCGGCGCTTCCGGCGTGGCGCGGCTGATGGCCTTGGAAAGCTTGCGCCGATCCTGTTCGTTCAAAAAGCTGAGCCCCTTGCCCTGCGCAAAATCGGTCACCGTTTTTTGCTGCAAAGGCTCGGCATGGTAGTCATACACGGTCACGTTGCCTGCCAGCAGGTCGTAGTCGAACCGGATGCCACCGCACTGGGCGGCGTAGAAATCCGTGCGCTCCTTTTCCTGCTCCAGCAGCAGCTGGGAGTGGTTCTCCCGGGGCAGCGCCTCCCGGTGCAAAATCTCCTCGGAAAGGCGGTGGGTCTCCTGCCGGAAGCCCCTGTCCCACTCCGAGCGGGTCAGCTCGGTGCGCAGCTGCTCCGAGGACTCTCGCAGGCAGTCCAGCAGCAGCGGGTTGAAGGCGCCGCACTCGCCGTTCAGGATCATGCGCAGCGCGGTGTCGTGGTCGTAGGCGTGCTTATAGCAGCGCTCGCTGGTCAGGGCGTCGTACACGTCCGCCAGTGCCACCACCTGCGCCGCAATGGGGATCTCATCTTCTTTCAGCCGGTCAGGGTAGCCATTGCCGTCCCAGCGCTCGTGGTGCCAGCGGCAGATGGCGTGCGCCACCTGCAAAAGCGGCTCGTCCCGCGCAATAGCCCGTCCCAGATCCTGCAGCATCTGCGCACCCGCCACGGTATGGTTCTTGATAATGGCAAACTCCTCGGCAGTCAGGCGGCCGGGCTTGTTCAGGATTTCCTCCGGGATGACGATCTTGCCGATATCATGCAGCGCCGAAGCGGTGCTGATGAGGGCGATATCGCTTTCGTCCAGCTGATAACGGTCGGTCTTTTGCACCAACCGGTGCAAAAGCAGGTCGGTCAGGGTGCGGATGTGCAGGACATGAAGCCCGCTTTCGCTGTTGCGGAACTCCACCACATGGCTCAGAATGCTGATCATCAGCACGCTGTTATGCTCTTTTTCGTACACCTGATCGGTGACAAGGCGGGTGAGCCGCTTTTGCTTGGCGTACAGCATGAGGATATTCTTCACCCGGCGCAGCACCATGATCCGCTCGAAAGGACGGCGGATATAATCCGTTACACCCAGATCATAGGCACGCTCAATGTTGGCGGTATCCTCTGCCGCCGAGATGACGATGACCGGGATCTCGTCCAGCCATGCATGATACTTCATCACTCGCAGCACGTCAAAGCCATCCATGCCCGGCATCATCAGGTCCAGCAGCAGCAGGGAGATATCCGTGCGCTGCCGCATCAGTTCCACTGCCGCTACGCCATCCTCCGCCTCCAGATAGTCATAGCCATCGCCCAGTATCTCCTTGAGCAGGGCACGGTTGATCTCGGAATCATCCGCGATCAGGATCTTCGGTTTCTCGTTCATGGCCATGTTTCTCCTTTTGCGGCGCATCCTTCTGCCCCGGCTTTGTTCCGGGCACACCGTCCGCACTGACTGGATGTAATAGGTTTTCCCTGGCATCCGCTTTATTGCATTCATTTATACTTTACTGGATTTTACAGCAAAATGCAAGGCTGCGTGCAACATTTTCTGCCATTTTCCGGTATTTTCTGCAAACGTTTTCATTCCCGGTTGTATAAATGCAATCCAATTTTTACAGTACCCTTTGCAAACGTTGTTCGAAAGCAAGCCGTTTGTCGTTACAGCCCTTCCTGTGAAAATGCGGTTGCCGCGCTCCGCAGAGCGCGGCAACCGCGAAATATAAACCTTATTTCCGCTGATGATGCGCAAAGCAAAGCGGAGCGCATTTCAAATCGTCCCACGCAGAAAGAAAAAAGGACCGCTGCGCAAAAAACGCAACAGTCCTTTTAAGATTCATTCTTGGGGCATCATGGCATCGAACCATCCCATCAGCTCCGCAGCCATCTGTTCCAGCCGGGTCTCCGGCTGCCATGCAGGCTGTACAGGCTCCGGGGGCAGTGCCTGTTCCGGAGCGCAGAGGCTTTCTTCCGTTTCCGGTGCAGGCTGTTCCGGTGCAGCCTCGCACTGCGGCACAGCCTCGGGGGCGGTGTCCGGCTGCGCAGGTGTTTCCGGGGCGGTCTGCTGCATGGCGGCAAGAGCAGCCTCGGCTCTGCGGCAGGCGGCTTCGGCCTTTTCTGCCCGGGCATTGGCCTGTTCCAGCTGCTCCCACGCCTGCTCACAGGCGGCTTCCAGCTCTGCATTATCGTGCTTGAGGGCAAGCAGGGTGCGCTCAAAGGCGAACATCCGGGTCTGATACCGGCGCACCTCGGCGCGTGCCGCAGCCAGCTTGCGGCTCAGCTGCTCTGCCTGTGCCCGGGCGCTTTCCGCCTGTGCTGCGGCAGATGCCTGTACAGCGACCTGCCGGGCAAATTGTCCGCGCAGGGCACCGGTCTCCCGCTCTGTCTGCACCATGATGCCCTCCCATGCACACCTTGCACGGGGCTTTCGCTGACCGCATGGGCGCAGCTGCCAGCCCCATTGTAGCCTGTAATTACTTCCGCTTGTTCAGGATGGCCAGCAGCTCGTCGTAGTAACGATTGTCGCTGCTTTCCTCTTCCACGGCCTTCTTTTCAGCCGGAGCAGCAGTCGGGGCGGCATTGGATGCCGGAGCCGCAGCTGTGCCGGTATCGCTGCTGAACACCGCAGTGGGCACAGACTGTGCACCGCCCATGGCGTTGTTAATGCTGTTGCGCAGGTCGCTGGCGCTCTTGTTGTCGAAGCCGGTGGCCACAACGGTCACGCGCATCTCATCGGACAGGTTCTCATCAAAGGCAGTACCCCAGATGATGTTTGCATCGGGATGTGCGCTCTGGGTGATGAGGCCTGCGGCGGTCTCCACGTCCTCCAGACCGATGTCCGGGCTGGAAGTGATGTTGATGATAACGCCGTGTGCACCGGCGATGCTGGTCTCCAGCAGCGGGCTGGAGATAGCAGCCTTGGCGGCGTTCTCGGCCTTGCCTGCACCCTTGGCGCTGCCCACGCCCATGTGGGCGTAGCCGGCATCCTTCATGATGGAGCGCACGTCGGCGAAGTCCAGGTTGATGAAGGCGGGCACGTTGATCAGGGCAGAGATGGACTCAACGCCCTGACGCAGCACGTTGTCGGCAGCCTGGAAGGCATTCATCAGGGTGATCTTTTCTTGGCTGATCATCTTCAGGCGCTCGTTGGGGATGACGATCAGGCTGTCAACGTGCATCAGCAGGTTGGCAATGCCCTGCTCGGCCAGACCCATCTTGCGCTTGCCCTCAAAGGAGAAGGGCTTGGTAACGATGCCGACGGTCAGGATGCCCAAATCGTGTGCCACCTCGGCCACAACGGGTGCCGCACCGGTGCCGGTGCCGCCGCCCATACCGGCGGTGATAAAGACCATCTGGGAGCCCTTGAGGGCGTTTGCGATCTCGTCCTTGCTTTCTTCAGCGGCGCGCTGGCCGATCTCCGGGTCTGCACCCGCACCGCGACCCTTGGTCAGCTTGGAACCCAGCTGCACCTTGACCGAGGCATGGTTCTTAGCCAGTGCCTGCTGGTCAGTATTCATGGCGATGAACTCCACGCCCTGCAGGCCATCGCTCACCATGCGGTTCACAGCGTTGCCGCCGCCGCCGCCCACACCGATCACCTTGATCGTCGTAACGTTTTCGTCCAGTTCTTCATCGAGCATCAATGCCATAACTTTGTCCTCCATCGGATTTTTATGTGGAACTGCGCAAATGCCGCACAGAAATTATCATACGATATTTATATAACTGTATCGTATCATTTTTTTGCTCCGATTGCAAGACAAAATTGCTTTTTCGTGGGTGTTTTTTTCACAACCCCACTCCGGGCGGGTATTTCCTGCCAAATCTGTGCGCCCAGCCCCGCCAAAAGCCGGTCAAGGTCTGCATATCCGCGCCGGACAAACTCCACCCCGCCAAGGCGGCTGCTGCCCCGGGCAGCCAGCGCCGCAAGCGCCAGCGCCGCCCCGCCCCGCAGGTCCGGTGCAGTCAGCTTTGCCCCGCGCAGCGTCCCGCCCGGCTGCACATACAACGTGCGCTCTGCCACCCGGACGTTCGCACCCAGCGCCGCAAAGCCCTCGGCACAGGCAAAACGATTTTCAAACACCCTGTCCTGCAGGCAGCTTTCCCCCTGTGCGCAGAGCATCACCGCCGCCAGCAGCGGGGCGGCGTCCGTGGCAAGGCCCGGGTAGGGTGCTGTGTGCACGTTTCCCGCGCCGCGCAGTGCCCCGAACCGCGAAATGGCGGCAGCATCGCGTGCCCGCTCTACGGTGCAGCCCATTTGTTCCAGAATTTCCAGCAGCGGGGCATACAGCCCGGGTGCGCAGCCCGCCAGTTCTACCCTGCCGCCCGCCGCTGCTGCCGCGCAGGCCAGCGTGGAGGCGATAATGCGGTCTGCCACCGGCATGAAGGTGCAGCCCGCAAGGCAGCGCCTTCCCTGCACCCGGATGGTGTCGGTGCCCGCGCCCTCCACGCAGCCGCCGCAGGCGTTGAGAAAGGCGGCAAGATCCGCGATCTCCGGCTCTTTTGCAGCGCCATGCAACACGGTCTGTCCCTGCGCTGTGGCAGCGGCCAGCAGCAGCGTCTCGGTAGCGCCCACGCTGGGAAAGCTAAGACAAATTTCTGCGCCCCGCAGCCCCGCCGGGGCGTACAGTGTAAGCCGTCCGGGCGCTGCGGGCAGCTGCCGCACCCCCATCTGCGCCAGCCCCTGCAAATGCAGGTCGATGGGTCTTGCCCCAATACGGCAGCCCCCGGGCAGTACGGTGCTTACCCGCCCCAGCCGCGCCAGCAGCGGCGCACAGAACAGGATGGACGCCCGCATCCGGCCTGCGGCCTCCGGTGCAAGGTCGGTGCGCATAGGCTGTCCCTGCACCACCAGTTCTGTGCCCTGCCAGCCCGCTGTGCAGCCCACGCCCCGCAGCAGGGCAAGACAGTCCTCTACGTCCGTCAGGCGCGGCACATTTTGCAGCCGCACCGGCCCGCTGCATAGCAGCGAAGCTGCCAGCAGCGGCAGCACACTGTTTTTGGCCGCAGGCACTTCCACCCTGCCCTGCAAAGGCCGCCCGCCTGTAATGATCCAATCCCCAGCCATGCCAAGACCCCCGTTCTGCAAAAGATACCCCATGGTATGCAAAACGAGGGTCTTTGGTCAACAAAATGCGCCGGAAACGGCTTTCCCGCAGTCTGCGGGATTTGTCCGGTCATTTGTCCTTTTTTTTCGCATTTCCGCGCCGCTCCTGCCCTGCCGCGGCAGGAAATGCCGGTCTTTATCAGCTTTCGCCCCGGGAGACGGAAAGCACGATGCCCATCTCGCCCAAAAGCATCATCAGGCTGGTGCCGCCGGAGGAGAAAAAGGGCAGGCTGATGCCGGTGTTGGGGATGGTGTTGGTGACCACCGCGATGTTCAACACTGCCTGCAGCGCCACCTGCACCACAAAGCCCACCACCAGCAGTGCGCCAAAGCGGTCCGGCGCGTGCGCCGCCAGCGTGATGCCCCGCCACAGCAGCGCACTGAACAGCAATATCACCGCACACGCGCCCAGAAAGCCCAGTTCCTCGCAGAGGATGGAAAAGATGAAGTCATTCTGCGGCTCGGGCACGAACAGATGCTTCTGGCGGCTGTTGCCCAGCCCCAACCCCGCCGCCCCGCCGGAGCCGATGGCATACAGGCTCTGGATGGTCTGGTGTCCGTCCCCCAGCGGGTCGGCAAAGGGGTCGAGCCATGAATTGAGCCGGTCGGCGGCGTAGGGCACCAGCTCCGGCATCAGCACGATAGCCGTGCCGATGGCGGCAGCGCCGCCCGCTCCTGCCAGCATGAACCACCGCAGCCCGGTACCACCCACGAACATGAGCACCGCGCCAATGCTCAAAATCAGCACCGTGCCGGAAAGGTGGGGCTCCAGCAACATGAGCACCGCCACTACCCCCAGCACCAGCGCAAAGGGCACCACCCCCACCGCAAAGCTGTCCATGCGGTCGTGGTTCAAAGCGATGATGTGGGCAAACACCAGCACCACCGCAAATTTGGCGATCTCGCTGGGCTGTAATGTGCCAAGCCCCGGCAGCACAAGCCAGCGCTTGCAGCCGTTATATTCCGGCATGAACAGCACCGCCGTCAACAGCACCAGCGAGAGCGCCAACAGCGGCCACGCCAGCTTGTGATAGATGTGGTAGTCCACCCGGCTGGCCGTCCACATGGCCACCAGTCCCATGGCGGCGTACAGCAGCTGCGGCCGCACATAGGCAAAGGCGTCCTGCCGCCGGTACAGTGCCACCGCGCTGCTGGCGCTGCACAGCATCACCAGCCCAAAAGCTACCAGCGTGAGCACCAGCACCAGAAAAGGCAGGTCCATGGGCGGCAGCGGCCGCAGCAGCCCTTTGCGGGCAGCAGTTCTGTGCAATCCCGGTCACCTCCGTTTCTGTTATTGTACGCGGATGCGGGGGCGGTTAGTCATACGCACCGCCCCCGGGCGCATAAACTGCCCGCAAAGGGGGTGCTGCCATGTGCGGCTCAAAACCCACAGACGCCCTGCGCACCCTGCCGGAGCGGGCGTTCCGTCTGCGGGCACGGCTCATTGCGGTGGGGCTGTGCGCCGTCTGCTTTGCAGGGCTCATCGGGCGGCTGTTCTGGCTGCAATTATGCACCGGCGGCTGGTACACCCAGCGGGCGCTGGGGCAGCAGCTGCGAGACACCGTTGTGCCCGCCGACCGGGGCAAAATATACAGCGCCGACGGTGCGCTGCTCGCCGCCAACAGCAGCTGCTGGACCCTGCGCGCCAGCCCCCGGGAGATGCCGGAGGATAAGCTTGCCCTTGCCGCCAAGGAGCTTGCGGAGATTCTGGAACTGGACGAGGCAAAGCTGCTGGAAAAGTTCAGCGACCGGCGCGCGAACGACTGCCTTTTGCGCTACCGGGTGGAGCGGGAAACTGCCGATGCCGTGCGGGATTTCTGCGCAGCGAACGGCATTACCGGCGTGCGCATCAATCAGGACTCCAAGCGCTGGTACCCGCAGGGGGAGTTTTTGGCCTCGGTGCTGGGGTTCACCAACGTAGACAACGCCGGGGTCAGCGGGCTGGAACTGAAATACAACGACACCCTTACCGGGCAGAACGGAGTGATGCTGACCGCCGTGAACGCTTGGGGCTACACGCTGGCGCAAAGCTACGAAACCGAACTTGCTCCGGTGGAGGGCTGCGGACTGCGGCTGACAATCGATGCAAATATTCAACATTATCTTGAAAATGCGTTGAATTATGCGGTGCAGGAGCACCATGTAGCCGCCCGCAGCGTGGGCATCGTGATGGAGGTGAACACCGGGGCAGTGCTGGCCATGGCTACCACCCCGGCCTACGACCCCAACCAGCCCCGGGTGATCGCCGACAAGGCCGCACGCGCTGCCGTGGACGCCCTTTCCGGCAAAGAGCGCGCCGCCGCCTTGCAGCTGGCGCAGCAGACCCAGTGGCGCAACAAGGCGGTAAGCGACCTGTACGAGCCGGGCAGCGTGTTCAAGCTCATCACCTGCGCGGCGGCGCTGGATGCCGGAGCCATTACCCGGCACTCCACCTTTTACTGCGGAGACTCTATCTCGGTGGCGGGCACGCGGTTCCACTGCGCCAACCACAAGCGTCACGGCAGCCAGACCGTGACGCAGGCGCTGGAAAACTCCTGCAACCAGAGCTTTATCCAGATCGGGGCGCGGCTGGGCAAGCAGGCTTTCTGCGATTATTTTGCCGCCTTCGGCCTGCGGGAACCCACCGGCATCGACCTGCCCGCCGAGCCGAAAAAGAGCCTGTACTACACCGCCGACCGCATGGGGCCGGTAGAGCTGGCCTCCTGCGCCTTCGGGCAGAGCAGTAAGATTTCCTATCTGGAAATGGCTGCCGCCGTCTGCGCGGTGGTGAACGGTGGCAAGCTGATGCAGCCGTATCTGGTATCGGACATCCTTGCGCCGGACGGCAGTATTTTGCGGCACAACCAGCCGGTCTGCAAGCGGCAGGTCATCCAGCCCGCCACCTCTGCTACCATGCGGGAGATGATGGAGGCAGTGGTGCTGTACGGCGGCGGGCGCAACGCGCAGATCGCGGGCTACCGGGTGGGCGGCAAAAGCGGCACCAGCCAGAAGCTGGACAGTGCCGACGAGAAGGCGCGCATTGCCAGCTTTGTGGCAGTGGCCCCCATCGATGATCCGCAATTTTTGTGTCTGGTCTGTCTGGATGAGCCCCACAGCTGGACCACCGCCGGCGGCAGTCTTTCGGCACCGGTCTGTGCAGAGGTGCTGGAGCAGACGCTGGTGTACAAAGGCGTCCCCCGGGCAGCAGACACCGGCAGCGCAGACGCGCAAGCCGCTGCCCTGCCCGCTGATGGGGACAGCTTTGATGGGGCGTGATGATTTGGAATGCGCGCCGCGTTCGCTTTGCGCATAAACAGCGGAAGAATGATTTTTAATTTGCAATTCTGGAAAATCTGCGGATTTTCCAGAATTGCCTTTTCACG
>OGUG01001070.1_pt1 | contig 11148 bp, 9 predicted proteins | sample 1573711 | NCBI WGS metagenome assembly OGUG01 (sample SAMEA2582006, study PRJEB24529) | metagenome | biome: Human gut stool | place: China | collected 2011 | reverse complement strand
CCAGTACTTACATATACTCGATATTTACGGAGAGTCCAGGTTCAGTATAGATGGCTAAGTCGATGGATTCGCTTTCCAGCTCTTCTTCGCACTGCTGAGAGTTGCGATTCAGGTAACTGAGATGTATCTCTGGATGTGTCATCATGAAAGGTGCTGCCTGAACAGCAGCGTAGGCGCCACCACGATGCGTTGTGGCGATCAGTACAGGCTCTGCTGGAATCTGATTAAACTGTCGAAGACTATCCATCATCTCGCTTTCGAGCTGCACATAGCGCCGAGCAAAATCGAGAAAAATCTCGCCCTGTGGTGTAACGCTGATCGGGCTGTGCGTGCGGTCAAAAGGCGAAAAGCCCAACTCTTTTTCGAGCTTATTCAGCTGTTTGGTCAGTGCCGGTTGCGAGATAAACAGTCGCTTCGCCGCCTGGGTGATGTTTCTGTATTTTTCTACCTCGAGCACATAACGGAAAATACTTGTATCCATGTGGACCTCCGAAATCGATGTCTTAACGATAGTATATCAGAATCAGAGCGAAAATAATTAAAATTTCGGGTGATGCGCTGTTTCTGCAAAGCAATAAGGTCTAGCTTATCCATGCCGTTGAAAGAAAACAGCTATCGAAACGATAGATTCCAATTGCAAAAACATTGAAGAAAATGCCAAAAAAGAGACTCCGGATACTGAAATGAACCCCAAAAGTTAGACAAAAATTGAATTAAGCAACTCCAACGGTCTGAATCCTGTATTGCACAGGGCTCAGGCCGTTTAGTCTTAATGTGCCTGATTTCGCGTGTGCCTAACTGCGTGATTAACGCTCGCTTTAGATACATTCATGTACTCAGCAACCTCTACTGAACGAACTGAACCATGTTGCGCTTCAAGAATAAATATGGCTTTTAGATAGTCTTCTCCTGAAGAATGAAGTCTTTCTTTTGTAACCGCCTCAGCCACACTGCTGGACATTATTTCACATGAACAGATGCAATGTCTACATAGCTGGCATCTGTGTAGAAGTCATAGCCAGTTATCTTATCAGTATTCCACAGAGCCAGATCGTGAGTGCCGGTTACAGGCACCAGAAGATTCTGATCTGCAATACCATTCAGAATAATTCCATAGATTTCCTGCACACGCTGAGAATCAGAAGTGGAGTCCAATTCTGCGAAAATTTCAGGATTCTCAAAGAAAGCAGAGAACTGGCAGAGGATCGGATCACCCATAGCGCCAGGAGCCATATTGCTCATATCTGTTGCAGGGTCAAAGGAACCGCCAGCAGTATTGTAGAAGGTCAGATCATATTCGCCAGCCATCAAGGCTCCATACCAGGTGTTCATGTCTACTGCATCAATAGTGACATCGAAGCCGAGTTCTTTAAGAGAAGCTGCAATAGAAAGAACTGCATTGTCAACACTTGCAAGGCTCTGAGAATAGTTGAAATGAATGGCGAGTGAAGTTCCGTCCTTCTCCAGGATACCGTCATCATTGGTATCCTCATAGCCGGCTTCCTTCATGAGCTGCTTTGCCTTTTCCATGTCGGTAGGATAGGTCTTAACCTCCACACCGCAGTTGGGCTTTTCATTCGTAAAGAGGGTTTCGGCAGCAGTCTCCAGGCCATCGAAAACAGAGGTTTCCAACTCCTGCTGATTAACAGCGTAGGATACTGCTTCCCTTACAAGAGGATCATTAAAGGGAGCCTTATTCAGGTTCATACCCAGATAACGAGTTTGGTTGGTGCTGTCATCCATGGCATGACCGAAAGCGGCATCCTGGGAAATTTCCGTGTAGCCTTCTGCGCTAAGTCTGCTGGAGCCGAGAATTGCATCGATTTCGCCGTTGCGCAGAGCAAGAATTTTTGCAGCATTATCAGGAATCACTTTGACCTTGAACTCGTCCACTTCAGGAGCTTCGTCCCAGTAGTAGGGATTGCGGATAAAGGTATAGGTATCTCCCTCGACCCGGTCAAACATATAGGGACCAGTACCCATAGTTGCACTCACGCAATTCTCGTAAGCCTTTTCTACGCCGCCTTCAAAGGCTGCGGGATTCACAATACCTAAAGGCAGCGCCATGGTCAGATTGTCAAGAGCAGCGTAATAAGGGGTCTTCAAAGTCATTACAAAGGTTTTTTCATCCGGGGTTTCCAGCTTGTCAAACAAAGTAGTGAGCTTACCGAAGGCACCATTCTGGGGCCCCAGATTGGTTACTACTGCTTCAAGGGTCATCTTTACTGCCTCGGAAGTCAGAGGAGTACCGTCAGAAAATTTGACACCATCACGCAGATGGAAGGTGTAAGTCTTGCCGTCATCACTGATTTCCCAGGTTTCAGCCAACTCGCCCTGAATCTTCCCGTTATCATCGTAGCTTACCAGAGTGTTGTAAAAATTACGACTCCAGAATCCGGCACCGTAAGTGCTGGATACCATAGGCGTGATGACAGGATAGAAGCCTACAGAAAAGTCCCAATTCTCGGTGACAGTGATTGAGACCGGCTCTGCATCGGTCTGAGAGGTGGATTCCTCCGGTTTCTCGTCAGGGTTCGCGCCGCAAGCTGCCATAGCAAGGCACATCACAAGTGCGAGTCCGAAAGCTAAAAGTTTTTTCAGTTTCATGTACAAAATCTCCTTTATTTATTGTTATATCATGCTTTTCAGCAGGGTATACGTATTTATTGAATGGTTCAACCCAAATATGGAGCAATAGAATGCAGCAGAAGCTTGGTATACGGATGTGTAAAGCAGTCTGTCGAACCGTGAAATGTACGGTCTTCGATAATCTTACCGCAGCGCATCACCATTACACGGTCTGCAAGATATAGCGCAACGTCCAGGTCATGGGTAATGAAAAAGCAAGTCATTTTTCGCTCCTGATGGAGTCGCTTCAGCAAATCAAGAATATGTTTACGAACCAGGACATCCAGCCCACTGACTGCTTCATCAAAAATCAACACATCCGGTTGAGCCGCTAACGCTCTTGCAATACATACACGTTTTTGTTGTCCACCGGATAGCTCATGAGCTTTTCGCAGCTTGATCTCTTCGGGAAGCTCCATCATGGTAAGAAGATCATTGATTTCCCGTTCTTCTTCCTTTTTGCTGAGTTTTCTGAAATTGCGAATTGGCTCTGCAATGATTTGATATACCGTAAAGCGAGGGTCCATTGCTCCCTTGCCATCCTGAAGAATCAGCTGTATTTTAGATCGCAGTACCTGCTTTTGCTTGCCCCGGCAGAGGGAAATGTTTTTTCCTTCAAACAGTATCTCTCCAGAAGATGGAACCAGAAGACCGCACATGAGCTGAGCCAAAGTGCTTTTACCAGATCCGCTTTCTCCTACCAAAGCGCAAAATGAACCATTCTGAATAGTAAAATCTACATGATCAACGGCCAGAAGCTCGTTGCTTGTGCCTTGTTCGTGAAATTCTTTTGATAGGTTGTTGACTTTAATCATGATTCCGCCCCTTTCGTGAAAGCATAGGAAAGGGAGTAAGCTTCAATCAGCGACCTTGTATAAGGTTCTGTGGTATGATCGAAGACAGATTGAACTTCACCGGATTCTATAATTTTTCCTTCTTTCATCACCAACATGTTTCCACCTAATTGAAGAGCTGTTGCGAAATCATGAGTTACCATAAGAATCCCAACTCCATTTGCTTTCATCTGCGAAAATAAATCTATGATTCCATTTCTGTGAATCACATCCAAAGCAGTTGTCGGCTCATCGGCAAGCACGAATTTTGCATCAAGCATCATAGCCATTGCGATAATGACACGCTGAAGCATTCCTCCGGAAAGCATATGGGGGTATGCTCTGTATACCCTGTCAGGATCATCTAAGCCTACATCATGCAGAAGCCGCAGAATATAGTTGTAACGTTGCTGGCGGGATTTGTCGGAATGAAGCCGTAGCGTTTCATCCATCTGTCTGCCAATACGCATAGAAGGGTCCAATGCAGTCATTGGATTTTGCGGGATATAGACAATCTGGTTTCCGTATATTCCTCGTCTCTGCTTTTCTGACGAATTCAAAAGATCAGTCTCGCCGAAGAAAACGGAACCCGACACCTTAAATTTTTTAGGGTCCAATAAGTTTAGCACCGCACTACAGGTCATTGTTTTGCCGCTGCCTGACTGGCCTAACAAGATCAAAGACTCTCCTTCTTTGATTGCAAAGGATATTTCAGAAACCAAGTTATCCGTGCCTGACCGAAGATTAATGCTTAAATGATCAATTATAAGTGATGGCATCATAGGCTGTCCTCCTCCGGCGTCAGAATATCACGGAGTGCTTCTCCAAATAAATTGAAGCCTGCTGCCGTTACGAAGATGCACAAGCCTGGATAGATTAGCAATTCCGGATGAGAGTAAAGCGCTGTCCTGGCATCATTTAACATGGCACCCCATTCCGGTGTGCCGGAGGGAAGGCCAAGTCCGAGGAAAGCAAAGCCGGAAACCATAATGATGGAAGAAGCGACACCAGTGGAAACATACACAAGAAACTGTGGCAGAATGTTAGGAATCAGATGTCTGAAGACCAGCTTTCCTGTATTGCACCCAGAAATCCGGGCTGCCAGGATATAATCTTTACCCATTTCTTGAACGGAATAAGATCTGACAACACGAACAAACCAAGCCCAGGTCGCTATCACAACAGAAACGGCAATGTTTTGGAGTCCGTTCCCCAGAACGCCTATGACAGCAATAGCAATGATAAGAGAAGGAAAAGCAATAAACACATCACAGAGTATAGTAATGAAATGGTCTGCTTTTTTTCCAGCACAGGCGCTAAAAGTACCGACAATCAGACCAATCATAGACAAAATCAGCAGCACAGGTAAACTGATTCCGATGGAATATCTGGCTCCATACAGCAGCCTTGATAAGGTACACCTGCCCAATTGATCTGTTCCAAGAGGGTATTCTGCGTCAGGCTGAGCATACTTTTGCGATAAATTCACCAATTCAGGGTCGTGAGGCGAAAAAGCAGGTGCTGCAATCGCAATCACAATCACAATAGCAATCAGGCACAGACCGATAATTGCCTGCGGCCTTTTGAGTAGCTTATGTATCATTTTCTTCCCTCACCATCCATGGACAAAGCAGACGGTTGATTATGTCTGCCATGAAATTTGCGACGACAAAAATTGCTGCAATGACGACTATACAGGTAGAAACTGCAATCGTATCTGCTGCAATCACACTGTCCACCAGATAAGTTCCGATTCCCTTGATTGAAAAAGCACTTTCGATTACCGCCCCTCCGGCAATTAGAAAGCCGAATTGCTGAAAGAAAATTGTAACAACAGGCGGTAAGGCATTTCGCAGAATGTGGCATACCAGGATTCTGTTGGCAGATAGTCCACGGGCTTTTGCAAACCGAACATAATCAGAAGATAATTCAGCCAGAAGAGAGGAACGCATAATTCGGATGAGTGAACACGAACTGGGAACCGCCAGGGCAAATGAAGGTAGTAAAAAGCCCCTCCAACCTGGACTTGGTAAGACACTGAACCATTTCAGATGAATCGCAAAGAACAGTAGAAGAAGGAATCCCAGCCAGAAAGTTGGCACACAAATACCGCAGATAGTAATGCCTCTGGTAACCTGATCGAAAAGGCGGTTCCGCTTTCTGGCACAGAGCAAACTAATCGGAACGGTGAGTACGATAATCCATAGAATGGCCATCCCTACAAGAGATGTGGTCGTAGCCAGATACTTGTGCAGATCCTTTACAATCGGTTGATGAGTGGTCAAAGAAGTCCCAAGTTCTCCTGTAAACATTCCGGAAAGCCACTGAATATATCGCACAGGGAGAGGTTGATCCAATCCCATTTCCACCCGAATCATCTCAATCTGTTCCGGCGTAGGATTGGATACGCCTCGGTGTGCAATAATTTCTGCAGGATCTTTTCCGGACCAAGCAATCAACAAAAAACTTAGAATGCTGACGCCTACCAGCACAATGAGGAAGTTAATGATCCTTTTTCCAATATATTTCTTCAAATAATGCACCTCCTCACATCAGAAATCAGTTAGACATAGTTAATCAAATGCCTTTATGTTACCCTTCAGTGCGGTCTGCATCTGAAGGGTAACCTGCTTAGTAGTTAAATTTCTCTGCCAGATTGGACTTTTCAATCATCTTTCTATATGTGGGCGACTGTTTCAGCAGATGAGCATGTTTTCCGCAGGCTTCTACCGTACCTGCTTTCATAACGACGATCTTATCTGCATTTTCAATAGACTTCAGTCTGTGTGAAATAACAATCACGGTCTTGCCTTGAATCAAATGATTTAATCCAGTCTGTATCTGGACTTCTGTTTCCACATCTAACGATGCAGCAATCTCATCCAGAATGATAATTGGAGCATCCTTCAGGATTGCTCTGGCAATGGACAGCCGCTGACGTTCTCCGCCGGAGAGTTTGGCTCCATTTTCCCCGATTATTGTCTGGTAGGTGTCTGGCAGACGGCTGACAAACTCATTGCAACCAGCCAGTTTTGCAGCTCGTATTACTTCTTCGTCAGAAGCATCCAGCCGCCCAAGGCGAATATTTTCCATAATAGAAGTATTAAATAGAATGACTTCCTGAAAAACAATTGAAACATACTTGAACAAGCTATCAGTGTGAATTTCTCGTATGTCGGTTCCTCCGATCTGAACGGTACCGGAATCTGCATCATATAGTCTGCTGATGAGCTTAAGCATTGTTGTTTTTCCGCAGCCGCTGGGACCGACCAATGCGGTTACCTGTCCTTGCTCCGCCGTAAAGGATGCATGGCGAATCACCTGAGTGTCTTTCTGGTAGGAAAAACAAACATCCTTTATTTCCACATTGAAATCTGAAAGGACTGCCTTTTCTCCACCCTGAAGTTCATGATTCTTGATTTCACCAATCCGGGCAATTCTTGCGTCCAAATAAAAGATTTCCGTCAGATAGAGCAAAACACCACCCATGGCCCCGCTGAGTTTCGCCGCCATAATAATATAGCCCAGAAGAATCAGGATACTTACCTGACCGGAGGCGAGCATTGAAAGGCCAACAGTCGCCGTGATTCCAATAGGAAGAATAGATAAAGTCTGGCCGATTGTAACAGGAATCGTCTGGGTGATCTGAGCTTTCCATTGAAGATTTTCTGACTCATCCAACTGCTGGTCCATTTGAGCTTCTACTTTTTCTTTCAACCCATAGCTTTTAATTTCCTGATTCAGTTCGATTGCATTCTGAAAGCTTTCGGAAATATCTCTCAACTTATCATAATGTTTATTTACATCTCTGACCTGCAGTTTCTTTGTCAGGAAAAGAACCGAAGCAGAAGTAAGAACGGGAAGCAATACACAGAGACCTAATTTCCAATTCATGATCAGAAGGGCTACGCTGATAACCAAAAAGTAAATTGCAAACCCTATGGAATTAGCCACTGCGTTCGCAAAAGCATGCTCAATCGAAGCCACATCTGCCATGATTGTTTGAGCAAGGTCAGACAAATTGTGCTTTGAAAAATAGGATAGGGGCAGTTTGGAAAGCTGTTCCGCCAGATCAATTCTTAAATTTGCAGATTCCTGGTAGGTTTCATCATAGGTCGTTTTATAGTTATAGTTAATAACTAAGTACATCACCAGGGTCGCTGCCAGCATAAACAGGAGATATACCACCGGTTTCCCGGCATTTCCATTCAACAGCCTGTCTGCAAACAGAAAAACACAGATCATCGGCGGTACAAAAGAAACATAATAGAGAAAGAATGACCAGATTGATTTTGCAAGGCCCTTCACACCCGAATCACTCAGCTGGAATGCTCTTTTTAGATATGTCTTTATCATGCCAACCTCCACTGATTTGCCTTGCAGTATACATCCTGAAAATCCTTATAACGTCCATTGCAGGCCATCAGTTCATTGTGGGTTCCCTGTTCCACAACTTTTCCATTCTGGACAAACAGGATCTGGTCTACATTCTGAATAGAGGACAGCCTGTGTGCAATCATGATAACTGTTTTGCCCCTCATCAGTTTTTGGAAAGCCTGCTGCAACTCGTATTCATTTTCCGGATCTGCAGCTGCAGAAGCCTCATCCATAATGACGATATTCGCATTCTTTAGAATAGCCCTTGCAATGGCGATCCTTTGCACCTCACCACCGGAAAGGTATACGCCCCTTGCCCCTATGACGGTCATCTCCCGCTGGGGGAATTTGTCAAGGATGGATGTGCAGTTCGCTGCGTCAAGTGCATCCATAATCTGCTGCCGTGTTGCCTGAGGATTTCCGATTCGGACATTTTCGTAAATTGAGGTCTTTAGTAATTGACTGCGCTGGAAAACAAATGCGATGTTCTGAATGAGAGCTTTTTCAGAATAACTCTGAATGTTCTTTCCACCAATCAGAATTTCGCCGCCATCGACAGGATAAAAACCTGAAATCAGCTTTGCAATGGTAGATTTTCCTCCCCCGGAAGACCCGATGAGCGCATAAGTTTTATTCTGATGAAGTGTCAGGCTGAAATCCTTCAGCACGAAGTTGTCATCATACTTAAAGTCAACATGACGAAATTCAACATTGAAATCTTGGAAGGTCTCTTCGTTTCCATGTGGAAGCTTTGCCTGATCCATAGAAGTAGTCAGCTCATCAAGCTGATTCAGCGTATTTTGTGCGCCAAAGTTATCCTGCCCCGTAAACATGATCGATGTGAAAGAAGTAAATACAGCTCCGGAGAACACAGCAAAGAAAACAATCTTTGCCAGGATTAGCATAGCAGGTTCTCCATAGCTGATGAATACAACTGCGGCTGGTACAGCAAAAGCATAAAACACGTTGAACAGAACCTGGAATCCGACGTAGGGATTCTTACAGCTGAGGCTATACTGATAGACGTACTGTTTGTACTCTTTGATCGAGTTAATCAGAGTTTTGTAATACTGTACAGTTACACCGAAGATTTTTATGATCTGCATTCCTCTGACATATTCTACTGTTGCCGCACTCATTTTTTGAAGCGCCGCTGAATAGCCAGACAGAAATTCAGTACCACCGGACATTTTACGATACTGAAGAACACCAATCACAGTTGTAAGGATCAGGAGAATACCAAGGCGATAGTCTATTGCAAACATCAGCACAAACATTAACACCGGCGTCATAACAGCCGTGACGTTGTCCGGAATCAAATGGGCCACTGTTTTGTGTGTTTCCGCTGCGTTATCATCAATAATTTTTCGAATCTCTCCAGAGCTGTTATGGTCAAAAAAGGAAGAAGAGGCATCCAATAATTTATGAAGCCCATTTTTCCTTAAGTTTGTTTCAAGCCGGAAGCCTAAGTAGTGGGAACACGTTGCCGATGCAATGTTGAGAATGCCTCGTAAAATCATAAGTATGACTACAATAATTGCGTCATACATAGCCTTCTCATATACGGGAATAACCAGAATAGACACAATGGACTGCCACAGAAACCAATATGCTCCCATATATGAGCAGACGGCAGCGGCAGATAGTGCCATGGAGAAATATGCCCAAATTCTTTTATCTGGGACATAATGAAATAGTTTTTTATATAAACTGCGCATTGACTTCAAATATACACCTCTTTTTGCTTAAAAACGGTTTGACATACATCAACTCTTTCATTATAATTAGTTGTAGATAACTGTAAAGGGCAAAACAGATATAAAGTCTAAACAAGGTGTTAATAAATCTAAACGAGGTATCTTTTGGAGGAGCCAATGATAGAAGTTAAACGAGATGATTTCTTTGTTGAATCGATAAAGAATCCAATAGAGTACGGAACATATTATAAGATCAACCCAAAATATGGAACCGGATTTCAATGGACGAGTGAGGTTCACCACGATTTCATCATTACAGTGACAGATATAAGATTTAACCAGGAAACTATGGTCGGAGAACATATTGGGTCTGGTTATGTACTTGCTCTCTATATTAGTGGCGCAGGAGATGAATTCTATCCGTATCAAAATATTTCTCCGAATACATTGCGCTGCTATGAACCATCTGAAAAGTATAAAGCTATTTATCATCCTCAGATTCCATTAAGATGTATTACCGTGCAGGTTGACCAGGAATTTATTGATCAGTATCTCCAGGAAATTTCCGGTGATCTTGAAGTGAACTTTTCTGATTTTTTCAAAGAAAAAGGGAAATTCTATTTACCAAATGTTAATCATGCTATGCAAAGCCTATATGAGTATCTGCTTTCCATGAAAGCGTCCAGAATTACAGTAGAAGCAAAAATATATGAAATTATCTCTTATCTTGCTTCATATTTGAAAGAAAACAGACTAAATGAAGAGAATGGCCAGCCCATTAACAAAACAGATTTGCAGGCATTAGCTGAACTAACGCATTACATGGACGAACATTACAGTTTTAATATTACGTTGCAGACGCTTTCCACCATTGCATATATGAGTGAAAGCAAAATGAAAAAACTATTTAAGTCAGTTTATAATATGTCCATTACTGAATACATTCAGAGGAAAAGGATCTCTGTAGCCGAGCATATGCTTATTCAGACCGACCTCACCATTGCGGAAATTTCAAGAATTGTTGGATACTCCAACCCCAGTAGATTGATTGAAATATTCAAAAGGTATTATGGATTTACTCCCTCAAAATACAGAAAATAAAAGTGTTATACTAATTTGGATATACCAGTTATCTTCCCTGTAGGAATCGTTATTTCTTTTTCACGGACCGCAGTTCAATATATCCGCGATTGCCGCGGGGTTCCAACTGAATACGGGGATTGCTGTCATCCCAACAGTAGCCGATGATGTCGGGATCATATCCGTTCATGGCCTGCTGTACTGCAGAGATCGCATCGCAGTACGGTCTGTATAGATCGGCAGGACAGCGTCAGCTCGTACAATCTGATTTGATCATACCCACAGTCGCTTTGGCTCTTGGTATTTTCTGTTTGAACTCCAAAAGCTTTGCAGAGCTCAAGGAGCCTAATCGTACAACCAGAGCAGCGCCGCGCCGATTTTTTCAAATTATGTGATGCCGTCACAGTAGAACCGCTTGTCATGCGGTATACTATACCCAAACAAAGGAAAGGAGCTGGCAGATATGGCAGCTATGAACATGAATCAGGAGCAGTTTAAGCAGTTGATCCGGGAGGAAAAGCCTGTTTTGGTGG
>OGUG01001069.1_pt1 | contig 11149 bp, 10 predicted proteins | sample 1573711 | NCBI WGS metagenome assembly OGUG01 (sample SAMEA2582006, study PRJEB24529) | metagenome | biome: Human gut stool | place: China | collected 2011 | reverse complement strand
GCACCAGTAATATGCGCTGAACAAACTAAACAGGCGGCTGTACAGCATTTTGTACAGCCGCCTGTTTGTTTGTAGAAATTTTCAGCAGCCTTCCCCGGCGCAGAGGGCTTTCACCTTCTGCACAGCGGCAGCTACAAGACTGCCAATGGGCTGGTCGGGCACGCCGACGATATAGTTTTCACAGTGGTTCACCGGGATCAGCACCCGGGTGGCGCTGCTCTGGCACACTGCCGTGGCCATGGCGGGGGTGATCTCCCCCAGCAGCGCGTCTGCAATGACGATGCCGATGGGCCCCACGATGATATCCGCGCTGCGGCAGTTCACCACCACGGCATTCTCACCGGTGGCGGCGCGCTGCGCCCCGGCCTTGTGCATAGCCTGCGCGGCGACACTGTTGGTGCCCACGGCCACCAGCCGGATGTCCGGGCACTGGGCGCTGAGGGCAGCCACCAGCTGGCGGCCCAGTCCCCCGCCCTGCCCGTCAATGACAAGCACGTTCATGCCGTACCTCAGAAGTCGATCTCTTCCAGACGCAGCAGCGCCAGAATGTAGATCTTAACGGCCTCCAGCAGCTTGTCGATGGGGGCAGCTTCGTTAGCGCCGTGCATCGGACCGCCGAACTCCGGCAGCTTCACATCCTCATGCTCCGGGCCGAAGCTGACGGCATAGGGGAAGTGGCGGGCATAGGTGCCGCCGCCCATGGTGAAGGGGGTGGCATTCTCGCCGGTCACCTCGTTGTAGGTGTCGATGCAGGCGCGGATGGCGGGGCTGTCGGCTGCGATATAGAACGGCTCGGCAGCATCCACATCCTCCAGCTTTGCGCCCTCGCCCAGTGCAGCAGTGACCTGTGCGGTCAGCTTTTCACCGTTGGTGCAGGTGGGGAAGCGGCTGTCGATGGTCTGCACCAGCTTGCCGTCCTCCATATAAATGCGGCCGCCGATGATGGTCAGCGGGCCGAAGGGGCCGTCGGCGCAGTCGATGCCAAGGCCGGTGCCTGCGGTGGAGCTGTGCAGCTTGCGCAGTGCCTCCAGATAAGCGCGCTCGGCGTCGTTGCACAGGCCGTTATCCAGCAGATAATCCGCCACCAGACCGATGGCGTTCACCGTGCCCTCCGGCATGGCGGCGTGGCCGGACTTGCCCCAGCCGCGCACCCGCACGCCGTCCCCTTCCGGTTCCAGCGTGATGTTGGGGGCGTTCTTCAGCTTGCGGATATCGGTCTTGACCAGTGCGCTGGCGCGGTCCGGCACCGCGTTGTTGGCAACACCGCCCTCAAACTCTGCAATGACGCCGTTGCACACCGGGCTGACGATCTTGCCGCCGAAGTGGCCCTTTTCGCCGTTGCACACCGGGAACTCCGCATCCGGGGTAAAGCAGAACACCGGGGCGGGGTAGTTTTCCAGATAGTACTTCACATCGTTCATGTGGGTCTCCTCGTTGTCGCCCACGATGGCACGGATGGGGTAGCGCAGCTGGTAGCCCTGCTCCTTGAGGAACTTCAGCGCGTACAGAGTAACGATCATCGGGCCCTTATCGTCCGAGACGCCGCGGCCCAGCAGCCAGCCGTCCTGAATGCGCATCTTGAAGGGGTCTGCCGTCCAGCCGTTGCCCACGGGCACAACGTCCACATGGCAGATGGTGGCCAGATATTTTTCCGGGTCTGCACCGGCCAGCTCGGCATAGCCGATGTAGTTTTCGCAGTTGCGGGTGGCAAAGCCCATGCCTGCTGCCAGTTCCAGCGTCTTGTCCAGCGCGGCCCGAGGGCCTGCGCCGAAGGGTGCGCCCTCCTCCGGGGTGCCCTCTACGCTGTCGATGGCGACCAGCGCTGCAATGTCCTGCAGCAGCTGCTCCTTGTTTTCCGCAATGTATGCGTCAATTTTCTGATTCAGTGCCTGATCCATGTTCTATAACGTCCTTTCTGACCGGGAGCAGATCCCGGTTTTCACAACTGTTACCCAGTTTAACACACTCCGGGCGGAAAAGCTACCGGCATTTTTCACGACAAAAGCGTCCGCGTTTTGTCAGCCTGCCGCAAACAGCCCGCTGAGCGCACCCAGCAGCCCGGCGCTTGCCAAGCCCATGATGATGCCCGCCAGCAGCACACCGCCCATGCAGGCGATCAACACGTCCTTGAATTTCATATCCAGAATGGAGGCTGCCAGCGTGCCCGTCCACGCACCGGTGCCCGGCAGCGGGATGCCCACGAACAGCAGCAGTGCCACGGTCAGGCCCTTGCCTGCCTTGGCCTCCAGTGCGCGGCCGCCCTTTTCGCCCTTGTTGATGCAAAAGCGGCAGATGGGGCCGATAAGGGGCTTGTGGTAGCCCCAGATGAGAAACTTGCGGGCGAACAGGTAGATGAAGGGCACCGGGATCATGTTGCCCAGTACGCACAAAAGGTAGGTGGGCAGCACCGGCAGCCCCATGCCCAGCCCGATGGGGATGGCCCCGCGCAGCTCAATGATGGGCACCATGGAGATAAGGAAGATCAGAAGATAATTTTTCAGCATTGGCTTCTCCTTATATTACAGGTCGATCTGCAGCTCCACCGGGCAATGGTCGGAGCCGAAGATCTCGTTGTGGATCTCGGCGGCGCGGATGCGGTCTGCAATGCGCCGGGAAACGATAAAATAGTCGATGCGCCAGCCCGCGTTCTTTTCCCGCGCGTGGAAGCGGTAGCTCCACCAGCTGTACTTCACCTCGTCCGGGTGCACCACCCGGAAGCTGTCCGCAAAACCTGCCGCCAGCAGCTCGGTCATTTTGGCGCGCTCCTGATCGGTAAAGCCTGCGCTCATGCGGTTGGTCTTAGCGTTTTTGATATCCATCTCGGTGTGCGCCACGTTCAGATCGCCGCACAGGATCACCGGCTTTTTTGCGTCCAGTGCCAGCAGGTACGCCCGGAAGGCGTCCTCCCACTCCATGCGGTAGTCCAGCCGCTTCAGCCCGTCCTGACTGTTGGGGGTGTAGCAGTTTACCAGATAAAAGCCGGGGTATTCCAGCGTCAGCACCCGCCCCTCGTGGTCGTGCTGTTCCAGCCCGATGCCGGTGGTCACCGCCAGCGGCGCGGTTTTGCACCAACAGGCTGTGCCGGAATAGCCCTTTTTCTCGGCCGAATAGGTATATTCGGTGTAGCCCTCCGGCGCAAAATCTGCCTGTCCCGGCTGCATCTTGGTCTCCTGCACCGAGAAGATGTCCGCGTCCAGCGCGGCAAAGCTCTCGGCAAAGCCGTGGGTCAGGCAGGCGCGCAGGCCGTTCACGTTCCAGCTGATCAGTTTCATGCTTTTCTCCTTATTGTTATGCCTGATATTTTGTTTTCCATGCGCCGCTGCGGAAGCGCAGCACAAAGCAGGTCACGCGGCAGGTCCAGTCGATGACCATAGCCACCCACACGCCCACAGCGCCCCAGCCCATGCGGACGCACAGCAGATAGCTGAAGCCCAGCCGCCAGCATGCCATGCTGAGGATGGACACCACCATGGTAAATTTCACGTCGTTTGCCGCGCGCAGGGCGTTGGGCAGCACGAAGGACAGCGGCCAGAAGATGATGGCGCAGCCCGCGTGGATAGTGACCAGCGTGATGGCCAGCTCCATGGTCTCGCCGGAAAGGGCATAGATGCCCACCAGCTGCCGGAGGAACAGCAGGATCGCCCCGTTGGAAAGCCCCATGGTAATGTAAGCCCACAGCAGCAGCTTGCGGGTGTAGTAAACGGTCTGTTCGTGGTCGCCGGCACCGATGCAGCGCCCCACCACCGTGATCATGGCCAGACTGATGGCCTTGCCCGGGATGACGCCCATGCCGTCCAGATTGTTTGCCACTGCGTTGGCTGCGATCTGCACCGTGCCGAAGGTGGAGATCATGCTCACCACCAGAATGCGTCCGGCCTCGAACAGGCTGTTTTCAAAGGCCGAGGGGATGCCGATGCCCAGAATGCGCTTTGCCATGCCGCCGTCCAGCCGCAGGGTCTTGGGCACGGTAAGCACCGCATCCTCCCGGTAGCACTTGCGCAGGATCAGCGCCGCAGCCACCACGCGGGACACCACACTTGGCCACGCAACACCGTCCACGCCCATTTTGAAGCCGAAGATGCACACCGCGTTGCCCACGATATTGATAATGTTCATCAGAAAGCTGATCTGCATGGAGATTTTAGAATTGCCGATGCTGCGGAACAGTGCCGCACCGCCGTTGTACAGCGCCAGAAACGGGTAGCTGAGGGCGATGATCTGCAAATACTTCACGCCCGCGTCCAGCACGTCGGTATCAATAGAGCCGTAGAACAGCCGGATCATAGGGCGGGCCAGCACAAAGCATACCGCGCCGATCACCACACCGGACAAGCCGCTGAGCAGCAGCAGCTGACCGGCGCTTTTGTCGGCATTCCCGCGCTCTTTTGCGCCCAGATACTGGCTTACCACCACCGCGCCGCCGGTAGCCAGCGCCGCAAACAGCACGATGATAAGGTTATTGATCATATCCACCAGACTGACGCCGGAGATGGCTGCCTCGCCGCAGCGGGACACCATCATGGTGTCGGCCATGCCCACCGTCACTTCCAGCAGCTGCTCCACCAGCAGCGGGATGGCCAGTACCAGCAGTTCCTTCTGGCTGAACAGCGGCTCCCGCCCGCCGGTCAGGCTGCTTTTTTCATTGCCATGCAGTAGCTTTGTCATCCGTTTCTCCCCTCCCGACGCCGGGCGCTTTTCCCGGTACGCCGCCGCTGTCCGGCGCGTGCATTCTTCCGGTTGCAGCAGATGTGTCCATCTTAACACACCACCGGCTGCTTGTAAAGCGGTGCAGGCTACATCCCGCGAAAATCCGCTTTCCGAATAAAGGCTTCCCCAAAAGAGTGAAGGCTTTTGCTCCGGGCAGGCTGCAAAAGTTGATTTCATTGTCTGCCGGTTTTATAAAGGTGTCCCTGTGCGGTTTTCCGGCAGGCTTTCCGTTTTTATGCTTGTTCGTCAGTTTGCCGGGAACTTTCCGTAAAATTTGTGCGTTTCTACAAAAATGCGATTTCCCGCGTATTTTTGGGGAGAAATTTTAAAAAACCTCTTGCAATTTCTGTTCCAAAGTGGTATGTTGTATCCAACAAAAGCGAAACTTGGATACATCTTCACTTTGGAGCAGCAAATTCGGCTCTGCACACGCTTTTGTTTTTAACCTTGCTATTTTCTTCATTTACCTTCTTATCATTTACCCTGCCTGTCCCGCAAGGGACGAGAAAAGCGATGACCCACCTGCACGGGTCGTCGCTTTTTCTTTTGCCCGCAGGGGGCAGAGTACAAGCCGCAAAAGCACTGCTCTACAAGATGACGTGCCGCAACTGCTTTTCCCTGTCCTGCCCCCAAAAAGTTTGTTTGAATAAACATACCTGCTTTTTCTTGACATCCCTTTGTATGCGTGTTATCTTAATTTCCGTCAATTAGCTTACCCTAACCATCTGAGGGGCTTTGCCCCGCAGGTTTTTCTTTGCGTGCAATGTTAGGTTCAGCTAACTATATGGCAGTGCTTTTCTGTCATTGTGATGAAAGGAGCATTTTTTCATGAGAACCAAGAAATTTCTTTCCCTGCTGCTCTCGGCGGCTATGGCGTTCAGCCTGCTGACCGCTACCGCCTTTGCAGCAGCCCCTGCCGAGGAGGAAAACAGCTTTTTCGATTTTCTGCTGGGCAAGAAGTACACCTATCTTTATGCTGCCCTGACTTGGGACGAGTATTGGGCAAACGAAAAGGTCTACGCCGCCGGCAGCACTGCCGCCTCTGCGCAGCTGGACAGCCACGAAGAGCAGGACCTTGGCGCGTTTGACGCCGTTTCCCGCGCAACCGTCAACCATGGTCTGCACCGCGGCAGCTTCCAGAGCACTGCCGTGATCTACGCCAAGGACGGCAGCAGCTACACCGTTTCCCACTGGTCGGACGATGGCAAGACCATCTATCTGGCCGATGGCACCACCGTAGGCTGGAACCGCGGCACCATTACCAAGGCCGATGGCTCCACCGTGCAGATGGACCACTACGAGGTGCTGGGCACCAAGTATGTGCCGGTGCGCGTAGCCACCAGCGACCTTGCAGATTTCTGCTCCAAGTACACCGTGGTGGAAAACGGCGGCCAGCTGGTGGGCGGCTACTCTGAAAAGAACCTGACCGCCTACGCCCTGACGGCTGCGGTGGATAAAAACACCAACGGCCTGAAGTACGCAGCCAAGAGCGGCGACGGCTACACCTTCTCCGCTGCACACACCGGCTCCGGCTCCGGCGTGGCAGAAGCCGCCCAGAAGGCTGCCGAGGGCCTTACCGTGAATCTGCGCAGCGGCAGCGACGTGGGCAGCTTTGGCGAGTTCATCCGTGTGGACCTGAACGGCAACTACGGCGAGCTGGGCTCCCGGATGCAGTCTGTGGTGTGAACCTACTACGGCAACGACAGCACCTACACCCACGCCAAGGCCTCCTATGGCACCAAGTTTGCAGCCGACAACTGGATGCACAAGTCCATGGGCATCCAGCTGGGTCTGAGCGATTCCGCCCGCTGCCAGCTGCCGGAGGGCACTGACGGCACCGGCTACTGGACCATCACCATCCGCGCACTGGGCTACGCTGACACGGTGGTCAAGTTCCAGACCACTGCCGAGAACCTTGCCAAGCACGAGCTGGCAAGCGATGCCGACCGCGCCGCCCTGCAGGCTGTGGTCGCCGAAGCACAGAGCAAGGCAAAGGCCGCTTACACCGCCGACAGCTATGCTAATCTGGAGACTGAGCTGGCCGAGAGCGTGGAGCTTTTGAGCCGCGAGACCCTGTATAAGGCCGCTGCACTGGAGCAGGTGACCCACCTGACCGATGCCGTGCAGAACCTGAAAGCTGCCTGATCCGGCAAAAAACAGAACACCCAAAAAGCAAGGTCGCTTTATGCAGGCGGCCTTGCTTTTCCGTGTCAGGAGGAGTTGGAATGAACAAAAAACGATGCAACACACTGCTGCCACTGGTGCAGCTGCTCCCAGCGGTGGCGGCAGCGGCAGCCGTGCTTTTTGCCCTGCCCCGTACCGTGCCAGTGCTGGCTGCCGTGCCGAAAAAACTGACAGCCGTGGTGGAGCAGCCGGTGGAAGCCGCTTCCGTTGAAGCGGAGGAAGAAGCCCTGCCCAAGCTGCCCTATGCCGATGGCGTTTACGTCGGCTCTTCCCGGGGCTACGGCGGTGCCGTCCGGGTGCAGGTGACCATGGAAAACGGCAGCATCACGGAGGTGGAGGTCCTGGACGCTTCCCACGAGACAAAGCAGTTTCTGCGGCGCGCCAAGCGGCTTCTGACCACTGTAGTGGATGCCCAGAGCTGGGAGGTGGACGCTGTTTCCGAAGCCACCTACACCAGCCGGGGCATTCTGGGCGCGGTGCAGAACGCCCTGACCGGCGAGGTGGTGAACAATCCCCTGCCGCCGCAGCCGAAGCCTGCCGTACCGCTGGTGGTGGAGGAATTTACAGCACCCTCCACCTACCTTGACGGCATCTACACCGCCGAAGCCATAGGCTTTGAGGGCAAAATTACAGTGCAGGTCACGGTGGCAGAGGATAAGATCACCGATATCACGGTTCTGAGCGCCGAGGACGAGGAGGAATATCTTTCCCGGGCAAAGCGGGTCATCCCCGCCATTCTGGAGGGGCAAAGCCCCAACGTGGATGCCGTTTCCGGTGCCACCTATTCCTCCACCGGCATCCTGAACGCGGTCAAGCTGGCGCTGGCGAAGGCAGCGATTGCCCCGGCGGAGGAAGCCGCCCCGGAGCAGGCAGCCTCGGAAGAAGTGGTAGAAGAAGCCGCGCCGTCCGAAGCGGCAGAACCCGAGGAAACGCCGGTCACTGCACCCACCGTGGAGGTGGTGCAGCCGGAGGAAAAGAGCGCTGTTTCCGCGTGGTTCAAGGAAGTGTGGCAGCAGCTTTTCCCGGCAGAAACACCGGACGATTCTGAACCGGAACCGGTATCTTCTGCGGAGGTGCTGCCGGCATCCGAGGCGGCGCTGCCGCCCGAAGAGACCGAACCCGAACCTGAAACGGAAGGAGCAGCGGAATGAAATACAAGAATTTTTTCCTCCGGGCGGTGAATCTGCTGCTGATTTTGGGGGTACTGTGGCAATACCAGCAGGTAGCATTAGTCCGGGCGGCGGCGGTAAGCCAGCGCAAGCAGGAGATTGCCGAAGTGGAAGCCTACAACGCTTCCGTTTTGCAGGCGCAGAGCGCAGCACAGGCAGAGCAGAGCCAGAGCGGCTACCGGGACGGCACCTATGAGGGCAGCGCCTTTGGTTTTGGCGATGTCATCCGGGTGTCGGTAACCATCCAAAGCGGAAAAATGACCGATATTGCGGTGCTGGATGCTTCCGGTGAGGACAAGCCCTACTATAAACAGGCGCTGCCTTTGCTGGACGAGATGCTGGCAGTGCAATCTGCCGAGGTGGATACCGTTTCCGGCGCTACCCTTACGGCAGAAGGTCTTATCGGTGCAGTAGAGGACGCACTGGGAAAGGCGGCAGGATGATGGAAAAAACACAAACAAAGCCTTTGACGGCGGCGCAGCAGCGTCAGCGGGACAAAAAGCGCCGTACATGGCTGCGCGCCGGGGTGCAGCTGTTCTTCTTTGTGTCCATGCCGGGCGCATTCGTGGCCGGGTTTTCCGGGGTAAAGCAGATCTTCCTGCACATCGGTGCGGGCGAGGTGCTCTCGGCGGACAGCTTTACGCTTTCCCTGCTGGGGCTGTGCGGCTTCACGTTGCTGTTCGACAGGTTTTTCTGCGGGTACGCCTGCGCCTTTGGCAGCTTGGGCGATGCCGTCTGGGCACTGTCCGGGCTTGTCCAGAAAAAGCTTTTCCACCGCAAAAAGCAGCTCCGTCTGCCGGAGCGGGCGGTGCTTTGGGGACAGAAGTTCAAATATCTGCTGCTGGCAGGGCTGGTGGCGCTGTATGTGACCCGGCAGGAAAAGCTGCTGACCGGCGCAAGCCCGTGGGAGGTGTTTTCCCGCCTGACGGCTCTGCGTCTGCCGCCGGAGGGCTTCGGCGTAGGCATCGCGCTGCTTGTGCTTATTTTGCTGGGCATGGCAGTGCAGCCCCGGTTCTTTTGTCAGTTTCTCTGCCCCATGGGTGCGGTGTTTGCCCTGCTGCCGGTGCTGCCCTTTGCACGGCTGCACCGGCAGAGCGAGGGCTGCATCCCGGGCTGCAATGCCTGCAAGCAGCAGTGCCCGGTGTGCCTGAAGCTGGAGGAAAGCAGTCTGCGCAGCGGGGAGTGCATCGCCTGTGAAGCCTGCGTGGGCACCTGCCCCAAGCAGAACATCCACCGGTGGGATTTGGCTCTTTGCCAGCACCCGTGGCTGCCGGTACTGGGCAGGGCGCTGCTCTTCTTCCTGCTGGGCTGCTGGCTGGGCTTCTGCCGGTTTATCTGAAACAAAAAAGGGAGGCCGCCGCACAATATCGTGCAGCGCCTCCCTTTTGGCTAAGACGATTTTGAATGCCCTCCGCTATGCTCTGGGCATTTTCAGCGGAAAAGCTATTTATAATTTCGGAACGCCGGAGCGTCCGCAGACGCTCCGGCGTTCCATTTTCACGGTAAAGGCTTCTGCTCCAGCAGGTCTGTCATGCTGCGCAGACTGATGCCAAGGGTGGAAAGGTTATGCAGCATCGCGCTGGTAGCCGGGGGCAGGATGCCCAGAGCACCCAGAAGGATGAGCGCAGAGTTGAAGCTGAGGACAAAGCGGTAATTGCTGCCCACCCGCTTTTGCAGGGCGTTGGCAATGGCTTTCAGGGTCACCAGCTCTTCCAGACTGTCGGCGCGGATGGTCACATCTGCGATTTCCCGGGCGATGGCGGCACCGGAATGGATGGCGATGCCGATATCTGCCGCCGACAAAGCGGGCGAATCGTTGATGCCGTCGCCGATCATCACCACCGTATGTCCTTCGGCTTTGGCGTCGCGGACAAAGGCAGCTTTATCCTCCGGCAGCACCTCCGCAAAGCAGCGGTCCACCCCCACCTGCGCCGCAATGGCGCGGGCGGTGCGGTCACTGTCGCCGGTCATCATGACGGTCTGGGCAATGCCCAGCTTCCGGAGCTTATGCAGCACCTGTGCCGCCTCCGGGCGCAGGGGGTCTGCGATGCAGATGACCCCCGCCAGCACCCCGGAAGCAGCCAGATACAGGTGGGAATACTGCGGGTCCAGCGCATCGAACTTTGCCTGTTCCGCTGCCGGGATGGTGCAGCCCTCGTCCTCAAAAATGAAGTGGGCGCTGCCAATGACCACCCGCGTGCCGCCCACCCGGCTGGCAATGCCGTGCGCCACGATATACTCCACCTCGGAGTGCATCTCCTCGTGGGAGATGCCCCGCTCCTTGGCGGCGCGGACGACAGCGTTTGCCATGGAATGGGGGAAATGCTCTTCCAGACAGGCAGCAAGCTGCAATACCTCCTGCTCCCCGCAGCCGGAGAAGGGCACCACCTGCACCACCTGCGGGGTGGCGTGGGTGAGGGTGCCGGTCTTATCAAACACGATGGTGTCCGCCTTTGCCAGCGCTTCCAGATACTTGCCGCCCTTTACGGTGATGTGGTATTCCCCACACTCCCTCATGGCAGAGAGCACCGCCAGCGGCATGGAAAGCTTCAGCGCACAGGAGAAGTCCACCATCAAAATGGAGATGGCGCGGGTGACGTTGCGGGTAAAGGCGTAGGTAGCCACCGTACCGGCAAGGCACCACGGAACCAGACGGTCAGCCAGCTGCAAAGCCCGGTTCTCGGTACCGGACTTGAGCTTTTCCGATTCCTCGATCATCGCCACGATCTTATCGTAGCGGTTGGCACCGCCCTCTGCCTTGGCCACAAGAACGCACTCGCCCTCTTCCACCACCGTTCCGGCGTAGACGGTAGCGCCGGTGGTCTTGCGCACCGGCATGGACTCGCCGGTCAGGGCAGCCTGGTTCACCATGGCTTCGCCCTCCAGCACCGTGCCGTCCAACGGGATCATATTGCCGGAGCGCACCACTACCTCGTCCCCGGCGTGGACGCGGGTCAACGGCACCAGCACCTCGCCCTGCGGGGTGCGCACCCAGACCTTATCCACGTTCAGCGCCATGCTGCGGGCAAGGTCATCCAAGCTCTTTTTCCGCGTCCACTCCTCCAGCAGGCTGCCCACCGTCAGCAGGA
>OGUG01001056.1_pt1 | contig 11229 bp, 9 predicted proteins | sample 1573711 | NCBI WGS metagenome assembly OGUG01 (sample SAMEA2582006, study PRJEB24529) | metagenome | biome: Human gut stool | place: China | collected 2011 | reverse complement strand
CGTTATGCTATTGAGAAAATGTGCAAGGAAAAGAAAAGTTTAAATCACTTCGATATATTCTGTATCATGGTAGTCTTGCTGTAATACACTTTTAATTGTTTTTTCAATAAGTGAACAGCAATTATATGATACAGTAACAATTGTAAATAGGGCTCTTTGAGGATTACTGTTCATGCCTTTTTTAATTTCTTGATGAATAGAAGAAGTTTGTCCAAAAGAGAATTCTTCCAGCTATGAGCACAGAGGTGAATAGCGTATGACGCTGGTGTCACTTCGTGTTTGTTCCCAGCAAAAATTTCGGAGCGGAAGATATGCATATTATCTTTCAGATCTTGGTCTTTGTCTAAATATAAGAATCCATATTTTTCTGCCAGTTGTGCATAAATCAAAGGGGCGAACATGTCGGCCGATAAGTCCTTGGAGAATTGTTTATGAACATACCAGTCTAACACATCTTTTACAAACGGACACTGAGGTTCTGCTCCCATGACTGCTGCTTGAATCTGCATACCGGAAATATAGTCATCACCAATTCGTTTCCCTTCAGGACTTATTCTATGGATAGATCCGGTTTGCTCCAGTTGGCTGGGATGATATTCCAAGCTGGAAAAGAATGAATAATGTAGAAAGTCATCGAATCTTTTTAGAATTTTTACATCTGAATCCAGATAGATACCTCCTTCAGTGTAAAGGGCATACATACGGATATAATCTGCAGCGAAGGCCCATTTACGGGCTTTTACTGCTTCTTGTACATATACTGGTGCAGAAGAAACATCGAATGTTTCCATGCTCCAAAGTTTTATTTCGTAGTCCGGCATGACTTTTTTCCAGGTTTTCATGCACTTTCGAATTTTTTCAGGATATGGGTCGCCACTTAGCCAGCAAAAATGTATGATTTTAGGTATCATAGTTTTATCTTTTAAATAATCGTTTTATCTTTTCTTTTCTTGCATGTTTTTGTTCCAGTTTTTGTAGGTAACCAGTGGTGTGTGCAAGTGTTTCTTCTTCATCCCATTCTCTTTGCCGTGCATATTCTCTAACCATAAACTCAAATAAATCTCTTCGGTGCGTAATAGTACTTAGATTTTTGAGACATACTTCTTTGGGAGGGCATGTATCAAAAAAGAGAGAACGGTTAATATCGATTACCTGAAACTGATAATGCGCTTCTTTTTCCGATTTTCGAAACAGGAAGTTACCGAAATTCAAATCTCCATGTACAATACCTTTCTGGTGCATGGAGACGATTAGTGACACTAAGTCTGTAGCAAGTGTTTTGTCGTAATCTTCTTTAGGTACCAGAAAAGGGAAGGCCGGAGGGTCTGGGCATGCTGTACAAATGAAATATCCGGTAGTGAACAGTCCGTGTTCATATGTTTCAAGAAAAGCAATCTCATGAGGAGTTTCTATCCCGCGTTTTCTGAAGATTCCGGCATAGCGAAAGGCTCTTTCTGCTTTGGTACTGCGAAAGAATGTATATGCAATCTGTTGAAAGAAATTAACTCGTTTGAATCGTTTGGCAACGACTGGTGTGCCTTGAATAATGAAACGGCGTACAAAGTTTCTGCCTGAATAGACGATCTCTCCTTGTTCCTCGTCGAACATACGTGGAATATCAAAGAGTTCTTTTGCCATATATTGATAATCTGGAGAAATTTCTATTTTCATATTGTTTTTTCTTCTGTAAGTGAGCGATACAAGTTCATCAATTCTTCGGCTTGTCTTTGTTCTGAAAAACGGGTAACGTATTTCAGGCCTTGTTCTATCATGTGCTGTCTCTTCTCCGGGTGATTCAGTAAACTGCAGATTGCTTTTGTCATGCCTTCTTTATCGTCTGGATGTACGTAGAGAGAATCTGGCCCGCCTGCTTCTTCCAGGCAAGATCCGGTGGCAGCAATGACGGGTATACCAGAATGAAGAGCTTCAATAATGGGAATTCCAAAGCCCTCAAATCGGGAAGGGTAGACAAAAATTTCTGCCTGTTGGTAAATAGCTGGTAGATACTGGAAGGTTACATCATGAAGAAGATGCACACGTTTTTCCAGTCGATGGCTTTTGATAAACGCATCAATCTGGTTGGTATAGTAAGTACGTTTTCCCACTAAAACCAGGTGTATATCTTCTGGTATTCCAGGCAGGGCCTTTACAGCTAATAATGCGTTTTTTCTTTCTTCTATACTCCCGACACAGAGAATGTATTTTGCAGGAAGATGATATTTTTCTCTGGCTTCTTGCTTAAGCTGCTCTGGTGCGGGATGGGTAAATACTTCATCACATCCTTGATAAATAACATGAATTTTATCTGCATCAATATCGAAATAGTGTATAATATCCCGTTTGGTACATTGACTGATGGCAACTATGGCATTTGCATCTTGGCATGCCTTCCTGAATTTATACGTATAAATGAAACGGTCAATGGGTGGATAACATTGTGGATAGCGCAGAAAAATTAAATCATGGATGGTTACTACGCTTCGGGTGTGAGTTGCTTTCCGGATATTGAGTGGAAGCTCATTGCTAAGACCGTGATAAATAGTGATGTGATCTTTCTCCAGGCTACGGGTGATGCCGATGGAGCGCCAGGCAGAGCGGCACTTTTTCCATAATCCTTTGGGAGAGATGCAGGAAAGCGAAGGACATGCGGTAAGCAAGTGATTGAATCGAGGATTGGAACGGATATGCGGAGCGTAAAGGAAATATTCGTTTTCTGGATAGAAACGATAAAGAATCTCAATCAGGTAACGGCTGTAGTTCCCTAATCCGGTAAAATTTTGTACGGCTCGCTTGGCATCAAATCCTATCCTCATATTAAATATATAATGGTTACGAATTTTACAAAGGTAGGTTTTCTTCTCTATTTTACCAATTGAATGTGAAAATCATTTGTTTTTGCAGGTAAAAAAGATAAAGACTACGTTCCTTTTAGTGCTTTTCAAAGGCTTTTGGTATACTAAATTCTCAAAAGACTATGTAATTCATTCTTTTTGTGTAGCTTTGCGAAAAGCATAAGTATAAATTAAAATAATTGTTTGGGCTGTAATGAAAAAATATGATTATTTGATTGTAGGTGCCGGACTGTTTGGAGCAGTTTTTGCTCGTGAAGCTACCCGGGCAGGGAAAAACTGCCTGGTAATAGATAGACGTTCCCATAAAGGAGGGAATGTATATTGCGAGGATGTAGATGGAATTCACGTGCATAAGTATGGTGCTCATATTTTTCATACAGACAATAAATATGTTTGGGACTATGTAAATTCATTGGTTCCATTTAATCATTTTATTAATTCACCGTTAGCACGTTTCCGTGATCGATTGTTTAATTTGCCGTTTAACATGAATACCTTTTATCAACTGTGGGGAGTAGTGACTCCTGCGGAAGCTAAAGAAAAGATAAAAGAACAATGTGCGGCATACAGTCATATCGTGACTCCGGCTAATTTGGAAGAGCAGGCTTTGAAATTGTGTGGAAAAGATGTATACGAATGCCTGATAAAAGGATATACTGAGAAGCAATGGGGACGTTCTGCCAAAGAGTTGCCAGCGTTTATAATTCGCCGGGTTCCTTTCCGCTTTGTATATGATAATAATTACTTTAATGACCGTTATCAGGGAATTCCTGAAGGTGGATATAATAAATTAATCGATGCTTTGCTTGAAGGCATTGAGGTTCGATTAAATACTGATTTCTTTACTGAACGTACTCGCTGGGAAGACGTGGCAGACTGTATTTTGTTTACTGGGTGTATTGATGAATATTTTGATTATCAATGCGGACATCTGGAATATCGTAGTCTGCGATTTGAAGAAAAAATACTGGAAATAGATGATTTCCAGGGAAATGCGGTAGTGAATTATACAGCTCGGGAGATTCCTTATACCCGTGTTATTGAGCATAAACATTTTGAATACGGAAAGCAACCGCATACGGTCATTACCTATGAGTATCCGGATACGTATGAACCAGGTAAAGAACCTTATTATCCGGTCAATGACGAGAAGAATGGAGCTATGTATCGCAGGTATCAGGAACTGGCCTTACAGTGTAAGAATGTGATATTTGGCGGCCGATTAGGGCAATATACTTATGCAGATATGGATGATACGGTAGCTTCGGCATTGGAATTATGGGAAAAAGAATGTAATCGATAAATGTATGAGAAATTGTTATTTGTCACGCAATTATAAAGGAGTAGACGGAGCCGGGAATAAGGCAAAAACCGATATAGAGCAGATTATGGAGTCAAATGGTTTTGTAAACGTCGGTTTACGTCAGACGCGTTACACAAACTCCATACTCGCTTTTCTGGCCACATTAGCAGGTGTGTTGAAACTTCCTTTTTCTTTGAGAAAAGGTGATAGGCTCGTAGTGCAATATCCACTTAAAAAGTATTTCACACTGGTGTGCCAGATAGCTCATTGTAAAGGTGCTAAGGTAGTTGTTGTCATTCATGATTTGGGTAGCTTTCGTCGTAAAAAGCTGACGGTAGCTCAGGAAATTCATCGATTAGGGCATGCTGATTATATAATAGCTCATAATTCTCGGATGAAACAATGGCTGTTGGATAACGGATGCAAGGTTCCTTTAGGGGTACTTGAGATTTTTGATTATCTTTCAGAAACTACAGCCTCCTCTCATTTGGTTCCCTCACAACCTTACGGAGTAGTATATGCAGGAGCATTGAATCCTCGGAAAAATACTTTTTTGTATGAAGTGGGTAATTATGTTCATTCTTATAAATTTAATTTATATGGTAATGGATTTGATTTGGAAAAGGCACAGGGAAAAGAGCATTTTAATTGTAAGGGGTTTGTTCGCTCTGATGAGTTGATTGCTACGGCGGAAGGAGATTTTGGCCTGGTTTGGGATGGCTTTTCTGTAGATGCCTGTACCGGTAATTTTGGAGAATATTTGAAATACAATAATCCACATAAGACCTCTTTATATATTCGCTGTGAATTACCTGTGATTATTTGGGATCAGGCCGCCCTTTCTGATTTTGTTCGCTCTAACGGTATCGGGATTTGTATATCCTCGTTGGCCGAATTGGATACAATATTATCTTCATTAACTCCTGCGCAATATGCTAAGATGAAGCAGAATACTGTGGAAATAAGTAAAAGATTAAGTCAGGGGTATTATATAACAAAGGCATTGTCGGAAGTAGCATTTTAAAGAATGGTAAAAGAAACAATACACATAGCTTGCAATATAGATACTTCTTATGTGAAGTATTGTATAGTCATGCTGACATCTTTATTTGAAAATAATCAGAATGTTAGTTTTCATATACATGTGATTACCGAAGATTTATCAAATGAATGTAGAAGTCAGATGGTGGAGTTTGTTGAAAATAAATATCACCAAAGAGTGGAATTTTATTATGTAGATATGGATTTGGTAAAGGATTGTCCTCGATATGCGGAAGGTTCTCATATCTCTTTGGCTGCTTATTATCGTATATTTCTAGGTAACTTATTGCCATTGAAAATACATAAAGTCTTGTATCTGGATTGTGACTTGGTTGTTGTGGGCTCAATAGAAAAACTTTGGAATACAGATTTGAAGACTTTTGCAGTAGCTTGTGTAGAGGATATGTGGAGTGGTAGGGAAGAAATTTATACACGTTTGCACTATCCTTCATCAGATTCGTATTTTAATTCTGGGGTATTATTGGTTAATTTAGACTATTGGAGAGAAGAGGGATTGATGTCTAAAGCGCTTGATTATATCTCCAAAAACGGAAGTAAGTTGGTCTTTTATGATCAGGATGTTTTAAACGCTTTACTTCATGATTGTAAGTTGTTTTTACCGTTCCGTTATAATGTACAAGATGGCTTCTTGCGTCGCAAACGTCGCATTCGTCCGGAGTCAATTGCAGCGTTGGACCAAGAATTGCTCCACCCTGTTATTATACATTATACGGGAGGGAAGAAACCCTGGCAATATAAATCTCAGCATCCTTATAAAGGCCTTTATTTCCACTATCTGGATTTAACTCCGTGGAAAGGCGAGCGTCCCGTAGTGCCTTTTTCATATAAGTTGAAAAGAGTATTTGATCAATTATTGTATTTTATGAGGTTAGCAAGACCTAAATATAGAAAATGTATAGAATTATGTCCAAAGAACTCATAACAGTAGTGACAGTTTGTTTTAATGCAGGACAAACTATTGCTAAAACTATGCAAAGTGTGTTGAACCAGACTTATCGCCCGTTGGAGTATATATTGGTAGATGGAAAATCAACGGATAACACATTAAATATTATTTATGAATTGGAACCTTTGTTTCATGAAAAAGGGATTGCTGTGCGAATTGTATCCGAAAAAGATAAAGGTATTTTTGATGCAATGAACAAAGGTGTTAAATTAGCCAATGGGCGTTGGGTGAATTTTATGAATGCTGGTGACGTTTTTTATAATGATAAAACAATTGATTTTGTATTTTCCCATGAAATACCAATGGAAGTAAAACTTGTATACGGAGATACTTTGAGGCAGAAATCATATGCTGTAGTTGCCGCAAAAGGGAATATACCAGAAGTGACTCCAAAACTCATGCCTGCTTGCCATCAGTCAATGTTTACGGATGTAGATGAATTGAAGTCTCATCCCTTTGATTTATCTTATCGCTTATCTGCTGACTATAATTTCGTATATAATCTGTACAAACGAGGTGAAAAGATGCTATATATTCCTGTTAATATATCTTTTTGTGAGGCTGTGTATGGGGTTTCATCTGTAAATAAGATTGCTGTTAAGAAGGAGTGTGCACGGATTCGTGGGGTCGATCATACTTTAACTTGGAAAATAAAGATTCTTGGAAAGCAGGTTGAGTATGGAATTAAACAAATAATAGAATACCTTATACCGGCTTCTTTCCTGAAGGAGATGAAAATACGTAATCGAAAACGTTTAGAGCATAGAAAATAATTATTTTGAAATTAACATATGATATAGTGTACGGACACCTTTATTTGTGTATTGTGCGTGTTTATTCTTATAGCTGAGTTTATGAAAGATTTGTTGCTCACATAATGTCTTGAAAGAGTTTGCGTTGTATGCTTTGTTCATCATATTTTCAAGGTCAAAAATTTGAGAATGGTCTGTAGGGATGGAGTTCAGACTTCTTCTGACAGAAGCCAGATTTGTTTTAGCGATTGAGATAACATAATCAATTAAAAAGTAATCTAAAAGCTTGTTCTCTTTTTCCCAATATTGGAAGAATAATTCGCGTGCAAAACTGCATAGTACTCCTTGAGGAGAACTTCCTAAAATAAATCCCATCCATTTTGCTTGAGAAATGTTATCTGTATCAATATTGGCTGCCACTGTAAATAACGGTTCTTGAAAAACTTTTTCAGGGATGGGCTGGCTAACATATACAGTCGCATCTATCCATAAGCCTCCATGCTCATAGAGCAGACACATACGGAGAATATCTGAAAAATGAGTAAATGAGATTTTTCCTTCCTGAACCTTTCGTAGGATGTAATCCGGGATAGTAACATATTTTGATATGTTTTCTTGTGTAATAAGGTGAACCAGATGATTGCCAGCATGTGAGCATAAAGATTGAAAGCAACTTTGTACTATAGGTGGCATCGCATTTTCTCCTTGCCACCAGCAAACCCATATAGGTGCTTGATTGGAGGCTGGGGGTATTTCTTCTTTTTGTGTGTATTTTAGAATGAGATTTTGATAATTTGTTTGAAGATAATGCAAGATTGCCTGTTGTTTCCGTTCTCGACGTATATCACGGGTACTTTTACTGCCAAAGTGTGGAAGTATAGCCATGACGTATACATTGCGGATACCTGCTACACTCCATACATTTGAGATGTCGCGTATCCTTTGTTTAATCTTTCGTATTAACTTTATCTTCATGAGATTTTTCTTTATTGTGTTTATACTCCTCAATCCGTTTCATATACTCCTGGCCTTTTTTGCTGTTTCCCGGCTGGAAGTTCAAGTGCTCAGGAATATTTTTCCCATGATCAATAATCATTGGCTTGACTCCGGATTTTACAATATCTAACGAGTCGTATAAATTACCGGCAGGTACCTCGTAGGTGCTCATGCTGAGGGTATCTCCGTGAATACGGATGTATTGGTAATACCGGCTTTCAATACCATATTTATCGAAACGCTGGTTGAATGTAATTCTATAGCTTTTGGGAGAGCAGTGACTGACAGTGTAAACTGGAGGTGTTGCACTTCCCTGTTCATCGTGAAGCGTCATTCGGGCATAAGCGTGTTCATGGCCTTGCAGGACGAGGTCCACATTGTATTTTTGGATAAGTGAGTTGAAAATCGTTTTTTGTGCCAGATTGTTGTATTTGCCTTTGACGGAATATAATGGATGATGCAAGACTACAATTTTCCATCGTGCATCACTTGTCTGAAGTTCTTTTTCCAGCCATTCCTTTTGTGACCACAGGTAAAAGAACTCCCGGTTACTGTCGAGCAAAAAGAGTTGCAGGTCATTATACCTAAGTGTATACACTTGATTGTCGCCTACCATGGAGTCTTGAAAGTAGGAGAATACCAATGGGAAACGACGTTCCAGTTTGCGGATGGCATATTTCAGGTATTCATGATTACCGGTTACATTTAAAACAGGATAGTACTGCCCGATGGAATCAAGACCAGAGAATGTTTCTGCCCAGTATGAATCCATAGGACGTTCAGTCAGGTCACCTCCAAAGACAAAGAATTCTGTTTTAGGATGTGCCTGTAATGCTTCTTTCAGGTACTGATTGGCTTTTCCGTTTATAGTATCTTGCACGTCGCCTACATAGATGAAGGAGTAATCGTTACGGGTGGTCTGGTTATAGGTATGGAAATTGTACCATGGAGAATATTTTCCGTTGTTACTTACCCGGTAGCTGTAAAAGGTAGCTGGTTTAAGTGAGCGTAAGCGGGCTGTGTAATAGGCAGCTTTGCCGCTACGTGACTGGAACACTTCTCCCTTTGCTTCTATCCGTAAAGTATCTTTAGCCAGAGTGTCGATTAACTCTACAAAAGATGAAGAGGCAACTACAGAATCGTATTGCCAGCTGATGTTACGTGAAAGTTCTTCTTTGTCTCCAAATGTCAACAGTACTCTTCCGGGAGCGTTGAGTGGTAGATAAGCCGGTTCTTCCGGATTACCAAACCATACATGCCAGCGGGAATGAACCCAAAAACCTAATACAAGTAAAATGAGGACGGAGACTCCAAGGGTGATACGTTGTTTTTTCTTCATCTTTGTTTGGTTTAGAAGGCAAAGATACGAAGTTCTCCAAATTTATCGTTATTTTTGCCGTTCAGTATTTATAAAAAGGTGAGAAATGATGAAGAAAGAATTGTTTTCCAATGTATTGTCACTGGTTTGGAATTTATTGCTTGTTTATGTATGTTATACATTAAGCCGGCTGGTGTTTCTATGTGTAAATTGGGATACATTTAGCGAGCACTTGACTTTTGGATATGCCATGAGCCTTTTCGGGGCAGGTATTATTTTTGATACTACTGCCATCCTTTATAGTAATGCTTTATTTATTTTGTTGTTCTTGTTTCCTTTACATTGGAAAGAGACTCCTGTATTTTATAAGATTGTACGCTGGGTATTTACCAGTGTAAATACCTTTTTCCTGATAACCAATCTAATAGACTGTGTGTATTTTCGTTTTACCGGAAGACGTACTACGATGACGGTTTTGCAGGAATTTCGGAATGAGGGAGACGGGAAACTAACTTCTATTTTTTTAGATGAGTTTGCTACCTATTGGTATCTGGTATTGTTGGCTGCTGTGCTGTTTTATGTAATATATAAGCTGTATCGCTCGCCTAAGGTTCCTGTGAAACAGAAAATGCCTTATTATGTGGTACAACTGGTAACTCTGTTGATTGCTATTCCTTTTACAGTGTTTGGTATGCGTGGAGGTATGACTACCGCTACTCGTCCTATTACCTTGAGTAATGCCAATCAATACGTAGAGCGTCCTTTGGATGCGGGTCTGGTGTTAAATACACCATTCTCTTTGTTCCGCACGTTGGGGAAAGCGACGTTTGTCATTCCTGATTATTTGCCTGAGGCAGAAGCTGTTGCAGCTTATTCTCCAGTGCATTTCCCTGCCGATCCAACTGCTTTCCGCCCGATGAATGTAGTGGTAATTATCTGGGAGGGATTCAGTAAACAGCATGTAGGCTCATTGAATCCTCAGCTGGAAAACGGGGCTTACAAGGGTTATACTCCTTTTATTGATTCATTGCTGGCAAAGAGTCTGACTTTTCAGTATTCATATAGCAATGGCCGCAAGAGTATTGATGGGATGCCGTCGGTATTGTCGTCTATACCAAGCTTTGTAGAACCTTTCTTTTTGACTCCTTCGGCTTTGAATGATGTATCCAGCATTGCTGGTGAGTTGACCAAAAACAAGGGATATTCATCTGCTTTTTTCCATGGCGCGATGAACGGTTCAATGGGTTTCCAGGCTTTTGCCCGTTCCGTGGGTTTCCAGAAATATTTTGGTCGTACCGAATATAATGAGGACCCGAATTACAATGGCGATGCGGATTTTGACGGGACTTGGGCTATTTGGGATGAAGAATTCTTGCAGTTCTATTGTGACCGGATGTCGGAAATGAAAGAGCCTTTTGTCACATCTGTGTTTACGGCCACCTCTCATGGTCCTTTTGATTTGCCTGAACGTTATAAAGGCAAATTTCCTACGGGAGATGATCCTTTATTTGAAACGGTGGCTTATTCTGATTATGCCATTCAGCGATTTTTTGAAAAGGCCGAAAAGCAGCCTTGGTTTGAAAATACGTTGTTTGTAATTACGGCAGACCATACCAGTGGAAACTGCTATCCGGAGTATGTGACAGATTTAGGTTATTATAATGTGCCTGTCATTTTTTATGCCCCTGGGCTTCCAGAGTTGAAGGGCTTGGATAAAGAGAAGATAGTAGACCAGATTGATATTATGCCTACAGTGTTGGGCATACTTGGCTATGATCGCCCTTATGTGGGCTTTGGGCAGGATGCATTTCATACACCTGCTTCAGAGAAGTTTGCTGTAAATTATTTGCCTTCAAGTGGCATCTACCAGTTCCTGAAAGGTGATTATCTGATTCAGTTCGACGGAGAAAAAGTGATTCATGCCTATCGTTTCCGTACAGACGTGCTGATGAAGGACGATGTGAAAGACAGCATGCCGCAGGAAGTGCGGAAAGAAATGG
>OGUG01001042.1_pt1 | contig 11344 bp, 12 predicted proteins | sample 1573711 | NCBI WGS metagenome assembly OGUG01 (sample SAMEA2582006, study PRJEB24529) | metagenome | biome: Human gut stool | place: China | collected 2011 | reverse complement strand
TATGGTTTTATCCAAACTGGCGGCGAAGCCGCCCACCTTCATTTACCATTTACAATTTCATCATTTACCATTTCCATAGGACGCCCCCCTCTGAACCAGCCCACCACGGCGGGCCGAACCTTCTGAACCTGGTCCGACAGGCGGCCCAATCAAAAAACCGGCCTGCGCCGGTTTTTTTTACAGCATATCCTTTTTCCACAGGACGAAGGTGGCCACCATGGTGACCAGGATGCCTATGAGGATGACTTCGATGAAGCCCAGGGGGGCGTCGGCCCAGGGGACGGGGACGTTGATGCCCCAGAGGCTGAATATCAAGGTGGGAATGGCCAGGATAATGGTGACGGAGGTTAAGAATTTCATGATCTGGGACAGGCGGTTGGAGATGATGGAGGAGAAGGAGTCCATCATGGACATAAGAATGTTGGTATAGATTTCCGCCATTTCCAATGCCTGCTTGTTTTCGATGATTACGTCTTCCAGGAGGTCTTCGTCTTCTTCGTACATTTTGAGGAGGGAGTGGAGGGGACTGTTCCTGAGGCGCATGAGGCGCTCCATCACGTTTTCATTGGCGTGAAGGGCGAAGTTGAAGTAGGTCAGGGATTTCTGCAGTTCCAGCATGCGGAAGAGTTCTTTGTTCTGCAGGGATTTCCGGACCTGGGTTTCGATGACGTCGGTTTGTTTGTAAATCTGCTGCAGGTAGAACAGGAAGGATGAGGAGGCCTGGGAGAGGATCTGGAAGAGGAAACGAGTTTTCTTGTAGGTCTGGAAGCTGGTGAAGGAGTTATTCAGAAATTTCTGGATTACTGTGTTTGTTTCCAGGCATACGGTGACGAAGAACTGGCGGGTAATGAAAATGCCCAGCGGCAGGGCGTCGTAGGCGTCTGTTTCCAGGACCACCGGCGTATTGACAACGACGAAGATGTAGTCGTCTTCCAGTTCCACGTGGGACCGTTCTTCTCTATCCAGCGCGGTCTGCAGGGAGTCTACGGGAATGCCGGTGAGTTCGTTCAGTTTGGTCAGTTCCGCCGTATCGGGGGCGGCGCAGTTGATCCAGGAGCCTTTTTCCAGCTGCTCCAGCGGTACCTCGCAGAGTATGTGGTTTTCATTATGTTTGTAAGCTCGAAGCATGGCGTCCCCCTTTCTTATTTACACATTTTGGCCTATTTATTCCACTGATATTATATTAGGTTGCCAGTAGAATGTAAAGTATTCGATATTACCGAATAAAATATAATATTTCTATTCTATTGGGTTCTACCATCGCTTATTTTCTTCCATGCTTAGCTTAGGCCAATAGGGGTATTAATTGGGGTATTTAGTGGGGTATTTTATAAGCCCTTGCACACTCGATAAAATCTAGCATTTCCCATATTTCCGTGGCAGTCAGCAAACCACCTAAAAAGCCCCTACAGGCCCTAGAGTTCTTCTGATGAATGATTTATCAAAAGGATTCTAGAAAAGCCTGCAAGGGGCCATATAGTTCATGCTCACAAGAAAAAAGTAAATCAGATGTTGGCTATCTGCAACGACTTCATAGCCTGTCGTTTATCCTCTTCATTCGTGTGAACGTACAAGTCCATAGTCATCTTATATGACGTGTGGCCTAAAATTTCTTTCAAGACGTTGGGCGGCATTCCTGCCCTTATGGCCTTACTGGCGAACGTATCACGGAATGCATGGGAACCAAACGAGACTATTTTCACCCCATCATTGTGTGCATGGTCTAGCAAGGCCTTAATAGCACTATAGAAATTTGCTTCTGTAGGGTGTCCGCCTGTACTATTCGGGAAAACGGGGTCATGCAGATTCATGACGTTTCCATGCAGACCGGCATAGATTTCATACTGCTTCATCACAAGGGAGTAGATATCTTCATTCATGAAAATATCCCGGGTGCTTTTCCTCGTCTTGGTGCTAGTTCCCACAATGAATTTACCGTTTTCGCCCATGGTCATTGTACGGCGTACATGGATAACCTTTTCTTTCCAGTCTACGTCCTGCCACTCAAGGCCGCCGCACTCTCCGGCCCTTAGTCCAGTACAAAGCATGAACCTAAACGCATTTCCGTAAATGCTCCTATCGGCATATTTGAAAAAGATTTTTAATTCTTCATCAGATAATTCCCTATGACAGGTTTCACGGGCCGGACGCTTGGTAGTCTTGATGGGTGGCACCGTTGCAGCTACATTGCGGATTATGATTTCATCATCTACCGCTGATTTCAAAAGCGACTTCAAAAGAGTGATTGTATTATTGGAAACTAACAAGCCGCCATTACAACCTTTTTTACGGCGTTGCCCCTCGGGTATCGCAATTTTCGTACTTGCTTTTTTCTGCAGGGCTAATACTTGCCGTCGTTCCAGTGCCTTTAGCTTTATATCCCCGATTTCCGGGCGGATATGGTTGTTAAACAGGGTTTTATATACATATACAGTAGATTCTTTAAGCACTGATTTCTTGCGTTCAATCCACTCATCAAAGTACTGCCCCACAGTGATATTCCTGTTGGCGTTGTACACCCCGGCGTCAATCTCTTGGGTTCTCTCTTTTGCCTTTTCCTTTACCTTCTCAACGGTGGCGGCACCAACGGAAACACGGATTCCCTTGTAAGTAAACCGCCATTCCCAACCACCATTAGGGCGTTTTCTGCACCCTGTTGGAATCGATACTCTGCCCATGTCGGCCGCCTTCCTTTCAACGTATCAAGTCAATAAACTTTCTAATTGCTTCGGAATGTGTCCACCCTTTCCGGCGGCAGTACTCATCAAGGGCGTTCATGTCCCTTTTGTTCAGCCTAACCGCCGTACTAATCTGCCGCAATTCCTCGGGAATGGGCGGACGTCCTGCCTTGCGTTTCTGCTTCTTCTGTTCCTTTTCTTCCATGTCATGCCCTCTCTTTCTCGTGTCTGTAGTCTATTTTCTCGATATCCTTTTTCTTGAGTTCCCTATATTTACCTGCGACGGTGGCACGATGTCCCAATACATACCCATACAGGAAAAGATTCTGAAAATCCTCATGCAGGCGTCCAAGAAGATTTTCTGTTTTAGCGTCCGGGTTCCTCAATATATCATAAACTCCATCCAAAAGGTCAAAAAACTCGCCACCTGTTAAGTCATATCCAGGTGCAACCGTGTTACCATGCAGGGTGTAGGCATAATCTCCTTTTTCGTCCATAACATCCTTGGAAATATATACCCTTTCAATCGTTTTCATCATGTCTCTAGCCATTTCAAATACCTTTCCTTTCTTGGCCGCCACGGCAGCCGTACAAATAACCACAGTGAAATGATGGAAAAATTCCTGCTTATACGCTCCTTTCTGTATGCCCACCACATACCGATTCATTGAGCAACTATATATTTGTACATCGCTAATATAATAATACTACGGAAATATTCGTATTTCAATACCTTTCAGATGTGCGAAATAGGTTCCGATAACGCTAAATTATCGGAACTAATACGGTATATTTAAGCAGATTTCTATAATATTTATTCACTTTTGGGCCTTTTCTCCGGCGGATAGGGTGGTTCAGAAAATTGACTCGGCGTATTTGTCAACTTATGCATAAAAAATTGCATAAATGGGAAGTCACTAGAAAACAGTGTTTAACTTTTTATTTCCCCATCTTGATTCATCGGTTCACATGATTCAAGCACAGTATGCCCAGGGCTTGGGCTGCGGCATTGTCTGCCAACATGAACACAAAAGAGAGTGACTGCAGTATCTGCCCATGGTATAATGAATATATCCCTAATGGTTCGTTCTCTAGCCATTGGGCCGCCTGCCGGTGACGTACTCTTACAACGTCCCGGCTTTTCCTTTGCCCTTTTTGTCAACCCATGTGTAGAATGAGAATGATTTTCAATTCTCTAAAATGGGGAGACGCCGGGGGGTGGCCGACCACTACAACCCCCACCCCTTGGGGTAGTACCTTTTGATTTTGGGTGCGTGCCCTTGCCGCCGGTGCTACGTCACCACGCATGCAAGCTCCTGCAGTCCCGACGCTCTCAACCTCATCACTTGTGCCTGTTCATAGTTCACTGTCTCACAGATATCCTCGTACTTCATGCCGTCGATGTACCGGCATTGCAGGATAGCTCTTGAAATGGGATTGGAAACACGGGAGATAATGGCGGCGGCCTTTTGGCGGTCTGCCGTGTACCGCTCCAACTGGCAGGCAAGGGCTGCTATATACCGTTCCTGTTCATGCTCTATCGCCACCAGCTTGCAGGAAAGGTCTGCCGTCTCGCCGCCGGTGACGTGGGGCCTTGAGTAGTCCAGGCCCTTGATGTAGTGCAGGCTCTTCCTCGCTTCCTCATACTGTCTCTTGAGTAGGGAGATTGATTTTCTTTCCTTGTACACCATCTCAAGAAAGTCTTTTGCACTGTCCACAGTCTCGCTCCTTCCACCATCAACACAGAAGAAAGATAAAGCCCATGCAGATTTACCACACGGGCCTTGATTCCTCACACAGGTGCAGCCTATTTAGCCCTGTTTCTCCGGCGTGACTGTTTCGCCTGCTTCCGCTTCCGTCTCCGGGCGTCCTTCTGTCTGCAGGTCAGTTCCTTAGAAAATCCCTCTTCCAACGACTGCCGACCGAAATTTACAACCGGGCCGTCGTGTCTGCCGTCTAATTTTAAGTCCAGTGCAGTAAAACTCATGATATTTAACCTCTTTCCTTGTTCATAACCACAATAAAAAATGATGGTTCCCCAACACTTCCAACACAAATACGGCTTTTTAAAATTACCCCTATAGGAACATTCCTTATAGAAGTAATTTGAAAATGGCGGTTTTGCGTGGGGAAGTGTTGGACGGGAAATGATGGGAAGTGCTAATTTGTTGATTTAAGGGGGTCATACTTCAAGCCAATTCCTTTAAACCCTCTAACCTTACCCCCCTGCACAAATGCCTTTTTTATTTGTGCTCCATATTTTTTTACCATTGCTGGCGTAAATGTCCGCCTTGTCATCTCATAAGCCTCATTCTCGTCTGCGAACCTCTTAAACTCCTTATACAGTTGGGCTCCGCTTACTTCCTCATTGGGGCCAAACTGGCAATTAGCTTCCACAAATTGGGCCATAGTGTCGTTCTCATCGTAGTAACCTTTAATAGCATTCCTTATTTCTTGTGAGAATGTTCCTTCGCCCAGTCCGACGGCCTGCCATTTCCTGCAGCCTTCCACGGCCCACAAAAGGCAGGCAGAAAGATTTTCCGTCGTGTGCAACTTATTTTTTAAAGCTGCATCCCGTTTCTTGATGTCGGCATTGAAAGGAATAATCACAAGTCTACGTTTAACTCCGTCATCTGTCGCATCACGGATAGCAGGCATATAGTTAGAACTAATCACCAACTTGTGCGACGGACTAAACTCCACCGGATTGCTATTCAGGAAACGGCCCGTTATTGTGTCTCCACCAGTCAAATATTTTAGCGTAGCTTCATCGAAATCGTTCCCTATGCCGCTTTCACTGGAAAAGGCAAGCCGTGTACCTTTTAGCCCTGCTATGTAAGGTGATGGGCTGTTTCCCCCCTTTTCCCACTTACTGGAAAGCAGAATTCCAACCGGCACACTTGTAGAATAATCGCCCAGGGCATAACCCAACGTTTCAGTAAATGTACCTTTCCCGGTGCCACCATGCCCATACAGGAAAAATAATAATTCTTCACTACAGTCACCAGTGAGACAGTAACCGGCCATACGCTGCACATAATCATAGGTGTTGTTGTCCGGCACTATCTGCCGCATGGTATCACGCCATAGGGTGGAATGTGCTACCGGGTTGTATGCCGCTCTTGGGCATTTCATAAAAATTTGCTTTGGTGAATGTGGCATGAATTCAAAGGTTTTGAGATTCAATACACCATTGGCACAGTTCAGCAAGTAGGGGTCATTGTCGAAATCGCCTGCATGGCACATCATAGACGGCACCCCTTGTGCCAACTTGATAGCATTGTCAATATATACCCTGTTTTGGGCGGCTCCGTTCAGATAGGCAATTATAGAGTTATAGGCTTTCAAATCGCCTTCTTTCAATTCGCCGCCACCTTTTACGTATGCCGCATTGGCTACCACTATATCTACAAGTTCCTCTTGTATTGCCAGCCGTGCCGGTTCCTGCAGCTCCACAGGTTCCACCCTGTCCCATTCCCTGCCGTCGTATTTTAACCACGTTTTCAAATCAACACAGTATAGAAACTTTCCGGTACATAGTGCGGCTAAACGGTCAGCGTTTTCAGAATCATTCTTCTTGAAATTTTCAATACGTTTAATGAATGGAATTGCCGGTTCCTGCTTCCCGTTATCGGTCTGTTTCTCGGTTTTTGGGGCACTGATGGGAATATTTGCATTTACTCTTTGCCATTCGTCCCACTCTTTGAACGTGGATTTTCCTAAATCTGTATCAATAATGAATTGTTTGTGACGTGCAGACGGTTCACCACGATAGCAGCCGGGGAACCGGGTCAGCCTTGCAGGGTTCTTGGTTTTTTCATCCGGCTTGAACCCATTTTTTCTGCACCATTCATACATGCGGTTCACCTTGCTTCTGTAGTCCTTTTCATCAAAAGCGTCAATCCTTACCAGTGCATGAACGGATTTTCCGCCGGAAAAGGTCATGACAGTTATAGGCAGCTCACTTTTTCTCAAGAAAGATACCTGTTCTTCAAGCGGCATATCATCGTTTTCCAGTAATGCGAAACGATAATCAGTAACCATCTTGTTTGTCGGCGTGGTGTGCGTGGGGTCTCTTTTAGGGTCTATCGGGTTCATTCTCACCCATACGCCGCCGAAACGGCTTTTAGGGTTCAAGGGAATAACGCCGGTGATAACGTCAGCAAGTTTATTTTCATCATGGATATCGCCGCCACCATCAACGAATTTTTGATAATTCCCCTTGAGACGGTCAATCATGCTTCCTGCCGTCATCCGATTCTCTTTTTCCCCAGGCGTCCATTTTCCCTTTTTCTCGTCATAGTAACCTTCTTGGAAACTTACGATTTCATCGGGGTTGAAACACCTATCCAAAAAAGTAAGCATATCATGCACGGGGTTCCATTCCTTGGGTTCCTCGAATTTAGGCCTAGAAAAGCCGCTTTCTGTCCTTGGTACATCGTCTAGACAATAGTCAAGGGGGATTGGTTCATCAGCTGCTTTAGGGTCATATCCGTGTTCTTTGGCCATAGCAACGATAGTGCCGCCGGTGACAGGCTTTTCCGTCTCACCCTTGAAACTATCCCACTTTTTGGCCCATTCCTCTTCCTTCACTGTTTTTGATTTTGGGGAAGTCTCCGACCATGCACGCCACGTATCCAGCGGCAGGCCCTCATATTTAAGGGCCATACCCACATTTACCCATGTGCCATAATCATCAGCCGGAATATAAGGCAGGGCCTCTAGAATCGTTCTTGTACTATCCATTGGTACCACCCTTCCCAACTATTCATTGTCATAAGAAAGAGAATTCAGCACTTTATCAACGGCTACACGGTCATAGAGTACACGCCGCCCAATGTGGCGTACTACTCCATGTTCAATGGCCCATTTCTCCGCTTTGGTGTGGCCCAGTCCGATATAATTGCAGAACTCCGACTTATTCAGAAGTCTTTTACCTTCAAATGCGTTTTGCGTATTCATTGTTGTTTGTCCTCACTTTCCCGTGAATAGATACTAGATAATATAAATGTATGCACGTGCTATAATTGTTATACCATGAAATCATTATTCGTTGTATAATATCATTATAGTTATAGAGAACTCACCATATAATCATTATTTCGTTGTATTTATGCAGGAAAAGGCGGCACGATAGCATGAGTAGGGAACCTAAAACAGAAGAAATGAGAAAGATTTCACCTTTAATCGGTGAAAACATAAGGAAAACTAGAGACAAATTAGACGCATTAAGTTTTTATAATCTTGTATTTCCCGATAAAGATATCGATGATGGAAGCAAGCGAAACAAGATTTCTCGACTGGAAAAAGGGGAAAGCATCACACTGGAAAATTTAATTGCTATCTCCAGGGCAACGGGCGTATCATTGGATTCACTTGTGTTCGGCAGCGATGGTCACAAGAAAAAAGAAAAGACGCCTACCATAAAATCCATGCTCACATCTCTTTACTACTTAATCAGCTTCACCGGCGGAAAGATTGAACCGGCTCCGGGGCACAGTGGTATTCGTATCACCTTCACAGATGATGGGGGAACGGACAACTATAAACTTGTGAATGTGTCTGAAAAGGTCAGAAATGCAGACGATGAAAGAAACGAGATGGGAGACTGCCACGCCTACAACTTCACATCTTGGGAGACTTGTCACTTTCTCGAACGGCTCCGGCAGTATAACGCCGTCATTGAAAGCATGTACAATGCAGGCGGCTTGGATGATGATACATTCAGCACGGGAAAAAATGCCATGATGGATGGTATTAAACGGGAAATTGCCGCACTCCCTGCCTTGACGCCATATGCCGCAAAGGAAAGAGAAGATAAAGAACATCTCTATGATAAAAAATTCGGGGCCAATAATCCGATTATGCAGCGGCCTTTAGGTGAAAAAGACAGATTTTAGACAGTATCAGCGGCCCACTTGCCGCCGGAAATAGCGGAAAATGGCAATAATTGCCATAAATTGCTTTAAAGGCACTTTTTAGGCGTTGGCTCCGTTTCCATGACAAATTACATGGGCAGGCATGAGAAAACGCAATACAGGCCAATATAAAAGGGGCTACCCTCTCGGGTAACCTCTTTTTTGTGTTGGTCTATGTCAGATGGTCAGCGACTTCCTGCAAGTCAATGACTTTTGCTTTCTCATACGCCGCTTCCCACTCATCAGCGGTGCCGTTGTACCGCTCTTCATGTCCAGGCGTCGGCTCCGTATCAAGCAAGGCACGGAACGCCCTTACCCTTGTGAGTATGGCCCTTAAATACGCCTGCTCTCCGGCGGTGCAGTAAATTGTTCGGTTCCTCTTTCTGTCATTGAAAGGAATGTCCTGTTTCCTGCGTCCGGCTCCGGCTCGCTTGCCACCCCACCCCTTGGCCGGGGTGCCGTCATTCTTCATCATCACGCCGTCTTGTGTTCTCTTTGCCATAGATACCGCCCCTCTTGAATAATGCTATCTCAATATTCAAATTGTACCTATAGTATAATTTCTGCTCCTTTATCCGTCAATATCTGCACTTGCCGCCGGTAGTGCAGATGAAAAGAAAAATACCCCATCCAAACCTCTAATTGGGGTATTTTGTGGGGTATTTCAGATTTTAAGGCTATATAATGCTTGAAAAGTTCGATAAAATCTAGCTTTTTATTTTTAGTATATTATTTTTACACATTTTACTATAGACAGAAATGGCGGTTCTGTCAATGAAAAACCGTGCTTTTATGGGAATGGCGGACAGCGGAAAAAGCAGGATGCCTGCGGGGTATCCTGCTTTTTATTCCGGATTTTGATTTCCCTTATTATCAGCCTTTCAGGTAGGGGACGATGGCGGCGCAGTGGGGCATGACGGTGATGGTGTAGTCGTCTTTGCCTTCGTCTTTCAGGATTTTCTGTGCCAGCTGCCAGGCTTCTTCCACGGTGGCCACCGGGGTCTGGTTGGTCTTTTTGATGGCCTCGAAGTTTTCCGGTTTGGTGACCAGGATGATGTGGTAGCGGTGGGTCATGCAGAAGAGGTTGAAGGCCACGAAGAAGGGGATGGTGAAATGGTGACGCAGGGCTTTTTCCATTTCTTCTTCGGTGTCGTACTTGAAGCTGCCCATGTAGGCCGGCGGTTCGTAAAGGTCGCTGGCTTCCATGATGGCGATGATGATGCCGCCTTCTTTGGTGACCACGTCGGAGGGGTCGTAGCATTTGCAGCCCTGGTAGAGGGATACGTCCTTGGGGTAGCCGCCGGCGCAGGCGAAGGCTACGTCACATTTTGCTTTGAAGGGGACTTTCTGGATGCGGTAGACGATTTTGGTGCCTTCCAGCCATGCTTTGTAGGGGTCGCCGCCTACCATGGCGCAGATTTTGCCGTCGGAGTTGATGATGGAGTGAACCAGGAAGCATGGTTTAATCATGTCGCTGGCTTCCTGCATGTCGTCGGAAACGGGGTTGTCATCGAGAAGGGTGGAGCGGGTTTTGGGGTTGATGCCGCTGCCGAATTTTTCGCCCAGCGCATGGCAGTGGTTGATCTGGATGGTGTCGTCTCCTGCCACGCCGGGGAGAATCAGTTTCCTGCCGCCGCCGTAGCCCGCAAAGAGGTGGGTGGTAATGCCGTCGATGACGATGACTTTGTCCGCTTCCACGGCGTGTTTATTAATCCATACGGGGGTGCCGCGGCTGGTGTCGCCTACGTGGACCAGTTCGTCCTTGTTCATGCAGTGGTGCTGGTAGAGTTTTACCCGTTTGGTCAGTTCTTCGCCTACCACCATAATGTCTTCTTCCGGTGTCTGTTCCCTGTGGGTGCCCTGGGCAAAGAGGATGCAGATGTCTTCGTCCGGAACGCCGGCCAGGTTCAGTTCGTTCACCACGTGGATAACGAACTGGTCAGAGTGGTTCCAGATACGGGTGACGTCGGCGCAGACGATGCAGACCTTGTCTCCCTTGGAAACGATTTCCTGCAGGGGCCTGGTTCCGATGGGGTGGCGCATGCATTCCAGGGTGGCTTCCTTTACGTCACAGGCAGGGGTGGGGTTTCCTTCCAGTACGTCCAGGATATGTTCTTCCGGCAGGCTCACTTTCTGCGTTCCGCGGCCGAAGCCGAATTCAAATTCTTTTAATGCCATAAAGACTCCTCCTTTGCTGGTCCGGCATGAAAGGGCTGCCGGCAGGGAAATATGATTTGGGTAGTTAACTTTTATTATAACACTACTATAGGATGGCTATATTTCCAAAAAGTCATAGCAGGCTAAAAATGTTATGAGACGAAGGTTTCTTGTGCGGCATGGGGCTGATGTGCTTCATCTGAGTAGGAAACTATTTGCGAATAGTTTCCTTTCTGGCATGAGGACATTGTGCTTCAGTTCAATAGGAAACTACTTGCGAATGGTTTCCTGTTCGGCGTGGGGTTGGTGTGATTCATCTGAACAGGAAACTTTTAGCGAATGGTTTCCTGTCCGGCATGGGGACATTGTGTCTCAATTCAATAGGAAACTACTTGCGAATGGTTTCCTGTCCGGCATGGTACCACTGTGTGTCATACCGACCTGAGATTTCTCGACTCCGCTTCGCTGCGCTCGAAATGACAGTAGGGCGTGGCGGCGATGTGAATCATACCGATGGGAAACTACTTGCGAAAGGTTTCCTGTCCGGCATGGGGACATTGTGTCTCAATTCAATAGGAAACTATTTGCGAG
>OGUG01001025.1_pt1 | contig 11515 bp, 9 predicted proteins | sample 1573711 | NCBI WGS metagenome assembly OGUG01 (sample SAMEA2582006, study PRJEB24529) | metagenome | biome: Human gut stool | place: China | collected 2011 | reverse complement strand
CGGCGACCACCGAGATCTACACTCTTTCCCTACACGACGCTCTTCCGATCTTACACCGCCTGACTCTGTCTTTTGAATCTCAAGGTTGAGCGCATAAATCTTGTCACCGATTTCGTTGATTCTGTCAACCTGGTCTTTAATTTGTAAGTTGATATTTGACTGGTATTTCTGAAGATCAGAATAAACCGTATTGCATCTGGTCAGAAAAAGCTCGCTCTTTTGGATGATAAGGTTCTGATTCGTCGAATTCGTCGGATCCTTGCCATACTCCTGAAAAGCCTGCCATAGCTCTGATATACTCTCCTTAAACTCAGCACCGTTCATCTCCTGCATGATATCCTCCACATATGATGTGGTGCTGTAAAGTGTCGAGTAAAAGCCCTTTCGACCATTCTCCTGCCTATACGATTTATCTAAGAATATATCCCTGACATGTGCCACATCCGATACGGAAACACCCAGTCCGCTCTGCTGGATGTTGGTGCCCGCTGTAGGGTTATTTCTGGTGATATAATGTTTGTCTGAAAATCTTACCTGCTGGCGCACATAGCCTGTCGTATTGACATTGGCCATGTTGTTTGCTGTTGTATTAAGAGCATTCTGCGAATTTTTAAGTCCGGAACTGCCTACGTAAAAACTTCCGAATCCATTTGCCATGTCCCTGTCCTCCCGGTTAATGATTATTGCTTTGCATCAAAACCGCTGCTGCCTAAGATATCGCCTGTGTTATATGCATTTCTGTCATAATTGGCGGTCTCCGGCGCCTGTTTCATGCTCTTGAACAGGGTGATGTCAAACTCTGTAAGCTCTATTGCCTGAGCAAGTAATTGTGAGTTTAAATCGTTGATTTCTTTCATCTGTGCAGCTGCTTCAATCAGACTGTCGCGCGCTGCTGTAAGCTTCGCCTGAATATCCGGCTGTGTGCCGAGATATCCAATCAGCCTTGTGACTGTCATCTTCTCATCTGATTTGCCCAATACATTGGCAATATCTGTGAGAAGTGAAACCTGCTTATTGCTCATAATAAGAAGCTCATCGCCTGCCTGCTGATCCAAATCAGTTATTGCTTCAAGCGCAGGGATATCGGCATCTATGATTATCTGACGTTTCTTCTCCCCATTTGCAGCGAGTGTTCTGTATACTTTTTCTTCCTCTGTGAGCACATTTATAAGCTCTTCCACTAAACTAGCCACTATAAAATCCTCTTTTACCTTTGTGATATATGATATGATTATCATATTACAGAGAGTTGTACCTCTCTAACAGCTTGCTGGCGAAATCATCTCCACTGACCTCATACTGTCCGGAGTCTACCATGTTCTTAAGCAAAGCGACTTTATCTTCCCTGATGTCCGAAGCCTCTGATACTGCTTTTTTCGCAATCTGGTAATCTCTACCGGCCTGCGAAATTGATACCTGATCAGACATCCTCGACGCGCTTTGTGTCTTTGCAGTCTTTGTTGTTCTTGATACGCCATACAACTGGGCTATCTGATTATATGCATCTATACGCATAACAGGATCTCCTTTCTATTATATTTCATCCTTGAAATATGTAAATTTTGCTTCCTGACATATTTATCGGATGTTTTTTTTATTTCTTTATAGACCGTGGAAAATTTTTGGTTACCGTTCGCATCCGCCTGTGAGAATCGTTGTGATGTGAGTGGATTTAATCCCCTCTGTCACTGTCTGCAAAAGTATGCGGTATGTATCCTCCACAAGCTCACAGTCCGACGGTTCAATCCCAAGCTCTGCTGCTTTTTTAAGAATGAACCTGACCTTGTCATCATCATGCTCCACCGCATAGATGTCATCAAACATACCCGCATAGTATCTGTCTAAAAATCTGCGCTTTGCAGCTGTCTCGATTTTTGTGCCTGATGTGGTAAGCACATACAGCTTCGTGCCTTTTTCCTTTGCCTTCATGGCATACTCCTTTACCTGCATCACAGGACGGCACCACTCATATGTATCCTCACCATGCTTACTGCAGTAGTCTGCCCACTGCACATCTGACATTCCTATCTGAAATTTTCCGTTTACCTTGTAGCACGGACTGCTTAAAGTGCCGTCTACGTCTATGAACATTGCCTGCATAGTGTCTGCTCCTATATAGTTAGTTTATGCAGCTATAATAACATAAATCCAGGGGGATTTTCCTTAATCCTACCTGCTCATCTCATAATAGCGCGCATATATTCCGTCCTGTGCCAAAAGCTCCTCATGTGTGCCTCTTTCAGCAATGCCACAGTCAGCTACCACGAGAATTTCGTCCGCATTTCTGATTGTCGAAAGCCTGTGGGCGATTGTGATAGTCGTTCTGTCCTTTGCCAGCTCCTCAAGACTTTTCTGGATAAAACGCTCGCTCTCATTGTCAAGGGCACTGGTTGCCTCATCAAGTATTAGCACAGGCGGATTCTTAAGGAACACCCTCGCAATGGAAATCCTCTGCTTCTGACCTCCGGACAATCTGGTACCTCTCTCTCCAACAAACGTATCGTATTTATCCGGCAGCTCCATGATAAAATCGTGTATATTCGCCTTTTTGGCCGCATCTACAATCTCATCCATCGTCGCATCCGGTTTTCCATAGGCGATATTGTCCTTTATACTTCCGCCAAACAGATAAACATCCTGCGAAACCAGTCCAATCTGCGAGCGAAGGCTCTCAAGCGTGAGCTTTCTCACATCATTTCCATCTATTGTGACCCTGCCCTCCGTCACGTCATAAAACCGCGGAAGCAGTGAGCATATTGTCGTCTTTCCGCTTCCTGACGGTCCAACAAGCGCAATTGATTTTCCTGCCGGTATCTCAAAGGATACGTGCGAAAGCACCTGTGTATCATCATCGCTATAGTGGAACGAAACATCCTCGTAACAGACATTTCCCTTTACATTTTTAAGCGGTTTTGCATCAGCAGCATCAACTATATCCGGCTCAGTTTCCACCACCTCTAAGAATCTTCTGAAGCCCGAAAGCCCCTTCTGCATCATCTCAGTCAGCTCTACAAGTATCTGGATAGGACTGATAAAGATACCTATATACAGCGCATACATAGCAAGGTCGGATGCCTCCATCCTTCCATGTGCTATCAAAAAACCACCAAATACCAGCGTGACAAGATACATCATCCCCTGGAAAAATGCATTTCCGCTCATAAAGCTACCCATACATCTGTAATTTGCATCCTTTGAAATCAGGAAATTTTCATTACTTCTGTTAAATTTTTCCTGCTCGATACGCTCATTGGCAAATGACTGCACCACCCTTATGCCCGCCAGAGTATCCTGAAGACTCGAATTAATATCACCGATTTTTCGCCTGTTATCCATAAAGGTTTCCTGCATTTTCTTATTCTGGCCATATGAAAATACAAGCATAAGCACCACAAGAATAAGCATAGGAACCGCAAGCATACGGTTTATCATAAACAGAAAAATGAACGAACCGATTATCTTTATAAGCGATATAAAAAGATTCTCCGGTCCGTGGTGTGCAAGCTCCGATATATCAAACAAATCGGATACGAGCTTGCTCATCATCTGTCCTGAATTATTCTGATCATAATACGAAAAAGAAAGCTTTTCATATTGGTCGAAAAGCTCCTTTCTCATGTCGCGCTCCATCCTCGCTCCCATCATGTGCCCCGCATACGTCACATAATACCTGCACGCAGTCTGTATGATATATGCCACCAAAAGGCCTATTGTAATAGGAATCAGCGCAGAAATGATTTTTCCCGGTGCTCCTGCAAAAAGGGTTTTGGTCAGCGTGCGAAGCAGCTGCGGAAACGCCAGATCTATGGCACTGATTATTGTTGCGCAAAGCAGGTCTATGAAAAAGACTGTTTTGTAGGGCTTATAGTATTTGATGAATTTCTTTAATGTTTGCATTGTGTTCTCCTGGGATGTTCTTTTTAAAACAATTTGTTTCTCAACGTACATCATTATATATAGGTAAACCTATATATGCAATAGGATAACCAATGAAAACACAGGATAACACCTGATAAATAACATAGCATTTCGTTTGTAGACGAAATCTATGCGAAATTTTCACCTTGTTATGCGAAATCAATGTGAAATCACAGTTGTTATATTTCGCATAATGACATATAATATAATCAAAGTATTGCTATTAAATTATTATGCGGAGGTGCCACATGGAATATTTATCTTGCTCAGATGCATCAAAAGCAATGGGATTTTCTGTACGAAGAATCCAGCAGATGTGCAAAAACGGTGAATTGTCCGGTGCAATAAAGGAAGGACGTAAATGGTTAATCCCTGACGAAACCATACACATGAATCATTTCGCGAAAAATAAATCTCTGCCAATAGGTGTATCTGATTTTAAGCTTGCAACCACCGGCTATTATTATGTAGATAAGACTCTGATGATACGTGATTTTCTGGATAAAAAGCCGATGGTATCTCTTTTCACACGCCCAAGGCGTTTTGGAAAAACTCTGAATATGGATATGCTGCGCGTATTTTTTGAAAAAACAAACGAGGATACATCTGTTTATTTCAAAGACAAACAGATATGGCAATGCGGCGATTACTACACTAAACACCAAGGACAGTATCCTGTCATTTTTTTGACGTTCAAAGATGTTAAAAGCATGACCTGGGAAGAAACCTTTCAAAAAATCCGCAGGCTTATATCTCTAGAATTTATACGACATAACGAGCTTGAGACAAGTTCTGTTTTAACCGCTTACGAAAAAGAACAATATCATCTTCTTGCCGGAGACAGCGGGGATGAAGTCGATTGTCAGATGGGTCTGCAGCTTTTATCATTACTGCTTCATAAGCATTATGGAAGGGAATGTATCATTATCATTGATGAATATGACACACCCATCCAGCAGGGGCATACCTGCAATTTCTATCCGGAAATTGTAAATTTCATGCGCAATTTTTTCTCAGGAGGACTCAAGGACAATCCACACCTTGCCTTTGGCTTTCTTACAGGAATACTGCGTGTAGCAAAGGAAAGTATCTTCAGCGGCATGAACAATCTGAAAACCTATTCTATTCTCGATGATGGCTACAGCTCTTATTTTGGTTTTACTGAAAAAGAGGTAAAAGACATGCTGCGATACTATGGAAAAGATGATAAATATAATGAGCTCAGCGAATGGTACGATGGATATCGTTTTGGCAATACAGAAATCTTTAATCCATGGTCTGTAATCAATTATATCTCTGACAACTGCTTTCCGAAAGCATTCTGGCAATCCACCGGCAGCAATGAGATAATCGGAGAAATTATCCAGGCAGCTACGCCTGAAATTACCAAAGACCTTTATAAGCTACTCTGTGGTGAAAAAATCGCAGCCTATATTGATACCGGTGTTATCTATCCCGAGGTTCAGAATAATCCATATAGTATATACAGCTTTCTTCTGGTAGCCGGATACCTGAAGGTTGCCAATATTTATCCGCAAAGCGATGGAAATTTCATGTGTGACGTTGCTATTCCGAACAAAGAAATTACTTTTGTTTACGAAAAGGAGGTTCTAAACCGCACCAACCAAAATAGCCTTGCCATATCTATCAGTCAGGCTATCTTTTCCAAGGACACGCAAAAACTCCAGGCTCTGCTGGAGGATTTTATGGTAAAAAGCATTTCTTCTATTGATGGAGCTAATGAAGGCTTCTATCACGGAATGATGCTTGGTCTTTGTGCCATACTTGGAAACCGCTACAAGATACGCTCAAACCGCGAATCAGGCCTCGGTCGATTTGATATTCAGCTTATGCCTTTAACAAAGGGAATGCCCGGATTTATCTTTGAATTTAAACACACTAAAGATGAACATACCGATTTATCTGCATTAGCCGACAGCGCCCTGCAACAGATAGAAGCAAAGAAATACGACACAGAGCTGCGCGATAATGGTGTGAATTCAATTATAAGCATCGGTATTGCTTTTAGAGGGAAAAGTGCTGTGGTGAGGAGAGGCTAAAAATCTCACCGAATATTAGTATAATCCAAAAAGAAGCACATGCAGCTTGCCACCCTATCACCATCATTGCGATACAAATGAGGCTGATCGGTCTCAAACTTATACACCTGTCCCCTATGGATTTCCTGCACATGGTCGTGACACTCGACCGTTAGCACACCGTCTGTGACTGTAAGATATTCGCGTGTTTTCTCGCCGTGCCCACCGCTTGTATACACGCCGCCCGGCTCCACATCGATACGGTATACCTCAACCTCCCTTGAGTCCTCGTATGGGAAGCAGGTCCATACCCTGTACTGTCCCAAAAGCTCCTTTGTCGGGACCAGATCATCCGGAGATATGAGCGCATAGTCCACTCTTGGCGGATCTATAAGTCTTTGAAACTCAATTCGCAGACCGCTTGTGATTTTACCAAGCACTCCGATAGATGGATTCGCTGTGCCCTTTTCTATCTGCGCAAGCATGCTTTTACTCACACCGGTCTGCTCTGCGACCTGGTCTAAGCTCATGCCCTTTGACTGGCGTATTCTTTTTAAATTTTCAGATACATTGTGTGACAGATAATCCATACTCATATCTCCGTTTTTGCATTTAATTTTCTAACTATACTGTTTATAATCATATAAGGTAACTATTCGGAATAGTTACCTTATATGTTGTATTTTATAAGTTTACAGTGCCTTGCGATACAGCATCTCAATATCGCACTGGCGTGAAGCCCTTGGATTGACAGCAATGTTGCCGCTCTTCATGGCATCGACAGCCATCGGCTCTATCTTGCTTTCTATCTCTTCCTTTGTGACTGTTCCGTTTTTGCTGGCATTGTTGATTGCGATGGTCAGATTCTCAGGGATTCCGATGTCTGTGCAAAGCTCCCTGATTGCATCTACAAGCATCATAGGCTCAAATTCGTCCGCATACGCAGGAATCGGGCTTATATCATTGTAGATGGTCAGATACTTTCCATGGTCTGCAAGCGCATTGTACTCTGCGATTGCAGGAAGCAACACTGCGTTTGCCACTCCGTGAGGCACATCGAAAAATGCGCTGACCGGATGACTCATTGCATGCACATTTCCGAGCCTTGCAAATGAGAATGCTATTCCTGCAAAAAGTGAGCCTGTCATCATAGCTTCTGCAGCCTCGATATCGTTTCTGTTTGCTACAAATCTGCGGATATTTTTTCCGATAAGTGCCATCGCTTTTTCTGCCAGTGCATCAGAAAATGGCGATGCTGCTGTGGATACATATGCCTCCTCGGCATGGATAAATGCATCAATTCCGCAGGCTGCCGCTACGCTTGCCGGTGCTGTTGTGATGAGTTCTGCATCGAGAATTGCATATTTTGGCAATATCTCGTAGCTGAATACTGTGAGCTTATAGTTTCTGCTATGATCTGTGATTACAGAGAATGCTGTCACCTCTGAGCCGGTTCCTGCGGTGGTTGGTATCGCAATGAGCGGTACGATTGGTCCCGGCACCTTGTGTGCTCCCTCATAGTCTGTGACGCTTCCGCCATATTTGGCAACCACACCCACGGCTTTTGCCACATCCATCGGTGAGCCGCCTCCGAATGCCACGATAAAGTCTGCGCCCGACTCCAGGTATTTTGCTGTGGCTTTCTCCACTGTTGTGACAGATGGATTTGCCTCTATATCTGTAAAAGTGTCTGCTTTTATGTCAACTGATGCCAGATAATCTGCTGCCTTTTTTACAAGTCCCATCTTCTCAAGATGAGGTCCTGAAATGATGAGTGCATGCTTACCTCCAAGCTTTTTGGCTATTTCCGGCAGCTTTGAGAGACTGCCCTTTCCCACTGTGATGTCCTGTGGCACCGAGAAATTAAATGTTTCCATATATAATCTGTCCTTTCCGAATTTTTGTATCTTATTCCATTTTCATGTATATAATTTTACGCTTTTTGCGTTTTATTTTGCCTTCTTACATCCCGTTTTTCAATCTTACGTTTTTGGATGTACTAGCTTGCTTTCTTTGCAAGTACCCTGTCTATTGCAGCATCGATAACCTTATCCAGTTCAACCTCATCTGCCTCCGGCATAAGTGTTGCAGCATCCTCATCAGAGATGAGCTCAACAAGTGTACCAAATGACTCCTTGTATTTCTTTTTACAGAAGACGAAGAATACCACGCCGAGCGCACACCATGCAAGCACGATGCCCCACTCATGAGCGATAAGTGTTCCGCCGCTTCCCGGTATACAGTACATGGCAACCATGAAGCCTGACATGATAACCGCCATTGTTCCAAAGAACTTGTATGCAGGAACCTTGTATGGTCTTGGCATATCAGGCTCTTTCTTACGTAAAATTATAAATGAAAGAGCAACCATGCAGTATGCCACGCAGCATCCAAAGTTGCCGGCATCACTGATCCATACGAGCATCTTTCTGCCTGCAAAAGGTGCAAGCATTGTGAGAGATCCGATGAGAATCAGTGCATTGATTGGTGTCTTGTGCTTTGGATGAAGCTTTGCAAAAAACTTTGGAATCATATATGACTCTGCCATTGAGTACATGGCACGCGAGCCACCGAGCAAAAATGAGTTCCATGAGGTTACGATACCGCACATTCCGCCGACTATTATAACCTTTGCCATTATCTTTGTGTTGAATGCGGCAGCCATTGCATCTGCTGTGACAAGTCCTGTTGCCTGCTCTGAATCAATAATTGCCTGTGGTCCCATGACAAGACCTACCGCAACAATGACAAGTGCATAGAACACAACTGCCAGAACTACTGATAAGATAAGTATTGAGCCGATTTTCTTTGCCGGAACATTGATCTCCTCAGCCGCCTGGGGTATTACGTCAAATCCGATAAAGTAAAATGGTGACAGTGCTGCCACTCCGATAATTGCCTTTACGTTCAGACCTGCAGAGCTGCCTGCAAACATCTGTCCGTCAAGGTTATCAACTGTTCCATTGATTACCGATGCAATTATCAACAAAATTCCGGCGCCACCAATAATACATGTGAGCACAGTCTGCAAAATCGCTGCTGTCTTTGCGCCGATAATGTTTATCATCATAATTAAAAATGCCACAACTATCGCCACAATAAGCCATGAAGCATAGATATCAAAGCCTGCTACCGTATACAGATAGCCCTTCAAAAAGCCCGGCCACAGATATGTGATGATTGTTGGGAAAGCGCACGCCTCAAAGCATGCCACACTGACATATCCAAGGATAATCATCCACGTACATATGAATGAGCCTGTCGAACCCATTGCCTTGTAGCTGAATACATGCTCGCCACCGCACTGAGGCATGGCTGCTGTCAGCTCCGCGTAGGTCATTCCCACGAAAAATATCATGATACCACCGATAACGAAGCCGATTGCGGCACCGAGCACTCCGCCCTTTTCAATCCAGCCTCCGGTTGAGACAACCCAGCCCCAGCCAATCATGGCTCCAAATGCAATTACAAGTACGTCCCAGGCATTCAGGACTTTGTTAAATTCTGATTTTTTCTGTTCCATTACTTGTCACCTCCAGCCTCTGTCTTACTTTCATTCTCTACCACTTTTCTTGCCAGAGACTCAATAAGCTCCGCTGTGCCATCCACTCCTAACAGGCTGCTGTCTATAAGCATATCCCTGTTGTGTCTGTCGCCTCGGTTGCTTCCTGTCAGTGCCATATGACGCTTATGATAACGTTTATCCTTTTCAGTGATAAAAAGCTTTGCATCATCCTCCGACAAATTGTGGCTCTTCATTACGTTTTCAATCCTCACTTCATCCGGTGAATAGATGAAAATACGTAAAATCGGTTTATGCTCCTTTAGTATATAGTCTGCTGAACGACCGATAATCACGCATGACTCGCGGTCTGATAATTTTCTGATTATGGTTTTCTGGACGTGAATTGCTCGCTCTGTGAGGTCTGCATATTTGGAGAAAGAGCCTCTGACATCACCCTCTGCACCTTTTCCGGCGATAGTGATACCTTCCTCAACCTTTTCCATGATATCCTTCGGAATACCGACCTCTTTTATGATTTCATCTACAGTATCCCTGTCATAAAATTTGATTCCCAGGTCTTTGGCAACCTTTTTGCCAATCTGGTTTCCTTTAGCGCCATATTCGCATCCTATTGTAATAACAAGATGTGCCATTTTGTTCCCCTCGCTTTTCTTATATACATCTCTATAATATGTTGATATTGTTCAAAAGAAGGGCGCACGAAGCTAATCGTGACGCCCTTGTCCTTTATAATTCAAGCCTTCTATGAAAGTGACTCAACAGTCTCCTTTATAATATCAAATGCCTTGTCGCACTCTTCCTCACTTACGATAAGTGGTGGAACCATACGGATGATATGGCTTCCGATTGCTGTGATAAGCATATGACGGTCGAAGCAGCCATGCTTTACATCTACACCTGAGATTGTATCGTCAAACTCAACACCAACTAAGAGTCCCTGATGTCTTACCTCTTTTACGTGTGGAAGCTTCTCAAGCTTAGCTGTGAAATAATCACCAACCTTCTTTGCATTTCCGGCAAGATCTCTGTCAAGCAGCTCGTTTACTTCTGCAAGTGCTGCTGCACAGCATACAGGATGCCCACCAAAGGTTGTACCGTGTGAACCGGCTGAGAATGCTTTTGAAACCTCCTCTGTAGCACAGATAGCACCGATTGGCATTCCACCGCCAAGACCCTTTGCCATAGAAACGATATCAGGCTTGATGCCGTAGTTCATGTAGCTCATTACAGCTCCGGTTCTGCACCATCCTGTCTGAACCTCATCGATAAGGAGGAGCATGCCCTTCTCATCACAGAACTCGCGAAGTCCCTTCATGAATTCAGGTGTTGCAGGATGAACACCGCCCTCGCCCTGTACAGGCTCAATCATGATAGCGATTGTGTTCTCTGTGCAAGCATCCTTGAAAGCCTTTAAATCATTGTAAGGAGCATATGAGAAGCCGTATGTCATAGGACCAAATCCCACCTGGCATCCGTTTCCAGGCTGTCCTGTAGCTGACATAGCACCGAAGGTTCTGCCGTGGAAGCCATCCTTAGCAGTTACGATGTGGTATCTGTTTGGACCATATTTCTCAATGCCATATTTACGAGCCATCTTAATCATAGCCTCATTTGCCTCAGTTCCTGAGTTCTGGTAGAAAATCTTGTCCATTCCGATTGTCTTGCAAACCTTCTCAGCAAGCAGTGCCTGTGGAATGGTGTATGGATAGTTGAATGTATGCATGATGTCATCCACCTGATCCTTGACTGCTGCAACAACCTTAGGGTTTCTGCTGCCGGCATTGTTTACGGCGATTCCTGCGTAAAAGTCAAGGTATGGTGTGCCATTCTCATCATACAGATACATGCCCTCAGCAGTCTCAGCGATGAAATCGAAACGCTCATATGTCTCAATCATATACTTCTTTACTTTGTCTTTGATGTCCTGTGCTGTTAATCCTGTGTCTTTTAATTTCATAATATATTGCCTCCTAATTTAAATATCCTTGTGATTTTGATACATAAAAAAGAGCAAAGGGCTTCGATGGTTAGC
>OGUG01001016.1_pt1 | contig 11578 bp, 8 predicted proteins | sample 1573711 | NCBI WGS metagenome assembly OGUG01 (sample SAMEA2582006, study PRJEB24529) | metagenome | biome: Human gut stool | place: China | collected 2011 | reverse complement strand
GCTGCAGGGGAGAAGAGGCCTTGACGGTAACCTGCGGCCGTACGTTCTGCTCGTTCACCTCGATCAGCCAGGGAGCATCCGTAGAAACGGTCTCTCCGTTGTGCTGCATGCTGATGACCGGACGCCGGTAGATACCCACCTCTTCGTCCTGTGTATGCAGCGGGGTCTCATCGATCACCAGGTCGAAGAAACCTCCACCTTCCTCCGGACGTTCCGGTGTCTCACCGTCCGTATGGCGATAAGTCAGTTTATACAAGGTAGAAGTCTTGGCTCCCTCGATGCGGTCGGTCTGTTCAATCTTTTCCCCGCTTTTGGTAGTAGCCGTAAACTTACAGATCAGGTACTCCTTGCCTGCAGGGAAGGTATAGTATCCCGTAGGCTGCCCGCCCTCTGCTTCCGGATACGGGAAAGCCAGTGTACCTTCCGCATCCTCAACGCTCACTTCCACCTTTCCTTCCGTCAGGTAGTCCGTGAGACTCTTGTCGAAGTTGACCTGCACCAGTGCGTTGGCAATGTAGCAGACCACATCTACCTTCGTTGTCGCTCCTTTCCGGATTTCAAACTCCTGGTTGCCTTCGTAAAACTTACGGTCGAAAGAGGCCGCCACCGAGTCGCCCGAAGTAATCCGTACCCGGTAAGGGCGAGATGCCAGCGTAATTCCTTCGGCCGGCACATTGTTCCATCCGGCATATTTGCGCACCAGTTTGTCGCCCTCATAAATGCGCACCTTGCATTTTGCCTTCAGTTCGTCCTGGTTGTCTTCCGCAGCCGATGCGGCACGCGACACCACATCTACCTGCTCCGACACCTCCATGCCCAGAAGCAGCAGTCCTTCGCCTTCGTACAGCGAGCGCTCCTCCTGCCGGCAGGAACTGAAGAGTCCCATGCCGATGCATAATCCTATTATCTGATAGATTCTTTTCATTTCCATACTTTACATTACTGTGCGTTGCGACTGTCTACCGACAAAGTAGCTTTCACCTGCTTTCCGGTAGTATCCTCTACGGTCAGGTTGAAGCGGTGCATTCCCGCAAATTCTCCCTTCAGCAGCGGAATGAACTGCGATACGTCGAAGCGTACCAGCTGCTGGTTGATTACTTCTTCTTCTACCGGAAGCTGCAATCCTTTCAGGGTCTCCTTCAGGCCGCCCGGATAAGCCAGGTCGAACGGTTCGGTTCCGAACATTTCCGCTACCACTCCCGCAAAACTTTCGTTGTCGGAAGTAATCTGTACCCATACGTGGGCGATACCTTCGGGTGCGCTCAGCAGCACCACTACCGGCTGGTTCAGGTCGGTTACAGGCTGACTGATGTCGAAGCCTTCTCCTTCGATCTTCGGATCGCCGAAATCCAGGATTTCATCTTCGTCGGGCAGGATGTCCGCACTTTCATTCACGGTGACACATTCGCCGCTTATCGCAATGCCGTTGTCCGGAGTGCTGACGCTGCCTCCCGTACCCGGGTCGCCGTTAACTCCCTGCCAGTTGAGGGTCAGCACCAGTTCCGTTCCCAGTGCCAGTCCCGAATACGACTTATGGATGGGTTCGATTTCGGCTCCTTCAATCTCTCCGCTGAGTACCACGTCAACGGTGTTCTCACCGGCCTGTCCGTGGAAGAATCCCGAACGGGTCTCGTCGCGGGTATATTCCAGACGTTCCTGGCCTACAGAAACCGTTGCCCGGAAACTTTCTCCCAGCTGTGCCTTCAGGGCATCGCTGTATTTCAGGGTCACCTTGATATTTTGCAACGTACACTTGACTTCACCTACCTTGGTCAGGTTGTCCTTGGTGATTTCAAACAGTCCCGACTCTCCCGCGCAGTACGGTGTATCGAAAGCCGCTCCCTCTGTCTGCGGGGCATGTGCCTTGATGCGGTATTTTCCGACCTTCAGCGTAAATACGTCCGGCATTTCGCTGTATGTCCATTCCTGTACCCGTTCGTCCTGTTCCGTATAGATACCCACGATGAAACTTCCCTTCTCTGCAGTAACCCGCGATACCGATACCACCGGTTCGGTCTGAGGGTCAAGTACAATCGAAGCCAGGTCTACCTGTCCCGACTGGTTGATGGAGTAATCTATCTTTTCATTGTGACACGCTGCCAGCATCCAAAGTCCCGCCAGCAGGATAATCGATAATAAATGTAACTTTTTCATATCTTGCATTTTCTATTTTCACGGTTATTCATAAATAAGCTCTACATCATCCACGGTAAGTATGCTTCCGATGTGACGGGAGTCACCGTATCCGGCGTTCCAGGCCCCTTTCGAACCCTGTAATGTCTGTGTGGCCGGTTGTGCGGCATCGGTAGACTGGAACATGATGACAATGGAAGCTGCCCGTACGGTTTCGTTGGAATATTCAATCCGGATGCTTCCTTTCTGATATTCGTTGACCGGTTCGGTGATTTTCAGCACTCCTTTACCGATTTCCTGCTGGGAAGCATCGTATACAATGGCATAGGCCTGTGTCGTTTCCTTGTTGTATGAATAGAACTTGTAATAAAAGTCCACCTGTTCCGGACGGCATTCGAAGGCATGTCCTAAGGTCTGCTTCTGGCTGCTCCGGTCGAAGCTTCCGATGAACAGCTGTCCTGCACTGCGGTACTCGGTGTTTTGTGAAACTGCCGACCAGTTGTTGCTTCCGTAGCCCACCGTCGCAATTTCCATGGCTGTGTTTCCGCCGTGACTGCCTTCTGTCAGTGAGGTCTTTCCGTACTTGTTCCAGTGCCAGGCAGCCGTGTGCAGGTTCGAAGCGTTGGTCGGCATCGTACCCGGGTAGGCACAGTAATACCACGAAGCTACTCCAGAGCGTTCCAGGGTAGTCATGTCGTTCAGCGTACTCCACCATTTTTCTCCAGACGAAGCATACGGATAGAACGAATAGATATGTTCTCCTCCTGATAAAAAGATGGTTTTATACCATACCTCTTCATCATACCACTGCTCAAAGTCGGAGTTCGGGATCTGCATGGCATTTTCCGTATGTATCTCACATTCGTTGCTCGGTTTTCCGGCTGCGTTTCTCCAGACAGCCCGGATGCGGTAATCCTGATTTTCCTTCAGACCCTTTGCCTGCAGCAGTGTGCCCACCTGAGGCTGGTATTCCGCTTTTTGTGTCACCTCGGTAAAATCGGTCCAGGTACCTCCCGACGGCAGGTATTGCAGGCTGACTTCATCGGTGCTGGCGTTGAACAGGTGTACGAAGGTCTTTCTGGCCCAGACTTCTCCTTCGTGCATGACCAGTACTCCGTATTCCACCGGTATCGGGGCGCTCTGCGGTGTCTGACCCAGGTATTCTCCCGACAGAGTGAACGGTTCCAGGAACTTCACACTTTCGGGGGCTTCCAGTGTCAGGACGAATTCCTTGTCGTTGAGAGCTTCGCTGTGGATGCATTTCAGCTCGGTCTGCTTGTTCTCATCCAGATATACCCGGATGTTCTCCGGATCGCCCTTGAAGCCCGGGTAGCTCGACTGGAAAGTGGCTTTTACCTTGCAGACATGCGACAGGAAGCCTGCCTTTTCTTCCGAGGCAGACAACTGGAGTTCTCCGTCGCTGGTCATCGTTACCTGCAGTTTCAGCGGTTTCTCGGAAGTCTTTCCATACAGGTCGGTGGCACTGAGCGTAAACTCATGCGTCTCTCCGGCCGATGCAGGAATGGCAGCCAGCAGGCGCGTAAAGTTGATCCATGCCATCTGGTCTTTGTTGCCTGTCAGTCCCCGGGTTTCCAGACGGAACTCTTTCAGGGTTTCTTCCGCAGCTCCCGGTTGTGTCAGGTCGATGTCGGCCGGCCATCCTCTTCCGGTCAGGTAAGCCGATGTCGTACTCAGCCGGCACGATGCGATATGGGCAACGGCGTTCAGGTAAGCCGAAACCTCCTGACCGACGTTTCCTTCGGGCATGCTCAGGGTTTCTCCGTCGGTGAAACCGGTGGTCTTGAAATACGGAACCGGTGCGTTCAGTGCCGCATCCGAAACGTCGAAGACTTTCTCTTCATCCGGATGGAGACGGTCTTCCGAGAAGGTCACCGTCATGGTTGCCGAACCGGCATCCACATCCAGGGTCAGCACGTATGCGTGCTGGGCTTCGGCCTGAATGGTCTTGACTTCATAGACCGACTCACTGGCCTGTCCGGCCTTTCTGACCTTCGCCTTTACGGTCAGCGTTCCCGGCTTGAAATAGGCGAAGCGGGTCTCGTCCTGCACGTATTCCACCGTATTTCCCAGCGAGGATGCCACCTGTGCCGAGTAGGTCTCAAAATACTTCTTGAAGTTTTCGGTATATGCAACCTGCAGTTTGGCATTCGAGAGGTAGCAGGTCACCGCAACCGGAGTGGTTTCTCCCTTGCGGATAACCAGTTCCGAACTTCCTGCATAGCAGGGAGCATCGAAGCCTTCCTGGTTAATGTCTCCGTGCCATGCCTTGACGGTATACGTGGAAGGGCGAAGTTCCGGTGCGCCCGCCTCCTGCATTTCACGGTAAGTATTCCAACTGTACAATGTTTCTTCTCCCTTGGAAATGGCTACGGAAAACAGGTTGACGTCTGTCTCTGTCTGTTCTGCAGCATCTTGCTGGAGATTCGGATCACCCGCTATTACTTCATAGCGTGTGGCAAGTGAGAGCTGAAAGCTGCCGCTGTCTCCTTCACCTGTATACGACTCCTGTGTACAGGAGGAAAGGGCAAACAGCATTGTCAAAAAGCTCCAGATGACAAAATGTTTTTGTTTCATCTAATTGATTTTCTTTAAATAAGAGTTAGGTTTAATAATTTTTATCCAACTTGCAAAGTAACACCTTTCCCGGCGGATACACAAGGTTCTTTTTTCATACTTTTTGTCCTGTTTTTCATTTTTGTGCGTTCTCGAGGAATATATACTGGCTTATTTTATTGGGTTTTGTTGAAGATTTATGTTGCATATCATGGTCGAAATTTAATATTGCCGTCTTGAACTGGAGTTTTGGAACACTTTTCATTGTTTCTCTACGTTTGACTTTATGAGGTTTTATTGATGGCTTTCCTTTCTTTTTGATATGATAATTAGGCGTTCTGCTTACGGGTCTTTTCTTTGAAAGTGGTGGAATAGAAAATAATTTTGCATAAAAATGCAATTTAAATAGTGGTTTTGGAAAAAACATGAGGATGGATGAGGCCATTTAAAAGCATCTTCCGGTGAAAAGACCGCGGGCTTTCGGAAAAAGCCGGCGAGGAAAGTTGTCAACTTATTAGGTGTGTGAAAGATTCTCTCGTGATGGAATGCCCAAAAGACGGAAATGGCCGGATATTTCGTGAAAGAAACGGGCCGTTACGCCGCTTTTATTGCTGGAATGCGTTGGCTCCTGAATACGGAAAATGAGCGTATGTTATTGAAATACAATGACAAATACTCCTGTATCCTTGTTGAGAATTGAAAAATGGAGAACGATCGGAGAAGGGGATGCAAAGAAATGATTCCTGCATCCCCCCAATATGCAAAATGTCAAAATGACAAGAGCGGCCCGGGCTTTCGCTGTCCGGGTCTGTGAGGGCGGAACCGGTATTCGGATCAGCCCATTATCCATTTGCCCCACTGTCCTGATTTTCTGACCAGGTGGACGAAGCCCCAGGTGACGGTCAGCAGCAGGAGGGTACACACGATCAACTTCAGCATGGTGTGGACAGGAAGGTGTTCCATCAGCATGTAGCAGGGCCCCAGGAACAGGTAGTGCGACATCCAGATACCGAAAGTGCAGGTCGACAGGCTCGTGATGGGCTTTGCGACTGCCGCCGGTGTGAGGGTCAGTTTCTGTACTGCCAGGAAGATGGGAAGGGACATTATCAGTACGTTAGGCGTACAGTAGGTGAAAAACAGTTCCACCAGTTCCACCGGTTGTCCGGGGACAGCCGTAACCGACTTGAACCCGAAGAAGGTGATGCAGTAGCCGGCAATAAATAAAGGTATTCCTCCTATGGCGAGTGTCTTCCAGCTGAAAAGCTGAGGGTGATTGAACAGGTAGTATCCTAACAGCAGATAACCGTTGAATCCTGCAAAATAATACAGGAGTCCGAATTCATTCCAGGAACAGGTTCCCCATAGGTCCCTGGTAAGGTATTCTCTCAGGTAAGGAATGAAGAGAGAGATGAACCACAGTCCGAGGAAGAACTGCTGCTCCTTGTCGGAAGCCTGCTTCACCCATGCCGAGAAAACTGGCAGGTACAGATAGAGTCCGATGAGGAGGTACACATACCACATCTGTATGGCGAACGGAGAGAAGTTGAAGGGAATCAGCAGGATATGGTGCAAGGCGCTTCCCAAAGACTGGTCGGGCTCGGCCCAGGCAAAGAAATCATTGATTACGGCCGGCGGAAATCCCAGTACGCCGGTAAGTCAGGGGAAAAGATTGTAGGCTACCGACCAGATGAGAAACGGAACCATGACCCTCAGAAGGCGCTTCTTGTAGAATGCGGGAGTGGTTGTCCTGACCGGCAGGAGCAAGGCTCCGGTGACCATCACGAACAGCGGAATGGCCGGACGCATGAAGGAGCCGTAGAAACTTCCCCACAGGTTGTACCACGGTGCCGAACGCTCGGCCGGGGTTACGTTGTCGGTACAATGGACCGCAATCATCATGAAAATGGCAATGACCTTCACCGCATCGAGCCATACGATGCGTTGCCTGTTTGTTTCAGTTGACGGTGTTTTCATACTTTTTTGCTGCAAAAGTAGACGTAAAATAATTCTTATTTTTTGACTTATGGCAAAAAAGGCAGGCTATTTCTCGGCCCTGATCCGGCTTAAGGTAGAGAGGGATATGCCCAGAAAGGAAGCGATGTATCCCAGGTTGACCCTCTGGCAGATATCCGGAAAAGTCTGCAGCAGCGCCTGATACCTTTCTTTGGCAGTCATGGTGAGATTGTCGATGCGGATGCACTGCAGCGAGAGCAGGCACTCCTGATGCACCACTCTTCCCCAGTTGGCTATCTCGATGTTTGTCTGATACAAGTGGTTGAGGCAGTGGATGGGAATGGAGTAGGCAAGGGTGGGCTCTACGGTCTCGACGTATTCAAATCCTGCCCGGTTATGGTACAGGCACAGCAGTCCGAATGTAATGTCGCCTTCCTTGGAAAACCAGGTGGTATGTTCGTTGCCGTTGACCAGGCAATACGAACGGGTCAGTCCTTTTTCGATGAAATAGACATTCCGGTCGATGATACCTCCTCGGATGATCAGGTGTCTGGCCGGAAAATGATGGACCTTGAAATGCGTACAGAGCTGGGCGATGGATGCATCACTGACGGGATAGTGCCGTTTGATACTTTTTCTGATATTTTCCATTTCCGTGCTTGTCATGTTCATAAGGGATTAGTCGAAGGTGGCCGGCTGCCGGTCTGACGGATTCCGCTGCCGGTTGGTCATTCTGTTCAAGGTGCAAATATACGAAAAATGAAGACAGTCACGAACTGGTACAGGAGGTTTAATTCTCCGGTAGTCTTGTTCCTGTGTCTGGGAACGGGGCGGTCGCGGGCAGTATCGAGGAAGTAAAAGAAGAAATTCCGGCGGTGAATCGTTGTCCGCATTTATTTTTTTTCTAATTTTGAGAAAATCTTAACTATATAATTATGAAGAAAATCGTTACAGCAGTAGCAGTTTTGCTGGGTATGTGGAAGTGTGGTGAAATCAATGCCCAGCAGCGTTGGACGGCTCCGGAAGCCGGAAGCATCGGTGTGGAAATACAGGTCAACCCCTTTGACCAGAACGGGTCTACCTTCAGTATCGACGGACTCCGCATGCGTTATTTCCTGAATCCGAAGCATGCATTGAGGCTGAATCTGGACATGAGCGGCCAGTCGGAAACGTACTCGGAGGAAGTCGATCAGGACTCTTTCGGATCTACGCTGCAATCCCTGAAAGCCCGTACACGGTATTGGGAAGTGAGCCTGGGTTATGAACGTCACTTTAATACCGGAAGCCGTTTTGATTTCTATGTGGGAGGTGAAGTGGGTTTCACTCATCGCTTTGCAAAGACTACAGGGGAGCTCGTGAATGGGGGAGAACTCAGTGAATTTACCATAACCAATGCCTATGCAACCAAGGATATGGTCGGTTCGGGAAGCTTTAATCTGCAGGGCATTGCCGGGGGCGTGCGTGCCAGCTCCGGTTTCAAAGCGGCGGCATTGGCCGGTGTGGACATGTATCTGTACAAGGGGCTGTATATTGGTGCGGAACTTAATTTCTCGCTGAGGCATTCCAATTTCAAACCGGTGGAACTGGATTACCGGAACACGTCTTCGGGCATGACGATTACTGACAAGACCAACGATGAATTCAAGCAGAACAGTTACGGAATCCACGTTGATCCGCATCTCCGCCTGGGATGGACTTTCTGAAAAACGGGTCCTGATGAGCGCCTTCGTATCTGATTCTTCAGCAAGGCAGGATGCAGATGGGCATAAATTACCAGGGATGTAATATAAATGTAATAATTAATTGTTGAACCCCTCCGGAAGTTATGTACGGCTTTCGGAGGGGTTTTTGTATGTAATTGCTGGATTTATTCTGTGAATAAGGTGTTTTGGGGGCGGATTGTTCTCTTGTATGGATAAAGTGGTAAAATACGTTTGTCTGTATTTATTATACCAAGTAGTAGTAATAAATGTATACATAGTAACAAACTTTTCATATCTTTGCACTCGTAATAATAAGGAAAAACTGGCGGAACATACGATGATAACTGATTGATCAATACCAAGGATGAGATAATTTCATTAAAGATAAGATGATTCCGGCAATAAAAAGAATATGATTTTTCTGTTATTAAATAAATACATCATGAAAAAAGTAATTTTATCATTGTTTTTGGCCATTTGTTCCGGAATGGCATGTTCATTGAGTGCGCAGGGATACCGTATTCCTGAAACTGGTGTGGTAATTGCTAAGCCTCAGGCTAACGTGCGCCAGGCTCCTGAAACGACTGCTGCGGTGGTGGAAAAGGCTTCAAAAGGGGTTTTGTACGAACTGATTGCCCGGAAAGGCAACTGGTATGAAGCAAAGGACGTGAAGACGGGCAAGACGGTGTATATTTCTACTACGGTGGCCAATCTGATGGAGGGACGTTTCCTGCCCAGAACCGATAAGGGACTGGTAGAAAACAGTGATCTTACCAGCTTTGCATATCAGAAACGGGTGACTGACAGCGAGAAAGAAGCGATTACTTCTTATGTCTTCTACCAGAAGGGCGAAAAGGATGTGGTATATACGACTCTTTCGGCAACGGTAAATACCATGACGGGCCGTTCGTTCACGAATGAAACGTATTACAAAGGCAAGCAGATGGGATGGTATCTTCTGTTTGACGAACAGGTAGACTGGGAAGGTAACTCAATGGGCAAACTGGATACGCCGATTGTGGTATTCTCTAACGCTCCTAAGGGGGTTATCGTAAATGGAGAAGCGCTTGCAAAGGTTAAGAATGATTTTTAAGCATTGTGTGCTCATCTGAGAACGGCAGTTGCCCTGCCCGGTGAAGTAGGGCGGGGATTGCCGGATGGATATATTATGAAATACGAAAGGATGGTTGCGTAATTACGGATTTCCGTAACGGCAACCATCCTTTTTATATACTGCCATCGGGCAGGTTACTGTCGCTTTGTGTTATTGGCCGACCGCCTCAATGGTACACTTCTCTCCTTTTGAAAGGGTGACTTTCCAGATGCCCTCCGTATCTTGCAGGTACTTGTCGCCTATTTTCAGCTGGTATTCAGGTCCGAATGAATTGATAACCTGCAGGGTGCCTCCCTGTTCGGCCATAATTTCTGCGTGTGCAAGTTTGCCTCCCCGGAGCGATGCACTGACGATAAAGGCACCTTCCGCTCTCAGTTTTTCGAAAGACAGGTCCTTCCAGTCATTCGGCAGGGCTGGGAAAATATGTATCTTTCCGGTATGGCTCTGCAACAGCATTTCCTGGAGGGCAGCCGCAAAGGCAAAGTTGCCTTCAAGGGTAAACGGGCGGTAGGTGAACTTGGACTTGCCCGACTGGCTCTGGTCGCCGTTGGCATGAAAACCGTTGGTCAGACAGAAGCATTCCGCAAACGTGCGGAGGGCATCCCGGGCATCCTCTCCCTTCATGGCACGTGCGCTCATGTTGGCAAACCAGGAATAGGAGTAGCCGCACCACCAGTCGGGACCGTTGTCCTTCAGTTTCTGGAGGGTCGCATCAATGATTTTCCGGGCCTTTTCCTGAAAATCGGCGGCGGAGTAGGGCTCCCATGGTTCCAGTTCGTCCACCAGGAAATGGCGGATGCCCCGGGCTTCTTCCTTTGTCACTTTGGCGGTGCCGATGTCCATGTGTTTATATATCTGGAATGCATCGCCGGAAATGATGGATGATCCCAGTGCTTCTGCCAGATACACCGACAGGTCCGTCTTTCCTGAAGCCGTGGGGCCCAGGATGGTGATGAGTTTGTCTTTTGTCATAAATCAATCACCCCGTAGGCTGTGGACTGTCCTTTGTGGGAATGGACGGAAGAAAAGAGACTGTTTTGAAATAAAGGTGAAAAGGGCCTTTCTTTTACTATAATTCTTTTCCTTGCAATATGCAAAGCCAATTTCAGAATTTCCTCATCCAGCCGGTCATAGGAAGCGGCCCTCCGGAAGCCTTCCATGCGGTTCACTTCCCTTTTCACGGGAGCGCGGAACATGGTGTCAAAGTAGATGACATCAAAGCTTTTGGGCTCCGCCTTTTGCAGAAAGCTCCGGAAATCCTCATGGAGAAGGCGGATGGACCGAAGGGCTTCTGTCATCCTTTCACTGCCTCCGTCAAAGGATGACAGTCCGGCCCGTCCGATTTCATAAAGGGCGGTGCTCTTTTCAAGAGAAGTGACGGTCCCCTCTTTTCCCAGAAACCAGCTCATCACAGTGGAATCGCCGCCCTGTCCAAAGGTAGCATCCAGCACGGAAAGCGGCCTTTCCTCCGGAAGGAGGCGGCAGAGGCGGTCCTTATTTCCCCTTTCCAGCTGGGTTGTGCGGAGCACCGCGGTGCCCAGATGGAAACGGTATTCCTCCCCTCCTGTCCAGAAAAAAGGCTGTCTTTTCCCATATATGAGAAAACCTTTCATGTGGAACCGTTCTGCCATGTCTTCTAAAGTGCCTTCCCGGGGCACATAGAGAAGGGAGAGGGCCTTGGCCCTTTCCTCTGCCTCTTCCCTTACGGAGCGGCTGTAATTTCGGATGGTGGTGACTCCTATGTTCATGGCCGTTTGAAAAGCCTTCCCAATTCACCGGGCGTGAATTTCACAATAGTCGGCCTTCCATGGGGACACACGAAGGGGCGGGACGTATGGAAGAGGTCGTGAATCAGTTCCTTCATCTGCCGGATGTTCAGGGGATCTCCCCTCTTGATGGCACCCCGGCAGGCAGCATAGGCCATCATGCGGTGGCGCATGGTTTCCGGCGAAGGCACGTCCTTTTCATGGTAGGCCTTCACTATATCTCCCACCACCCTTTCCGTTTCCACAGCGAACAGATGAAAACTAGCAAAGGGGATGCGCATCACGTCGGGCCCTGCCTGTTCAAAGGTAATGCCAAGGCGCTCTATGTTCCCCTT